>Ga0210383_10004133_pt1 | contig 12873 bp, 17 predicted proteins | sample IncBWC14OmetaG_FD_160072 | JGI IMG/M metagenome (GOLD analysis project Ga0210383, IMG submission 160072) | Forest soil microbial communities from Barre Woods Harvard Forest LTER site, Petersham, Massachusetts, United States - Inc-BW-C-14-O ...
AGAGGTTATGCAGAATTTCGATGAGATCGTTTATGCTTCGGAGCATGTCAGATTCTGGTGGTTTCCTACTGCTGACACCGTGCGTGTAAGTTACGCGGATCGCACGCAAGAGGTATTGATTTCACACCCGTACAGGTTCTAGAACGCTAATACTTTCGTATTCAGTCAAAAAAAACCGCAACTAGCTGGTTGTGGCACTCCCTCTTGGGATATCACGTTGTACAATTTCTTCTCTTCGTTGGACGATATTTTTTGTTCCTCAACAGTTGGATTGCTCGCTTCGCATCCTGGTTAATTAGCAGTAAAACAGTGGGCATCGACGAAAGCTACGTTATATTCAACGTGGATTGTCGAGTGAGTCCACGTTATTCTAAGCCGTGCTTAGCTTCTCGCTGATGGTTACGACAGTATCCCCAACACACAACCGAATGGGCAATTCCATACACTAACTCCCAAGCTTGCCTTCGCGAATTACGAGAGTGGTTGCATAAGGAACACGTGGATCCGCACGGTCTGAGGCCGCACTTTCCTGTGGAAATTCGTTTCTCTGCCGCCGACGACATATGGCTCAGCCCTAGCAGTGATCAGCGGACATGTTGGATCGGGATCGTTCAATACAAGTTTGTGTATATTTTTTCAAACATCTCCTTCTTTATTAATCTCTCTCTCCAGACCCTATGGGTTTAATGTACCTTACAGAAGGTTCTTTGAGGGTTATGAAGCCATCTTGTCACGCTACCGGGGACGCCCGCACTGGGCAAAAGCTCACCATCTTCGTCCTGATGCTCTTCGTGTGCTGTATCCTCGATTCGATGATTTCAAACGCGTTCTCGATGACGTTGATCCTTACGGCATGTTCCGCAACGAGTATATCCAACGACATATACTGGGTAAACCGATCGATGGGAGGGTGTTCAAATCACGTTGATCGTAAAATATGACTCATGAACTTTGTATGACATACTACTTACATTGTTTCAATACTATTCTCTTCGAAGCATTGGGATCTCTTGAACTGTTCATATAAATCGATTTATTTACAAATCAGAGTCCTAATTGTTCATTTATGGATTCTCGCACAATTCTTTCGTATTGCTCGCGATTATCTCGATACAATTTGCAGCAGTCAATGTTCGCACCACTCTCGAGGTTTGGTTCTTTGAAGTGGTATGATCGGAATTGGAACCATCAATTGTGAAAACTGTAGTCTGCTCACCTGCTAACATTGATATGACACTCAGGATCACCTTCTCAACACTCTGCACTGGACTCCAGCGCTCCGATGCCTGCTCATACATAGTCGGGTCATCTCCGGGGGTGTGTAATATTGAGATGCAGACATTCCCATCGGGATAAACTACAACCATTGTCAGCCAGATATCGTCGGACAGAGTTGGCTCGTACTGTTGGGGTGGAACAACGGAGGGTCAAATTTCATCTTGAATGGGGACAATGGGTAGTCTGAAGGCTGAGAATTCATTCCGATGTGAGTGAGTTCGTGAGGTGGGCATAATATTACCTACAAATAACAACTTGGCTGCAAATACACCGCCTTCCTGGAGAGTAGGCAGGGCGTTCAGCAGATGTACTTCCGGGGCTGGGTAACTTACAAAAGGTGTTTCTTTGGGACCACATATCAAGGCCTCCCAAGTGAAGAAGTCCGATTCGGATATCGGGCCTTGCGAACGATGAACAGCTCAGCTGGGATACTCTGGGATAGTAGATGGAGCTGAACATACCGGCTGTGAACATTCCATCCGGCGAACCTGTGAATAGTGGGTGCCAAGAATACACGATTAGCTGAGTTCCTCTGTATTGACCGATTGGCCGAACCTCCTGAGGTCAGTTGTTTGTACTCTGTCATTAGGCGCCGTAGAGCGGTAGCACTACCCGATCCTTGTGTATTCATATTCGGAGGGGAGGGATGGTTTGAATGGGTAACAAGAGTAAATAAATATTATTATTAGGGACCTCGGTGACCTACAAATCAGCCTATCAAACTCCGCGAAATTCTATCACCCCAGTTAGTAGTTAGTAATTACTAGCACCGACGTATATATTTGTCCTGGGCCTTGGAATTGGAGAAGCTGCAGATTGTATTTGTTATAGTATTAGAGTTGTAGTCTGCCCTCAATTTGGCCCATCATTGGGTTGCGGCATATACTTCTATTTCTGCTCTCTCATCTAGATCTGATGTACCCTCAGCTAGTGGCCGACTACCATCATAGTGTTTCTCGGCAGAGTTTATTTTTTTGAATCCAGAGCGCGCAATATAACCCTGGCTCCATTGTGCCCTGACCACGAGGCTGATCCCTCACAACGAGCCTCCTCCCATATATATGGGCTCCACGGACCGAACAGTTGCGAATCAGGCACAGGCATACTATGGAATTTCATAAGTTTCATCCTTGGCGACTGATAGAGTATGTCCATTATGCATCATCGAGCACTAGTCGAGGCACGACGTTCATTGCCATCAACTGCAGATAGTCTATTTAGTACAGCGTAGGTGACGGGAAAATATACACGCACTTCTTGGAATAATAATTTCGCGGCGTATGGAATGGTGAGTTGTGCCATTTTCTTCGAACACTTACAATAAGTGCACCAGCCGTTGTATCCCATCAGACCACACTCTTGGCACGCGTTGACCTCGAATTTGTCCGATGAGATCATCAGACGTTCCAGTAATAGCTGTGTGGCACCATAGCCTATCAGGCAGTCCCTTTCCATCTCACCCAATCGGAGACCACCTTCGCGGGACCTACCTTCCGTAGGTTGTCGCGTCAAAGTTGCCCGTGGCCCCCTATTGGGCATCACAAATGTTAATAATACGCATTGCAAAATCTCAGGGTCATTCTACCTTGCTCGTGCGTGCATTTTGTCCATAACCATATGTTCTGGAGATGAGCGTCAGCCCACTTGAAAAGAGTCATGTCAGGTCACCGTCTTACTTAGTTTCTGCAACGAGAAGTGTGAAAAGACAGCCGAGACTAGGTAAATTAATAGCACTTACTTGGTAATAAATAGGTCCAAAATACACGTAAGCTTCCAGAGGCTCGCCAGTTATTCCGCTTGTAAGCATGTCTTTTCCTGAGTAACTGAATCCATTTTCAACAAGTATACGACTCATGTCTTCCACCTGACAACCGGTCATGTCAACTGCAGCTCGAAATTCTCTTCAGGCACCGTAAGATTTACCTTTGATCCACCAAATGCGGTACCATATTGAAGCTTGCCACTTAGTACACCAGCCTATGCACCGATCATCAAAGTTAATAACAAAAGTGAGCAACTGCATGTACCTTGCCAGCCAGAAGCTCTATCATCTTCCCCACGGTCATTCGGGAAGGAAAACCATGCGGGTTCATAATTGTATCTAACATTCGTGTCAAACCAGCCTTCCCCAGCAGGACAAAAAAAGAGCATACCAGGATTAATGCCCTGATCGTTGAACGGCATATCCTCTTGATTTACAATTAATCCACACACACCTTTTTGCCCATGTCTCGAGGAAAACTTGTCACCGAGCTCGGGTCTCCGTGTTTGCCGGATCAGGACCTTGATGAGTGTCTGATCGTTCTCCGTGTCGCTGATCATGACCTTGTCAATGTTTCCAGCAACAGGTGACTTGTATGTCATTGGTGTGTTCTTGTACGGCACAGAGGCAGCTTGTCCATTGAATGTGTTGTCGGTGGCATTCGTAGGTGACTGTTTGTTGATGTAGATGTCGCCAGGATCGACACGCTCACCCACACCGGCCAAACCATCCAGTTGAATGATATCATACTTCTTTGCCACTTGACCATTTTCGTCCAGTGGTGCGTCGGCCAGGCGATCAAACCTGGAAGGAAGGTGATTCAGCAAGTAACGTGTGCCTATGAAGTCAATATTGACTTACGTGCCGTTGGGGTACTTACGAATGAGAGTCGCGTTTTTTCGCAAGACCTGACATCTTCCATAGCCCCGGTCTAGACTCGCCTTCGAACAAAAAAGTTAGCGAGGCGACAAATATTGAGCCGAAGCCCCAAACCTTGTTCAAGATAAGCGCGTCTTCAATATCATAACCCGAATAACTCATCACAGCCACAGTGGCGTTCTGTCCTGCCGGTAAACGGTCGTATCCGACAAGTTCGATGGTCTTGGTTTTGACCATCGGCTGCTGTGGATACACAGATAAATATAGAAGTGTGTCAATCCTGTTCAGCTGATTGTAACCGATAGCCCCAATGGCTTGCTTTCCCATAGCACATTGATAGGTATTGCGTGGCGATTGGTTATGGTGGGGATAGGGTATGAGGCCTGCGACGGCACCCAGTAAGGTAAACGGCTCGATTTCGAGATGTGTGGTAGCAAGGACGATATCAGATTCGTAAAGCGCAATGTAGGTGTCATTTTCTTCATTCACGTCCAGGTACTCAACCAGACCCTTCCGGAGGAAGTCGTCGAATGTGACAGAACCTTTCTTGAGAAGCTGAAATCGTGAAACAGTCTGTCAGGCGCTCAATTTCTGGGGTGCACAAGAAATTTTACCAAAATCTGTTCTGATGTGACTTTCGATCGCCCGGCGTCCACAATGATGGTCGGTCGACAGATGCGGCCGCCGTCGCTCGCAATGTGAACAGCCCGGTGATGATGGTTAATGTAAATGCTCACAAATTCACTGATCCGCCGTGCCCGTCGAAGCTTCCGGAATTGAGTAACAAAACGTGAAGGGTACCGGGTAAGGCCAATTATAGTTCCGTTTACATTCACCACAAAAGTGTGAGGGCCGTATATCTCCATGCCAGTGGCCAAACTAATATCTTAACACGGAATAGTATCGATCAGTAATGAATCGCACGTGCCTAACGACGAGTGCTCACCTTCCACCCCCAACATGTACGCAAGACGGATAATTGGTTCCTCCTCCACATCGGTCGTAATGTGTGTCATGAGTGCCAGGTTCTTCACCAGCCCACATGCCTCGCCTTCAGGGGTATCACTTGGGCAGAGCATGCCCCACTGACTTGGCTGCAAGGCACGCGGACCGCTCACTTTCCTGGTCTTCTCGAACTGCGAGGAGATCCGAGTCATCATACCAAGCGCAGAAATAAAACTCAGCCGGCTGAGGACATGCGTGACCCCGGCGCGCTCCATCTTGAACCGTTTGAGAGACCAGTTTCCGGTGGATATTGCGCGTACGAAACCTGAGGTGAGGTGATCCCCTTGGAATTGCATAGTGTTGAAGGCGTCAAACTCATTCGTACGTGAGGGTTTTTTGAGCACTTTGTCGATCGCCGACTTAAGATTGGCATTGTATGTTTTGAAGAGATCTTCGAAGAGCAGAGCAAGTAGTTGGCCTGCACTGTAAAACACTTAGAGAACGAACCGGTGCTGATAACAAACCAACTCACAGCTCCAAACGTTTGTTTCCGACGTAATCTCGATCATCCACCATTTTGTCATCGTCCATTGCCATCAATACTCGACGTGTCATCGTGGCAACAAAAATTGCCTTTGATCTAAAATCAAGGCCATTGACGGGAACGTGTGCAAGGACGATGGTAGCTAGCGCCTCTAATGCCTCTTCCCAAGCTGGTCTCCGAGGTCCCATGACTCGTCGGTTCACCTTGACCCGGCTGCCGATGTACTCCAACGCCTGGTGCCGAGTGAATACGCCTAATTTTGCAGCGTCCTCGAGATTGGCCGAGAAGGCGCTTTTATACGATTCAGTGTTGCCGGCAGTCAGCAAAAGGATTTCTTTGTCGGACTGGATTCCCAAAGCCTTGAGAGCGATGACGATTGGGACGTCCTCGTGGATGGAGTTGTGTCGGAGGTAAATTTTACCCTTTTTGGTTGCCACGTACGTTTTAGATTTCAAACCTCCATGGGTGGACCTGTAGCAGCACAGTAAGCAGAAAAGAAAAGAGAAGTAGTTAAACAAGCTCACGATGTACATGAAGCTTGCACGATTCCCTTGACAGTATCGGTCTCGACGATGATTCGATTCTTGCTCAACTGTTCTTGGACTAAAATGACCTTCTCCGTACCTTTCACAACGAAATATCCCCCCGGATCCAGAGGACATTCCGTCATGCGTGCCAGCTGGGTTTCATCCCTACCAGTCAGGACGCACTTACTGCTCCTCAACATGATAGGTAATCGGCCAATATTGACATTCCTCTGGACGATGCTCTTTCCTCGGGTGTACTGGATGGTGACCATGATAGGTGCACTGTAGGTGATGTCGCGTAACCGACATTCGTGAGGGGTTACCCTCCTGTCAATGGCATCCAAATCATTCCGATCTGGAAAACCAACGGAGATGTCGGTATACTTGAGCCAAAATCGAGGATCGACATCCGAAGTGACCTTATGGTTGGCTTTGACGATGTTCTTTATGTCCACATCGACAAAGTAATTGAAAGAATCAATGTGCTGTTTAACGAGACCTTTCACTTTTAAAAAGGCAGGCAACAAAAGCCATTTGTCCTGTCAGTGTAAGTCAATAATTGAAAACCTTCAAGGAGACATACGGACACACCTCTACGCTCTTGATTGGATCGGTGAGCCCAAGACCACGCCAGTTCGTTCGGTTTAAATGTTCCCATTCATTTTCCTCCTCGTTCAAATCCAGCATGATTATTATGAGAGCGTTTCCAACGGCTTCGCGTCTAAATTCAAACGTCTTTGTGGCGACGACACCGGACAGTCGTGTTGGCAGTAAAGAAAAGGCGCCAACGTATATGCGTGGAGGCTAGACGTTAAAGAACAATTGAGCTTAAGTACAGGCTGTGAAATCCTGAGGTCAGTCTGCTTCCGAGTCAAGAATCTCAAAAGTGAGAAATCTTGATATTCCCATCACATGACCTGACCTGTAATATATACCACGTGGGAAGAATTGCCATAAAAAGGGCAATTGGGATGTGTCCGTAGCCCGACCACCTGCTAGCTTCGCTCAACAGCTGTTGACATCGCGAGACATCGACACTCTGTACTAATGTCTAAGCCTTCAACACCCAACCAAGCTGCTTCAAATACCCTGATTCTCCGTCGTCAACTCACTGAGTTAACTAAACATCCAGTGGAAGGGTTTTCAGCAGGTTTGTGCGCCAATCTGCCCCCTATTGACCCTCCAGTTGATTCTGTCCCCAAATAGGACTTGTCGATGACAACAATCTGTATGAGTGGGAAATTCTAGTCATCGGGTGTGTATCGTGCTCGCTCGTGTTGGGAATTGCCACTCATCGCCACTTGCAGCCCTCCGGACACGTTGTAGTACGACGACACTCGCATCTGGTGTACTGTGCAATTAATGACTCTATCTATAGTGAAGGAGGATTCTTCAAGGCTCTTCTGACATTCCCTCCTGAATTCCCACTGCTGCCGCCAAAGATGCGCTTCATTACGCCAATGTGGCATCCCAACAGTCGGTCGTTCAGCTTCCTCCCTGAAGAAGCATCCTCAACCTTTCTGTTTATAGTCTACGCTGATGGCGTTGTCTGCGTTTCCATCCTCGTGAGTCGGTCTGGTCTTACTCCAACATCTGCTGACATTAATTTATCTCATCTAGCACGCGCCCGGGGACGATCAATACGGCTACGAAGATGCTGGTGAGAGGTGGATGCCTGTTCATACCGTTGAATCAATCGTAAGCCATTCACAATGAGCCTGTGCCCTAAACAAAGATTTGCACAATATCTCATTTTAATGTCGGCAGCTTATCAGTGTGATATCCCTCTTATCCTCCGATACACCAAACCTGGACAGTCCAGCCAATGTCGATGCTGCCAAGGAAGTTCGAACGGACCCAGAAAGTACGCAATTCGTCATCATTCATCCATCCAAATATTAAATATACCCATCGCAGTGTACAAGAAGAAAGTGCGACGGCTGGTTCGCAGAAGCGCGGAGGAAGCTTTTGACTGATCTGTATCTTATACCATGTCCGTTCCCGTACACTTGTGCTCTCCATCCTTTATCACTCGCATTACGATTCCGTTTCACACACATCGTCTATTAAGTTGATCGTCCTGTTTGTTTCATGTTTCATTCGTGTTTTCCATTTGATCCTTTACTCGAGAAATGGGTTGAAACTTATAATATGCATTTCGTTTGCATTTCCGAGTCAATACTGTACTTAATGGCAACGGCTCGGAACGGGAGCCGAACCCGAAAAGACTCAAGTCACGTGCCTCGTGACTTGACCACGCGAATATTTGTTTTGGGATCCGAGTCAGGCTAAGAACTTAAGCTAAGCTTCTCTTGTTGTCCTTTACTATCACTCACTGTACATTCCATGTCCCAAGCTGTTTTAAAAGAGAAAACTTCTGTATATACCAAACGTCAGCCAGTTTGACTTCCTGTTGTTGCTTCCAGCCTAAGTGCTTACTGTTCCAATGGTTCAAGGACTTTCAACTTCGATACCTGCCCCACTTGGTTAGTGGCCTTTGATTATATTCCAAAACACCAACTACAATTGTTTTTGAATAGAATCCGACTCAGACTCTGATTTCAATCCCGGAGAATATGTTTATGAGCGCAAGAAGAAGGGGAAAGGATCCAAGAATGCAACGACCTCAACAGTTTCAAGTTCCAGTTGGAAAGGCCGCAAGAGAAGGGATTCTGCGTTTCAGGATCTTGGTGACCTCGAACAGCAACAACCGAGAAGAAGTGCGATAACAGTCCCATCGTCGCGTCATTCAATCAATAACGTTCTGATGTTGTAGATTCGCGTACGAGAGGAACTCAAGGGCCGAATCCTTTGTTAGAATACTTTGGTATGTTCTTCCATGGAATGACGCTGCTTCTACGAGTTAGTTTATCGTTACCCGCAGGCAATGAGCTTGACCTGCATTCGGCATCCGAGGGCGAGGAATCAGAGCAAGATGCCCCCCAAGACTATGATGTTGAAGAAGGGCGAGAATTTGATGTTTCGATTTCGGAAGGCGAAGAAATGCAAGACAATGAGGACGAGGAACCGGTGGTATTGAAGACGCTGGCGGGGTTCATCCGCCAGCCTGATGAGAAGCCCCTGTCAACTTCGTCAACTATGCCACAAGTCCAAATCAACGCTGTCGAGGACGATTCCGCTACTGGTGAACTTGCCATCCATGTTTATATTTTTGTTTTGTTCTTACCCAGACTAGAATCTGACTCTGGTCCTGAGCCTGACCTTAAGCGCAAATCTCCATCAACCCCAAATCAATTTACACCCAATAAACGGCCAAAAGTCGAACAGAACAGTTGAGTCTCACTTATATCCTTGTTCCTATAATTCTTACGACAGCATACCAGAGGGGAATGATGGTTCTGCCACTGAGTCTGATACGGAGGTCGTTCCCAAGGCAATGAAGCCCCGTAATTACGACTCGCGATATCTCTCGCTCAATAACCTCACATCTCTTCGTGTGCAGTGTCGAATGCTCTCCCTCCCCAGCGGACACCATCACCAACTTACTCCGACTCGGCAACCGAATCTGAATCTGGGTCCGAACTCGACCTGCCAGTTCTTGGTGATCCCGTAATTATATTTCCTCGGCTATCCACCATTTCCAAAGCCTGATTCAACACATCCCCCCAGCGCTTGAAACCTCGCCCCGGCTTTCCGCTCACAACTGGCCAAAAACTCCTTGGTCCATTAGTCCTCGATCGCAAAGCAGGAATTATGGTGCCTGCCGCCATCAATACCTATTTGCGAGAATATCAACGAGACGGCGTCAGGTTCTTCTGGAACCAATACCAACAAGGTCGCGGAGGCCTACTGGGTGATGACATGGGTCTCGTGAGTGCTATCCCTTGTCACTTTCTCGGCGCCGCTCACAAGATTTTGCAGGGTAAGGCAAAGCTACATTTTGTCTTTTTCTCGCCGTATCCAATCATTTAATCGTTCAGGGAAAACAATTCAAGTCATATCCTTCTTATCTGCCATAATGCACAAGCATGGTGACAGAAGGGACCGTCATCGACGACGAGATAATGTGTCACAATTACAGGACCTTAAAGCCTGGAAAAAACGAAGAGAGTTGCCGCCCGCGAACGCAACATGGCCTACATGTCTCATCATTGCTCCTAGCACGGTTGTGCATAACTGGCAGCGGGAGTTTGAAACGGTGCAAATCCCGACGTTCTCTTATACAACAACAACTCACGATGAATATGTCAGTGGGGATACTTTGAGGTAGGGCTGTACAATGGAACCCCAAAGGAGCGAGAGCCTGTGCTCATCGACTTCAAAATGGGAAGACTTGACATCGGTCAGCCCACTCCTCATTCTAATCTATGCTCGTCCCTCTCCTCATAGGTGTAACAGTCCTGACAACCTTCGATCTTGCCCGCCGTGACATTGCCATCCTTAACAGCCTCCCCTGGACGTGCATTATGGTCGATGAAGTCCACCGCGTTAAAAACATCTCGGCCAAAATTACTCAGGCCTACCACCAATTTACGTGCAATCGGCGTTTCGGTCTTACAGGGACTACAATCCAGAATTCGTATAATGAGATGTGGACCATTCTGGATTGGACGAATCCGGGACGGTTAGGGACAGACAAACAGTGGAAGGGTTTTGTTGTGAAACCTTTGACGATTGGACAGTCGGCTGGGTCGAACGAAGAAGAGCGTGCTAAAGCCCTTGTACGTTTATCTCACGCAACTTCAGGGTCCGGTGCTGATTACTTACTGCTCAGGTCGTTGCTCGGATCTTGAAGGACAAGCTATTGCCGCGGTTTTTCCTACGAAGGTAATGTGCCTGTCATTGATATCGTATCTAATATTTATCGGCCCTTGTCTCCAGAACCAAGGACATCATCAAAGATCAGGCACGTTTATTCTCTCATTACGCCTTGAATGGATGATCTCATAGCCCGCACAGCTTCCGCAGAAGACCGATCAAGTCGTTTTCTGCCCGTTGACTCCAATGCAAATCGGGGTTTACAAACGTCTTCTCAATATGAACCCTGTTCAGAATATGATTCACAAAGATGACCTATGCGCATGCAATTCACGGGAAACGTAAGTTTACTGGACTATTTTTGGTTCAAAAATGAATCTAATTCCGACCAGCCGAAAAAATTGTTGTCATCCTTTCGTTCCTGGGGACCTCTTCAGATATATGTCAATATTAATCAAATTATCGAATCACCTGGGGTTGATTTTGCCTGGTTAGCATTCGAAATTGTTGCGCTTCATCCAACTTGCATCTCACTCATGCATTGCAATAACAATCAGCTCCAACTGATACTCCGGATCAGGTGATTATCTTCTCGTAATTAAATCCTTGATGTCGACACTGAAGAATATTCTAGACAATCAGAAACAGAGAATTGTCGGAAATCGCATTCCCAGATGGTGATGTACCGAAATACGGCACGGCGATGATGCAACCGCAATTCTGTGGCAAGTGGGCTGTGAGTATCATCAATTGACCCATTTCTCCTTTCTTTGAACGATCTTTCAGGTTCTGGAACTTCTTCTGAAAGAGTGGCGGAAGGACGCTACGAACAAAGTCCTCATCTTCACCAAATCTGTGAAACTTCTCGAAATGCTTGAATTCCACCTCAAGACGCGAGGTCAGCGGTAGCCATGAGGCACCCCGTCCCTTTATATTAAAGCGAAAAAATTTTAGGCTACGGCTTCCTAAAGCTTGATGGAGGCACTAAACAGAAGGACCGTACGTTTAACTTTCAGGTATACCGCCTTGGTATTACAGCTCTCACACGATTCCTATCCACATAGGCATGCCAATGATTGATGATTTTCATTCTGATCCGGATGTCTTCATATTCCTGATCTCGACCCTGGCTGGCGGCACGGGACTAAACTTGACAGGTATCACGCATTCTCACAATGTTCACGAATAGATGCTGATCTACTCTGTTGCACAGGAGCGAACAAAGTCGTCATTTTCGGTATGTTAACCAGTATGGAACTTGTGTAAACTGTTCTCAGCTAACTTTCTGTCTAGATCCAAACTGGAGTAAGTCAGATATGTCTGCATTCTGTGATCGTCATGCTCAACAAAATCCAAGATCCCGCTCATGATCTTCAAGCCATGGATCGGGCCTTCCGGTTCGGTCAGACACGGGATGTTTTCGTATACCGTCTTCTAGGTGCTGGTTCCGTTGAGGAGCTCATCTACGCTCGCCAGCTTTACAAACAACAGCAGATGGCAATCGGATATCAAGCAAGCGTCCAGACGAGGTAACTATATGGCATCTTGTTACATGTTATAATCGGCTTACTTCTACCCACCATCCCACCAGGTACTTCCAAGGCGTTCAAGGCGATACAAGCAAGCAAGGGGAATTGTTCGGCCTGAAGAATATCTTCAAACTACACGAGGATACACTTGCAACGAAGATGGCGGTATGTCTTGTTCTCTGTTCCAGTGATTCCGTTCTTGATACGACCTTCCCAGATTGAGAAAGCCACCTTGGCAGAGCTAGATTGGGCATTAGCAAATATGGGTGGTTCAAAGGCGAAGAAACAGGGTAAGAATGCTGAAGACTGGGTTGCAGATGCAGATGCGAAAGGGAGCAAAGAAGATGTTCGTCCACTCTCCGTCCATAATTCTTTTCTTTGACAAACGACTTTCAGGGCAATTTCCGAGGCCTTGGCGCACTATTATTCGACGATGGTGTGCATAGACCATTATTCCCAATGACCTTTCCTGCTTTTTGCTTACAGCCGCTTCCTTAGATCCCCCTCCAACAGAAGTTCGGGAAGAGAACATCATCCAGAAGACCCTCAATGCAATCGGTGTAACCTACAGTCATCGTAATGACGAAATACTTGTACCAAGTCGTATCGAGGAGGAGCGTACAAAAAATACTCTACAAGTACGTTGTTCCAAATTCTCCGAACTGCACTGCTCAGGAAGGTATACCACAG
>Ga0210383_10004136_pt1 | contig 12871 bp, 8 predicted proteins | sample IncBWC14OmetaG_FD_160072 | JGI IMG/M metagenome (GOLD analysis project Ga0210383, IMG submission 160072) | Forest soil microbial communities from Barre Woods Harvard Forest LTER site, Petersham, Massachusetts, United States - Inc-BW-C-14-O ...
CCAAAAAAATTAAATTAGGCCAGATTCAAGATAAAATTTTTCTCCAGCCAAATTGGCCATTGTACAAAATTAGTGGTGACTTATCGGCCCGCACCATAGATGTGGTCGAAAGTTTTTTTAGCCGACTCCGTCCGAATCCTCAATTCTTCGGATTCGGAATTTGGTGGCTGGTGGATAAGAAGAAGAGTTGAAATTGCTGGAGGGTCGATGAGCCAACAACAGAAAGAACTCTCTAAACATACATAGAATTCACAAGATTATTTATACAACAAACAGTTTGCTGCAAATGATATGTAAGTGTATGGTATAGTCACATACAAAATGGTTGTAATGTTGATGCCGATGATTACGATACAAGCCTGACGTCCGAGGGAGCCACAAGAGCGGACCATATCATAAGTGTAATTCATTGTCCAATGCGCCTTTGGGAATCGGAACGAATAAACATCCATGAGGTGGGATGGGTATTGCGAGAAGAATTCGAAGACATCATAACAACAAATCGAGCAGGGTTTCGTAAAGCGGTCGTGGAGTTATTCAACAACGTGTAGGGTCATCTGGCTGGGCTGGCCGATTTAGATTTCGATTTCGATTTCGCACCAGCGTTGGCGGCGTTCTGCTTCACTTTGGAGAGTGGGGATATGGCGTGGAGAGGGGACTGGGACTGAGATTGGTGCACGACAGGAAGTATACCGCAATCGCGAGGGGCGAGTTCGCCGCATTTGATGTGGGTTCTGAAGAACAGAGCTAGTATTAGGATTGGCATGTACAGAAGTAATTAAAGAATGCAATGTGAAGAAAGGCACGCACCTCAATCCACAGTCATCACATTCTAACACTGGCTTCCATCCAAGCCTCTTCGCGCAGATATCACACTTTGCAACCAACAATCCACTTGAGAAGAACAGGTCAAACGGATTCCACCCAACTGCTTCGCCCCCATTGCTAGCACCGTTTGGTGATAACATGCTCCCGCTGTTCCGTTTTGGCTTAATGCCGGGTTTGTAGAGCGTGAAACGGTGAACCATGGGGGTGACGTAGTTCGCGTGGAGGGACCGGATAGTGGATCCGCCTTGTGTGGCGAGGGCGCTGGAGATAATGGAAGACGACTGGGCAGTGTGGTACGAGTCGAGAGAGGCGATGGAGAGGAGGGAGGATGTTCCGAGGGGGTCCTCAGGAGAGGCTGAAACTGGAGGCGATGTAAGTGAAGCGGAGTCGGACGAGGACGACAGGGACTGAGGTGTAGCTGGGAGGATGGAGTCGGGAGATTGGTTTGGGTCGGGAGATGGGCGGATTGTGAGAATAGAAGAGAGGGACGGGGTTTGCGTCGTCGTGGCTTGCCGGGAGGTGTGTGAGCGGATGACTGTTGTGCTGTATTCAGAGAAGGTCGAGGAGGTTGAGTCTGGGTCCAACAAAGGTTGGTGGCCTATAGATGTATAAGTGGCAAGTTAGAGATGTCAAGAAGCAACACCCACCAGTGGTCCTATTGCTCCAATCACTATTAGGACTAACTCCGACGCTTGATAGACCTATGACAGCTTCCATCAACTCATCATCGCTATCATCCGTTGTTGATCCGCTGCTCCTAATATCCTTCCCCACCCCCATGCCAAAGCTAGGAATCCGGGGCCCAGGTTTCTTGCCCCCTGTCATGAACTTGATACTGCCGACATGGAGGTCAGCCGCTTCACTTGGGCGCAAGAGAACTTCAGCCTCGATTGTGCGAAGGCGTTCCAGTATGTCACGGGTTGTTGGGCGCGCAGATGGTTCCGTAGCGAGACAATCGATGCACAAGTCAAGGAACGCAGGAGGACACCCAGTACTAGCAAGTGTACGAACCTCTTCGGCGTCGATCCCAAATGTAGGTGATGAGCGCTTGAAGTGGTCATCATCCGCAAGTTTCCGGGCGGCAATTTCGCAAAATATAATTCCGAGTGAGAAGATGTCGGTAGGGAGATCGAATTCTTCGCCGAGGAGAATCTCGGGTGACATGTACGAGTCAGTACCGCAGAACGTAAGGCGCTTCAACTCGTCTTCGTTACGTGCTGCGATGCGGGCAAAGCCAAAGTCCGTAATTTTGAGACGACCATTGGGCGTGACGAGGAGGTTTTCACCTTTGAGGTCACGGTGGATGCATTTGCGGGCGTGGAGGTAGGCCAAGGCGCGGGCGATGTCGGTTGCGAAGGAAAGGCGGAGGCGCCAGGGGAATGACTTGGATTTGTCGTGGATATACATACGCAAGTTGCCATTCTCAATGTATTCGGAGATGATGAAGATGCGGTTATCTGGTTCCGGAGCACGCGAGAGGCCGAGATAGAGGACGACATTGGGGTGTCGGGCTTCTTTCATTAGGCGCCATTCTCGCTCAAAATATTTGGAGACGTCGTATTCTGTGGAGGGCAGGACTTCTTTGATCGCTACTTCAATCCCGAGATAGGTACCTAGGAATGGTTTCAGAAAAGCCGCGATGGAGAAGGAGAGACGTACCCTTGTAGACATTGCCGAATGAACCAGAGCCAAGTTTCTTCCAGTCCCCTTTGATATCCTGCAATGTCGTCAGTAAGATATAAAGGTTGGAAGCAAATTTCCCAGCAGCTCCTATGCATATTTGTCGAAAGGTTCCAGATGTCGAGGCAGGAGAACTGAGGACACCTTCAGTCGCCATTGGCCTACATATCGATCCATTTTGGTGGACAAATATACATGGGAGCTCCGGTTGGTAATTCAAGTGAACGGACCTCGTAAGGGATTACATCAAATGCGTCGGACATCGCAAGACCTTGGGGGTAAACGTAAAGACAGCGGGTAAGAAGAGGTGGTGGATGAGGGAGACGACGAGGTCGATGGCGGGTTTGTAGGGAATGAAGGTACCAACTCAAAAGATAAATCGAGGCGTCCACGGCGCCCTAACCCAGGTTTGTCACACTCAACACCAACACGTCACGTCACGTCACGTCTATGACTCATATAACCTCTCTTGGAGCTGCAAGCCAACTGCAAAGCACTATAGCCATATCAGTGGATTTGCAGGATCCAGCGTCACAGTGTGTGTCAAGGTGGATTTACTCGGTTCCCCTCGTGAATGACGAAAACAGATACAGGTACAGTACTCCAATGGACAGAGTTACAAGGATTACTTGGTCAGATTTGGGTCAGATGCAACAAGATGCAAAGGACATTCATTGATCGATCTTAGTATTGTATCAATATCCGCATGGATTCAATTCCACGGGTAGAGACTGACATCAAGTTCAAGAACCGTTGAACTTAGTTCTCTGACGTGCTACGACTCTCAGCCTACGAGGTGAGTCCAATGATTCCTGTCTCGTACAGACACTTTCGAGAGTTGGTCTTTGATTGGTCTGCATAACGTGCACTTGGTAGCCTGCCAAGATCTTAGATCACTGGCAACACGCAGGTCAGTCTCAAGCAAGCACAAGCCCTTCGAGCGTTTCAGTCATTGGTGGAACTCTGAACTAGTGGTGTCACCCGAAGTTTCTTATCACAATGTTCAGCCAGTCAATCCATGAAAGCTGGATAAATATCTCAACGTTTTGTATACTTCTCTTTCCAAGGTCCTTCCTCATCTCCATCATCATGGCTTCATGCTTCAGAAAGCTCTTGAAATGGTCAGAGTGGGTTTTGGAACCCGAAGTCTCTACGTTCGCTCCAAACAATGAAGCAACAAGGAATTGGGCCCAGTGCCTGTGCATCTGCAAACGTGGACAACTTGGAACTATGTGCCTTATTGGATATCGGATGCTCGCGGGATGGGAATTGGCCAGTTCAATGTTGGTTGTTTGCCTTTCATGGTACGATATTTGTCATTTAGTTCTCGCTGGAAAATCTATGGCGGATCTCACGAACTTGTAGGCTCTTCCTGCTATTGCTGTGGGCCATGTCATTATCGCTGCGGTCATGGTCTTGAATGGAACCATTGGTGCACGCCCATATCTCTCTTTTCCCGTCCTGAACTGATCCTCCTTTGGATTTTGGTTCAGCTATTTCAGCCTTGTCAGTAGAACTATGTTTGGGATGTTTTGTGATCATTGAAGTCATTTGTCTCAGAGCTACACTGGCTCAGAGTGTGTGTATCAAATGCTTAAGGCGATATGGCCTTCGACTGCTCACATTCCGAATTATCTTCCCGCAAAATCACACATCATCACCATCGGTCGGTCATGACATTTCTTCCCTTCCACTCTGTAGTTAATCTCATGATATCATCCCTCAGGGTTGGTGTGTTACTTCATCTACTGGTTAATTCAGTTCCCCTTTCATGCTCGTCTCTCCGCAGAGATTCCGATATCTTTTGATGGGCTAAATCCATCATTGTTCCTATTGCTTGGCTCTCGATGTTGATTTGGGCCGTCATCGAAGTGACCACGTCAGTCTTAACCCGAAACACACGGCCCTGAGTGACAGCGCACTGTACGTGGTTGAGTGCATTGAATATCGCATTGGGTAGTTATTCGACCCATGCAGTTAATACCCCGGGTTTCACTGTAAGTATTCGGCCTTTCTATTGAAACATTGACTGAGCTGTCTTGGGTAGCGTTACGAGAAGAATGAGCGAGCGTGTACCTACTCCCCCGTGTGTAAACACACAACCAACCAACCCATTCCTCTGCAGTCAATTCGTTCAATTCCTCATCATCCCTATATCCTTCACCCTTGTCGGCTTTGTTGGAATCGCCGTTACTCAGCTGGCGAAGTTCTCTATGATGCTACCCTCTGGGACCCTCTAACGCTCATCTGATCGCTGGGAAAACCGCACCGCCGCCTTTTTTGCGTCTTTCAGCTTCGTTCTGGCCACCCTCGGAACCAATACCTCGGCGAACAGTCTCAGCGCAGCGAACAATATTGCTCTTTCCTAGGTATATCAATATCAAACATGGGCAAGTGATTTGTGTGATTGTGGGTGGGTGGGTACTGTGTCACTGGGAAATTTTTGGAAGTGCTCCTGTTCTTGTCGTTCATGGCTAAATACACAGTCTTCTTGGGACCATTCGCTGGAATTATGGTTGTCGATGTCTGCTACCGTGCTCTCCTTCGTGCTTCTCGTCCACTGATCTCTTGTCTTTGTAGTACTGGCTCGTTCATAAAGGTAATGTTGACCTCCCCGCGATATATAATCCCCCAGGCAGATGCCGATACTGGAATGGAATGGTATCGTACGTCGCATTTCCGATCTCTTTCCTTTGGTGATTTAACTAGCCCTATAACAGAATTGGAGAGCTGCGGTAGCCCTCTTGTTTTCAGTGATGCCGAATATGCCAGGCTTGATAGCAAACATTAATAAAAAAGTTGGCGGCGGGTCACATTTGTTTGATATTGCGTGGCTATTTGGAGTGGGTCATTGACTTCTTTCGATGTCCTTATTGTTGCATCTGACCGCTGGCACAGTTTTTCTCAGCGTCATTCGTTTACTGGTTGGTGTCAACCCTATTCCCCGCTGAGGAGACCTTTATAAACGACTCGGAGCGATCCTGGGGCATGAGAGGTTGCCAATCAAACTTGAAGAGATTCATTCGATCCCAGTTTTAATGGTGGGGAGGGATAGGGGAGATGGGGGATGTGAATTTTAGTATTAGGCATATTTAACTTTAAGGAGGAATCGTCTTGAACTGTTTATTCCACTTCGATATACTGAAGACAGCCAGTCGCGTGTTCAAGCCTGAGGCTGGAGGTTGTCCATCCCTTTAGCGACATCTCAAGAGTACTCGGTCAATGTTGACCGTTGCACCGCTCTTTGTGGACCAGGAAGCTTCGAATGGCAGTTTGAAATGTTATCTCTGGGTACTCAGCGAAAGATTCACAATTGGGAGACGTTCTGGAGAGTGACAAGCAGTCACAAACTATAGCAGATCATGTGACCTTTCCACACTGGTGACGTTCCGTGTTCTGCTTCAACCTACGCTGTTTCAACACCTGCTAATCTTATCTGAAGCTCGCATCTATCTACGTCTTGTTTTTGCTTTAAAACGCTGTATATAAATGGGCGTAGCAGGCCTATGGGATGTGAGTATGCTTGCAGATGCGTAAATTCACAAAGCTGATATCTTCGCAGATATTACGTCCAGCAGCGAAAACGCGTTCTTTGACGGAGCTCGCTGTTGTGGAAGGCTTTGAGGCAAACCCCGATGGTGTTCGAGGCTTTCGTGTTGGTGTCGATGCTAGCATCTGGTTCTTTCATGCCAACTATGGCAAAGAGGGCGAGAATCCTGAACTAAGGACCCTATTTTTTCGATGTGCCACTCTTATGCACGCGCCATTTCTTCCATTATTCGTGTTTGATGGCCCCAAGAGACCGAACTTAAAGCGGGGCAAGAGGATTAACCCGGACAGCCATAAGCTCACTACGGGAATGAAGGCGATCATTGAATCTTATGGGTTTGAGTGGAGGACAGTAAGTAAGCTGTTTGTTTGTTTTGCACAGTGTAGTGATACACACCCAGGCTCCTGGAGAAGCCGAGGCCGAATTGGCATACCTTAACCGTATCGGCGTGATAGATGGCGTCCTCTCCGATGATGTTGACAATTTCTTATTTGGTGCTACCATGGTAATCCGCAAGTGAGCTGGGGCCATGAACCATATTATGCGAACAATGGCATTACTAACTTATCGAATTCCAGTTCGAGTCACAATTTGTCCGGAAATCGTGCGAACCCCCCTATGAATTCGGAAGGCAAAGACGACAAAAACCACACCATGGTCTATCGCCTGCAGGACATCACTGACTGTCCCGACATCTCCCTCACTCGTGGAGGCATGATTCTAATCGGACTCCTGAGCGGTGGTGATTATCAACAAGGTGGTTTGAATCGCTGTGGTATCGTCACCGCTCACGGTCTAGCGAGATGCGGTCTTGGTGACTCCCTATACCAAGCTGCCATCAACCTCACACGCGAACAGCTCCCCGCTTTCCTGTCCAACTGGCGAAACGAACTCCGTCACGAGCTACGCACCGACTCTCAGGGTCACATTGGTCGAAAGCAGCCCTCCCTCGCCAAATCTGTACCTGATGATTTCCCCGACATCGGCATTCTCCTCTCTTACACAAACCCCATTACGTCAGAGACTATGGGCCGGGCAACAAGTAATTTAAAGCTCACATGGGACAAGGAGCCGGATCTCGGAGAACTAGCCGCTACGTGTGAGTTCAACTTTGAGTGGGGATATAGAGACGCTATCATCAAGCGCTTCAGAACTGTTATATGGCCTTCGGCAGTCTTGCGTATCTTGCGGCGAGCGGTCTTAGACGCTGATGCAAAGGCCAAACGTTGTAGTGGCGTTCTACCTAAAACCCCCCAAAAGAAAGGCAAACCGGGTTCCACGACAGTCGGAACTCCCTCCAAAATGATAACCAAACATTTTTCCTCTATGACCCTCAACTCTCCCGACCTATCTCACGACGGCGACGATGAACGGCTCATTGTTAAGATCCATTCAACGAGGTGCCACTCGTCAACCGACGGAATCCTGGAATATCGATTGGAAATTGCTCCCGCACAACTCGTCCGTCTCACCAAATCCGGCATCAAAGGCATTCGTCGTCCTGAAGATGTCGACGAATGGGCTGACGAGTATGACGAGGACGATAATGTTGGTAGCGGCGGTAAATCGCGTGGTAAAAAGCCGCCTCCTCACCCTGAGAGCCATCTACGGGTGTGGATGCCTGCGGCTATGGTTCGGATTGTTGAGCCAGACCTGGTGGAGGAGTATGAACAGATCCAGCGTAGGAAGCGCAAAAAGAAGACTGGGAAGGGTCGTGCCAAGGCCACTGGTAATAAGGGAAAGGGTAAAAGTCAGACTAATGTCGAAGATGAGGATGAAGAGTCAGCTTCATCGGGATCGGAGCTGCCAAGGTTGAAGCCTATTGTCCAAAAGGTCAATAAGGGGAAAGCCATCCAGAAATCTGCACGAACTGATGCCAGAATCGTATGCAATGATCTCAAGACTACATTTGCTGTCGCAAAGGCCCGCAATTACTCCAAACCAAAAGCTCAGACGATATCTGCGCCTCCCAAGCCTGCTACCGTCAAGCCCAGGACAATTCCGGCATTTATGGAGTTGAGCGACGACTCAGACACACTTCCCACACGGTGGAAGCCTCAGCAACTGTATGCCCCCAAACCGCATCCTAAACCCACGGCCACCAAGCGAAGGGTGAAATCACCGGCTGTGGCTTTCAGTGATGGCTCAGACGACTTGCCCGCAGCACCAGGTCCTTCGCAACCCATTTCTTCTCTCTCCAAGCCCAGCAAACAATCTAAAAATGCCTATTACTCAGTTTCTGAGCCCGAAGTGGTGGAAGTCTCTCCATATCGACCCAAAGTCTTCCAACCAAAGCGTCTTCCGACGAATAAGCGGTCGGGCTATGCATGTGATACGTCTGCGGAATCTGAATCTGAGGAAGTCGCTCCAGTGGGTCGAACTCCTCCCCAGCTCCTCCAGCCTAAGCCTTTCCCGATGTCTCTCAATGATATGTTTGGAGCCAATGATCCAGTTGAGGATGTTCCAGAAACTTCTTTCCCTGTGGCCAAACCCAAACAAGCGCGAAAAAAACCTTTAGCCTCTCCCTCGGATTCCGACTCGTACCAGACTCGTTTGAAGAAATCTCCCCGAAAGTCTGTCGATCATATGTCCCCCCGCTCTACACGAATTGTATCTCATCTCAGCAGAGACGACAGACAGGACGATGCGAACATTGACTTTCGTCCTGGGTCTCCTTCACCTTTGCCATCTCGACCAACGAGAGCCACGAAAATTTCTTCTTCACGTTCAATAGGTCAACCAGGGGTCATCGAGATTTCGAGCGACTCTGATTTACCCACTTGCAGGCCAATGGGTCCACCTCTTATACTCGCAAAGGCAAAAGCTCGGAGAAAAGTAGAGCTATCACCGCCCCAAACATTACTCGAGGAATATATCCAATCGCAACCAAAGATTGCGTTGAGGCAGGCAGATCTAAATGTCATGACTGGCGATATCATTGATTTAACTTGACATGTCCGCACATTTTATGTAAAGTTGGTTGGATTGGAGTAAACTATATGTAAATTGATACAAGTGCGAGATGTAACATGAGACAGTTCCTGAATCAAAAAGTACTACATAAATGTCCCTCCTTTTGTTCACAATTGTTAGTTAGAAAGTTGTCGTAAAATCTCTGAACGTCTCTTGTCCCATAACACCGTCGATGGGATCTGGCGTCTCCGGAGTGGGCATCTGACTTCGGAAACGCCGGATGGCCTCCAGTCTGGTATGCCAATTCGTCTTCATTTCAACCCGCACAGTATCCTTTTGGGTATGTGCAAAGACAGAGGCGAACCAATCAGCCAGCAGACTGAGTTGCCTCACAAGGAGGGGCAAGTTTTCAGCGGAGATGAGCTTAAAATGACCAACAGGAGCAAAGTCGGTCATTCCTGGTGCGCGTTGAACGGTTACTTTGAAGTATTCATTTTCATGAAGATTATTGGAAAATGCTGCTATAGCACCAAGAGAGTGTGGTTCGATGACTATATTCACAAACTGGAACTGAGTAGTCAAAGTGTCGAATCGGTAAGGGATTCCAGAATCGTTCCATACGATCCGGACATAATCATTGCCAATGTGGCGTTTCTTGTTGTTGCACTGCGGGTCGTTCGCGGTGGATGGCATCATGGTGGCTGTATGATAGAGAATTTGTCCAATATCATCCCACCATGCATAGGCGTAGTCGCCGTCTTCACTAGGGTCCAGACCACCTGCATACACGTCACTTTGGGCCCGTAAGTTAACTAACCTACCAATTCCTTCAAGGAATCGAGTGTAGGCTGGAGAACCGTGTGTGTTACGAAGGATGTCCAGTTGGTCTGTCTGGCCAGGAGCAACATACATGATACCGACTTTGTGAGTATCGATCACGGGCGTCCTGTCCAGTGACCCAAAGAACTTGGGCAATAACGAGGGCTCCACGATCATTCGGAAATTTGGTGGGCTGCGTCGATCGGGGTATGATGAAAGCTGCAGAGCAAAAAAAGCAGGATCGATGGCGACTGCCTTACGCCTCTGCGACGGGGCTTCTCCGCTCCAGACATACCCGGTGATAGGATCGGGAGGGGGAGGATCAGGGGATCCGTCATCGTTGTTTACGAAGATGTCACGAACGTTTTCCTGCATGTTGAAAACAGGGTTAGTCGTCAGCTTACGACTTGCAATTAATTCAACTGGCCTGGGGTGTCTCGCAGTCCGCATGCGAGTCTGCGGTGTCTGCAGGGTAAGAGACCTGTACTTTTGGAAGATCACGTTCCATCATCAGACTTGCAGGTCCTGAAAGCGTGTCAGGATCGACGTCCCCGGGTCCAACCATTGGCGCATTTTCGACTCTGCAAAGAAACCTGGTAAAACCAGAAGGTCGACGTGTAAGAACTTCAATCCAGCCCAGTCGTGTCAGAGTACGGATAGTAACGATTGAATTTCCCAAGATCCATGTTTTTTCGCTAATGGGAATCTCAGGGGACGCGCCATGCACCATAGGGTTCATCACGATGTCGCTTAATATCGAGTTGGCTGGTCGTGGATCCGCACTGGCATAGGCGTAACGTGCTAGCCAATCGAAACAAACCTCCGTGGGTTCGTCAACCTCTTCGTTGCCTTCGTTAGCCAAGAGAAGTTGTCTCGTGATGTATCTGACGTGTCGCGGTCGATCTGGCAATCGGACAGCAAGAAACCAAACATACACCACATAATATGACAAGACGCGGACATGCTGGGAGAGAGCCCAAGAGACGGTTGGGGAAGCGCTAATTCGGTTGTGATGCTGTAAGTATTGAAGGGCGACGCCAAAGACCATCTTAAAATCACCCTCCGTGAAATTGGCATGAAGAGGGCGGAGGGAGCCGATAATGGAAAGGAAGCCCAGGATATGGACAGCCATGTCTGGATTGGACATGATCTGCGAGAGTTTCTCCAGGATCCTTGGCAGACATTTTGTCATCGAGGATTGGAGCTCAAAAGCCGAGAGTGACAAGGCGTGAAGGCAACACTTGATAGTCGAAAGCTGTTCATTGAGACCCGCTTGAAACACCTCCACTAGCAGATGCCGCTGATTCGCGTCAAAGCACCGGCGATAACTGACCAACACCGACAATGTGTGATATGCCAAACCCCGTGCATCCCGAGCTTTCAGACCCACAGGCCAGTGGTCGATACATGAACCCAACTCACAATTAAGAATACTCGTGCAAAGCACAGTGAGAATCTTCGCAACAAGGTCTCTAGACCTCGGTCCACAGAACAAGTGCTTGTTCGCGAGTTGGACAGGAAGATGACAAAGAACATAGGAAAGAATCTCCCAATTCCTCTCCTTCTCCAATATAGTCACGATGGCAGACAGATACGTCGAAATGGGGACAACCATTCTGGTGCCCGGAGCAGTCGCATCGTACGAGATTAGAGCCTCACTGGGCATGTCAACTTGAGCAATAGTAAACGGCAAGCGCTGGGGAATGTGCCAAATGGGATCTCTGGATTGGAACGCAGGAGTGACCGGTGTGCTCTTGGCAGCGACCCTCGAACGACTTCTGCTCGGAGCTGAATTGGACGGCCCTCCCCCACGCCCACGAGAAGTTCGTCGTCCGTCCCTCTCCTGCGGCATCCGCGATCGAGCCATGCGATCAAATACTGCATCACTAAAAGGCTCTTCCACCCTCCGCTCAATCCGCTGCAGGGAGCCGTCCCATACGCGGTTGATTAAAGAGGCCAGCATCGTAATATGACCATCGGGATCATACGCAGAATCGACAAAGTATAATCGATGGTCGCGGTCTGCCCTCAATCGCATCAGAAATTGCAGGATGGTCAGCTTCGCCTTGACCGACTTTGCTTCTCCAACCAGGTTGACAAGAATATTATAAACGCGAACTGCAAGACTCAGGTTGGATTCCTCCAGCACAAATGGAGTGAACGAAAGTTGACTGAAGATGGCGACGAGCGTGCTGGCGGCTCCAACAACTCTAGGCAACGAAGTAGTTTCGGGCCGTGGTGGTGATGCTGAACTTTCCAGGTGGCCGTCCAGAGTTTGTGGTTGCATCGACTGCGACCTTGACGAGTTCCCGGTGGCCAAGGACGTAATTAGTGACATAACCGAAGGTAGCGCCGACCCGCCATCGTCTCCCCTCCCCCGACCATGGAAATCGGGCTGCATCCTCGACAAGATGGGTATAACGGTTGGCTGCGGTGATGTAGAGTGCGTATCTGTCGTGGCAATTGATGCAGCATCGGCATCATCGTCTTCTTCACCCCCACCCTCCGACGCAACAGCCACCAACAGGTCGATATACCTGGTAATCGTATCGTCCCCGCCTTCTTCCAGACCCTCAACACTCCTCAACACCACCTCGTCCCCCAAAATCCTCCACATAGCATCGCTATCATCCCCGTCCACGTCACCATCCCCATCCCCATCCCCATCTCCACCATCATGCGCTCTCTCCCTGCTCCTCTCACAAAATTCGCACACCAAATCCGCCAAAGGCCGCCGATATCCCGTCATATCCCTAACACTCTCGTACACACTCCCGAGCGCCAGCATTACTGCCCTCCTTGTTTTCGGCCTTTGTCCAGTAACAAGACTAGGGCTCCGAAACAAGCTCTCCCAATTGTTCAGCCAGTCTGGAGAGGTGGGTGAGAGATCATGTTGTTCTGCCATAACAAGGGGAAGCCTGGCTGTGTCAGAGTCAGTAAGGTGATCTGCGATGGAGAGGAGGGTGGCGGAGAGGAGGGGGTTGAGGTTTGTTGCATGATCACGGGAGAGGAGGGAGGAGAGGGTACGGAGGAAAGGAGTTGGGGCGGCTGTTGGCTGGGATATCGGGATCATGGATGGAG
>Ga0210383_10004137_pt1 | contig 12868 bp, 11 predicted proteins | sample IncBWC14OmetaG_FD_160072 | JGI IMG/M metagenome (GOLD analysis project Ga0210383, IMG submission 160072) | Forest soil microbial communities from Barre Woods Harvard Forest LTER site, Petersham, Massachusetts, United States - Inc-BW-C-14-O ...
CCCAGGACATCGCGCTTCTGTGCCCCTAGCGCAATGCGTACTCCGATTTCGTGGTTGCGCTCATTGACCACGTACGAGATGACGCCGTAAATGCCTACGACCGCCAAGATCAGCGCCACCACCGAGAACCCGCTAAGCACTGATGCCGACAGTTTCTGCGGAGACATCGAACGCGCAACCAGCTCATGCATGGGCTGCACGTTAGCCACGGGCAGCTCGGGATCGACCGACTGGACCGCTTGCCGCAGTTCATTCCCCAGGCCCCGCTCATCGCGACTGGTGCGTAGCACAAACGACATCGTCAACATGGAAGGATATGGCTTCTGCTTGTAAGGAACATACATTTCAGGCCCGGGAGAATCGCTGAGAGCGAATTTCTTGACATCCCCGGCTACGCCGACGATGGTCATGTTGTGCCAGCGTGGATCGGGCAGCCCCATGAGATGCCCGACCGGGTCTTCTCCCGGCCAGAACTGCCGGGCCATCTCCTGGCTGATGATCACGGCGGGCGGGGCAGCGGCATCGTCGGCGTCTGTGAACGCTCGGCCACGCAGCATGGGCACGTTTGCAGTTTTGAAATAATCGGGGCTTACGATCGTGTAAGAGGCAATCGGCGTATCTTCCGGTCGGATTGGAGGGCGGTTGTTAATTACGAAAACGGTTTCTTCCTGCGTTCCTCCCAACGGAATCGGTTTCACAACCGCAGCCGACTCGATTCCCGGAACCGCTGGCAGTTTTTCCAAGATTCTTTGGTAGATTGCCGCGATGGCTGGCGCATCCGGATACTTTGCCGCGGGAAGCGTGACCTCCATGGTCATCAAGTGGTTGCTTTGGAATCCGGGATCGGCTTTCAAAAGATCGATGAAACTCCGAACGAGTAGCCCCGCTCCGATCACGAGGACCAGAGATAAAGCGATCTGGCCCGCTACCAGCGCGCTTCTGAAGGCTCTTACATTCTGCCCGGAGAACCTCTGTTCTCGACTCTTCAAATAGTCCATCAGGTTGGACCCGCTCATCTGCAATGCGGGAAAGACTCCGAAAAGAAGGCCAACAAGAAACGCAAGTCCGGCCGCGAACCCAACCACCGCGAAGTCCAGATGGGCATCGCTAAGCCGGGGGATGTAGGGCGAGAACAGCCGCTTCACTACATTGACAATGACAGCGGAGAGCAAGAGACCGACCAAGGTTCCGAATAATGCGAGCAGCATGCTTTCCGTGAGAAGCTCTCGGATCAAGTCGATGCGGCGGGCTCCCAGCGCGGCGCGCACGGCGAAGTCCTTGATGCGGCCGAGTGACCGCGTGAGCAACAAGTTCGACACGTTGCCGCAGGTAATGAGCAGAACAAAGAAGACCGCTCCGGCCACCATCAGCAATCGCGGCCTGGCATCGCCCTCAACCTGGTTTCGCAAAGGAACCAGTTTGAAATTCGACCAGCCTTTCCATCGCGAATCCTGCTCGATCATGATGCGATTAACCCGCGCCAGGTCGCCGCTGGCTTGCTGTCGCGAGATGCCCGGCCGCGATCGCGCGATAAGCGCAAGCTCCGAAGGCCCGCGCGGAACCGCAGGCAGCGCCAGGGGGACCCACAGCTCGGCCTGCTTCGGAAATTGAAAACTCTTGGGCATTTCAGCCCCGCGAGGAAATGTGAAGCCCTCGGGCATGACTCCGATAACCGTGTAGGGCTCGCTATTTAAGCGAATGGTCTTGCCCGCCAGCATGGGGTCGCTGGCGAATCGTCTTCGCCATAGGCTGTAGCTGATGACGACTTCGTGTTCCTTTCCCGGATGATCTTCTTCCTCAAGAAATGTTCTTCCGATGCGGGGCTCGATCCCAAGCACCTTGAAAAAATCGCCGGACGCTCTGATTCCATCAACCCGCTCGGAGTCAGTCGCGCCATTCAGGTTGAACTGATCGCTCTGGAAGGCCGAAACATATTCAAACGCGCGCGTATTCGCCGCGATGAACCGAAACTCGAGACCATGCAGAGGAGTTTCGTCGAACCCAAGATTCATCTGCGGGGGCGGGACGTCCCAAACCGTGAACACCCGCTCGGCGGCGGGAAACGGAAGCGGCTTCAACAAGACAGTATTCACAATCGAGAAAACAGCAATGCTCGCGCCCATTCCGAGGGCGAGGATTCCCACGGTTAGCGCAGTAAACCCCGAGCTTTTTCGCAATCCCCGCAGCACTCCGCGAATTTCCTTCGAAAACATTTCCCTACCTCACCATCAGAACGTGGGCTCCAACTTAATGTTGGATTCGGCCAGGGTATTTTGGTTAGCGATCAGTTGGGCATCCCTTTCCCCGAAATAAGCACTGCTGGCAAACGAAATTGCGCCGGCTAGTGTAAAATCTTGAAGTCAACCCCATCCGCTGCGGCGGAATTAAGCAGCGGGTTTCCTGCCCGTCGGGACGTGGCTCAGCCTGGTAGAGCACTCGCTTGGGGTGCGAGGGGTCGGCAGTTCAAATCTGCCCGTCCCGACCAATTCTTCGTATGTAAGCAGCGGGGCAACTTCGTCATGGTTCGGATTGGCTGATGAATTGGTGAGGCAGCGCCCACACTTTCGTTCTGTAAAGTAATGTAAAAGCCGAGTGGATTTCGCTTCGGCGGGTTACCTTTATAGGCAAAGGTGAACGATCCGAACGGATTCGCCGGCATTCATCGCATCCGGTTGTTTCCGCTCCTGCTGATCCTTTTGTTACTCTAGACAGAACCCGTTCATGCGATCAGGGAACGCCTTTGTGTCGCCGTTGCACTGAGTGGATCCCGGCTTCCATCCAGATTGAAGCCTGAATTACAGGAGAGCTATTCTTTTGAAGACTTTTGTAACCCGTTTTTTGGTTGTGCTAGCCTTTATAAATCTGTTCGCCATCGCGGCCGCAGCGCAGCAAACTTCGACACCGCCGCCCGACCAGCCCGCATCGCAGAACGCCCAGCCAGCAGACCAGGCCAAGGACACTCAAGACAGCAAGCAGCCAGAAAAGACCGACAACCCGTCAGGCACCTCGAAGGACCGGCTTTTCTTTGCCCTACCGAATTTTCTCACGGTAGAGAACGGCGCCAATATTCCACCTCTTTCGACCGGACAGAAATTCAAAGTGGTGGCCCGATCAGCTTTCGATTACGTCCAAATCCCGTGGTACGCGGCCTTGGCCGGCATAAGCCAGGCGCAAAATAGTGAGCCTGGATATGGCCAAGGGGCGGAGGGATACGCCAAACGTTTCGGATCGGCTGCTGGAGACGGCATCATCGAAAACTTCATGGTGCAGGCGATTTTCCCTTCCATCCTTAGTCAAGACCCCCGTTTCTTTCAGGAGAGTGAGGGGGGATTTTGGCATCGGACCGGATATGCGGTTACGCGTATCGTCGTCACGCGCACCGATTCGGGGCACCATCAGTTCAACTTTTCTGAAGTCCTGGGCAGCGCGGCCGGGGCGGCCATTTCCACCTACAGTTACCATCCCAGCGCCGATCGTACTCCGTCCAACGTCGCGAAGGTGTGGGGAACTCAAATGGGATACGACACAATTACGCTCGTAATTAAAGAATTCTGGCCCGACATCCGGCGCAAACTGACTAAGAAGAAACAGTAGCCTTCCCGCCGAAAACTGATTCTGCAGTTCGGCCTTTCGGGATTTACAATCTCACGCAGTCCTCGTTGCCAGGCCCTGGGAGTACGCATGTTCCAAAGCGATCTGTTGCAGCATAAACGCATTCTCATCACTGGCGGCGGTACTGGCCTGGGTAAGGGCATGGCCCACCGTTTTCTCGAACTGGGTGCCACGATATACATCTGTGGACGCCGCCAGCACGTTTTATCCGAAGCGGAAGCCGAACTGAGCCGCGTGGCGCCGAAAAAGATTCAGTCGTTTCCTTGTGACGTTCGCGATCTGCCACGGGTCGAAGAAATGATCGAGTCCATCTGGAAGGATGGCCCACTCGATATCCTGGTCAACAATGCGGCGGGAAATTTTCTCGCCCGTACCGAGGAACTGTCTCCCGGAGCCTTTGACGCCGTACTTGGCATCGTTCTGATGGGCACGATCAACGCCACCATGGCCTGTGGACGCCGATGGTTGGAGGCAAAACACCCCGGAGTCATCCTGAACATTGCCGCGACTTATGTATCGAGCGGCTCCGCCTACGTGGTTCCGTCGGCGATGGCCAAAGCTGGAGTGGTCGCCTTAACCCGCAGCCTGGCCGTGGAGTGGGGCAATCGCGGAATCCGCATGAACGCAATCGCACCCGGACCCATCCCGACCGAAGGTGCGTTCTCCCGTTTGCTTCCACGAGCGGAGCTTGAGAAGTTTGCCCGCGAGCAGAATCCCATGCGCCGATTTGGCACCGTCGAGGAGATGGCAAATCTTGCTGCATTCCTGGTAAGCGACGGCTCGGGCTATATCAACGGCGAGGTGGTCGTAATGGACGGCGGCGAGCAACTGCAAGGCGCGGGCGAATTCAGCGCATTGGGAAGACTACTGACCGAAGAGGATTGGAAATCAATGAAGCCGCGCAAGGCGTCGAAATGAAGCCACCGCTGCGTTCATCCACGAGGCGACGGCATGACCAGCCACTTCAATAGCATATTCACGACTGTGAGCACGATTCCGCCTACGAAGGCCGCTCCGAAATTTCGTATGTGAAAGCCCGGCACGAAGGTCGACGCAAGCTCCAGCATGATGGCATTGATCACAAACCAGAACACACCCAAAGTCAGGATGGTCAACGGGAAGGTGATGATCTTCAAGAACAGGCCCAAGGTCGCATTGACCAGGCCGATGACGATGGCGGCGATGAGTGCGGCGGTCGCGCCATCCACATAGAAGCCCGTTACCACGCGCGACGTAATCCACACGGCCAGCGCGGTTACGAACCAGTGCAAGAGCATTCGGAGCATGGAAAGATCCTCTCGACTGCAAAGAGACTATAAAGCTCCTGACTCTAGCACGCAACCGGAACCCCCAATCCAATCCCCTTGAGAACATGGCTGATAGGCAAACATGTTGGTCAAAGTCGGTCCTACCTAAAGTTCTCGGCGTAGCTGCCGATAACCTTGGATAACGGTAGGTTGAAGGAGGACGCAACTATGGCAACTTCGATTACCGGCGGAAGCGCTTTCGACTTTGGCGCGGCCGCGCAAGTGACGTCGCAACAACCGTCCGCACCCGTGCAGCGACCAAGCACGGTTCAGCCCACCGCCGATACAGTGAAGCTTTCGGAGGGTGCGCAGGTACGGCTCTTGAAAACGCAAGGCCAGACGGTGTCAGAGATCGTGATTAACACAGCCCTGACTACCGACGCCGTAAACAGCTATTTAGGGATCGCGCCCGCGCCGACGGCTCCCGCCGCCGCGAGCAAGACATAGGAACAGGTCCCCGCAAACGGTCGTGGCGGGCGCCAATCATACGGATGAGTTTGGCCTCGGGGGAGACCGATCTCACTGGGCGCCCGCCTCGACCTTGTTCTCCATTCCCTCGAAAGCGTCTTCCGCCCGCCGCAGCGCTTCCTGCACATTGCCACAGATGTTTTCGCGCCCGATCACCTCTTCAAATTCAGCCTGCAAGATAAGCTGCGCGGGTTGTTCGCGTGCACCGCAAAGAATCAGCGTCCGGCCGGATGCGTGGAGTTCGCGCGCAACCTCCTCCAGTGCGTAGAGACCCGTCGCGTCGATGGCAGTCATATTGCGCAAGCGCAAGATAACGACTGGAGGCAGCTCGTGGATTCTTTCCATGATCACAGCAACCTTATCGGTGGCCCCAAAGAGAAATGGCCCATGAATGCGGAAAATCGTGGCGTAATAAGGAATGTCTTTGTCCTGCAGAATATGCACGCGGCCATCTTCGACGTAATCGTCGGTGACCTGCGAGACCGTTGTTGTGTTTGCCACGCGGCCAATAAAAAGCAATGCCGCCAGAATCATTCCGGCTTCGACCGCGACCGTGAGATCGGCGAACACCGTGAGCGCAAACGTAACCAGCCAGATGCTGATGTCAGTCTTGGTCAGCTTCAGCAGCTGAGGAATCTCGCGCCACTCGCCCATGTTGTAGGCCACGACCATTAAAATTCCCGCCAGCACAGCCAGCGGAATATAGCGGGTCAAAGGCGCAGCGAACAACAGCACACAGACCAGAGTCAGCGCGTGAATCATTCCTGCGACTGGCGTCTTCGCACCGGAACGGATGTTAGTCGCGGTGCGGGCGATTGCTCCGGTTGCTGGCAATCCCCCGAACATCGGCGAAATGACGTTGGCCACGCCTTGCGCCATCAATTCAACGTTGGGATTGTGATGATCATTGCTCATCCGGTCGGCCACTACCGCGGACATCAGAGACTCGATCGCACCCAACATTGCAACCGTAAACGCGGGACCGAGCAAACCATAGATGAGATCAGAGCGAAAGCGCGGAATGGCGAAGTGGGGCAGGCCACTCGGAATTCCTCCAAAGCGCGTGCCAATCGTTTCGACCGGCAGCTTGAGTACGACGACCGCAGCCGTGGCTGCCAGCATGGCAACGATTGGCCCAGGAATGCGATTTGACAATGCCCTGCACGTCAGCATGGTTAGAACTGTGCCGACGGCGAGAATCGTCGCCGCGTAGGACAGCGTATGAAAATTGGCCGCGATCGTTTCCATGCGCAGCCAGAACACGCCGGGAACCTTGTCGATCTTCAATCCGAAGAAATCTTTGAGCTGCGTGCTCGCAATCAGAACTGCGATTCCATTGGTGAACCCAGTCACCACGGGCCGAGGAATGAACTTCACCGCCGTGCCCATGCCGGTCGCGCCAAGGATGATGAGCAGAATGCCGGCCATTACCGTGCACATGAATAGTCCGTCCACACCATGCACAGCGACAATTCCCGCGACGACCACGACGAACGCTCCCGTCGGCCCGCCGATCTGCGTCTTCGATCCTCCCAGAGCCGAAATCAGGAATCCGGTCACGACCGCACAATAGATTCCGGCCTGCGGTGTGAGGCCGGAGGCAATGGCAAACGCCATTGCGAGCGGCAGCGCGACGAGGCCGACCGTCACGCCCGCAATAAGGTCATGCGAAAACTTGTTCAGAGTGTAATCGCGCAGGCAAAAAACAGAGGCGGGGAACCAGCGCTCTTCAAAATCTGCAGTCAGTGACATTGTGGATAGGAAGCACGTTACCTCAGCGCTTCTATTATGACAGCCAGCCGCGAGAGTTCCACGGCACGGAGGTACTATGTTTGGTAGTCCCCGTTGAACAAAGACGTTCTCAGCGAACTCTGCGGCCATCGTCCGCAGCCTCTGCGTTTCAAGATCTCGTAATCACGAAGTCGGAAAGTCTTAAAACGCTGAGATCGCAAAGAATATGCGGAGAGTGCGCTGAGCGCTCTCTAGAACAAATTCCACAGGAACTGGTTGTAAACATCGTGGTGATACTGCACTTCGGGAGCCTTCACAAACGTCCCCAGCAGCCGAGGACAGCGATCCGCCGAAGCCTGCTTCAAGTCCGCATAACGAGCTTTCACGTCCTGACCAAGCAGTTTCGTCGTCCACTCTGCCTTGCGGAAATTCGCCAGCGCGTCGTAAATGTTGTCCGGCAGGTAGCGTTCCGCTTGACGGAGGTTCTTTATCTTCGAAGTTTCGCCATCGAGCCCGGTCTTGAAGATCGAGTGCATGACCAGATAAGGATTCGCATCCGGTGCGACCGAGCGAACTTCCACGCGCATACTCTTTTCGTTACCGATCGGAATGCGAATCATCGAGCCGCGATCGGTAGCCGACGCCTTGATCTGATTCGGCGCCTCAAAGTGTGGGTCTAACCGGCGATAGGCGTTGACGCTGGCATTCAGCAGCAGGCAAAGATCATTGCCGTGGGTCAGAATGCGATCGACAAACTCCCATCCCATTTTGCTAAGCTTCTCTTCGCCCTTTGCATCCCAGAACAGATTTTTGCCGCCTTTGCTGATCGAAACATTGGTGTGCATCCCGCTGCCATTCACACCCACCACCGGCTTGGGCAGGAACGACGCGGTGCAACCCATCCTGGTCGCAACCTGGCGGCAGATCAGTTTGTAAAGTTGAATCTGGTCGGCTGCAGCGACGACTTCGCCGTATCCATAATTGATCTCAAACTGCGAAGGCGCGACTTCGGGATGATCTTTTTCGTTCTGGAAGCCCATCGCGCGCTGCACTTCGGCGGTCGTGTCAATGAAAGTGCGCAGCACATCGCCGGGCAGCGAATGGTAGTAGCCGCCAGTGTTGACGTAGTCGAATTTGTGGGTTTCGTGATAGCGGCGCTCCGCATCCGGCCCTTGAAACAAGAAGCCCTCAATTTCGTTGGCGGCGTTGAGGGTGTAGCCGTTCTTTTTGTAGAGGCCTTCCGCGTAGGTCTTGAGAATGCCGCGGATGTCTGCACTGTATGGCGTGCCACCCTTATCAATTACATCGCCGAACACCAAGACCTTCCCCGGCCCAAAAATATCGGCTGGCCCCCAATAGAACGCACTCCAGTCAATGCCGAGGCGGAGATCGCTCTCGCGCTGCGCGGTGAATCCGCGAATCGAAGATCCGTCAAAAGTGAGATTGTCCCAGCTCTTGATCAGGAACTTCTTATCGTAATCCAGCATGTGCAGACGGCCTTCCAGGTCGCTGAACAGCACGGTCACGGCTTTGATTCGCTTTTCCTCGGTCAAGTATTCGATGCGCTCTTCCTGAATCTTATGGATGGCAACACGATTCCTGCGCTGCTCCTTCGCATTAAGATTCATCTCTTCCAGTTCGTCGTAAGGAATCGCAAGGAAATTTCGCAGTTCAGTCGGCATGGATCTCCTTATTAAGTTAAGCGTCAATACTCGAACGCATTTCGGGGGATGGTCGGAACTTGGTAGGTTATCGCGGGGAACCGTTCGCTGCCAATCAAAAAAGCTTATGCAACGGATTAAAGGAATCTATTCGACTGACTGCGGACACAGGTGCGGACATCCTCGTCCGCCCGTTGAGCAAGGCTCGCCTTGCTCGATCAACGATGCCCGGCGCTTCTGTACAATCTGTAAGACTTGATTAGCTTCGGTCGGAATTACGCAATGGAAATAATCTTGAACGACGTCGAAACCCGAGTGCTCGGCTCCCTCGTGGAAAAAGATGTGACTACTCCGGATTACTATCCTCTGTCACTGAACGCGCTGGTCAACGCCTGCAATCAGAAAAACAACCGCGATCCAGTCACGAGCCTGGACGAAGACGCGGTGCGTCAGGCCTTGACCACACTCCAGGAAAAACGCCTCGCAGGCCCAACCAGCAGCGCCGACAGCCGCGTGACGAAGTACGAGCATCGCCTGCAGGAAGCGTTCAATTTCACTCGCGGCGAGACTGCCATTCTCTGCGTGCTGCTGTTGCGAGGCCCCCAAACTCCCGGCGAACTGCGCGGACGCACCGAACGCATGCATCGCTTCGAAGACCTCACGGAAGTGCAATCCACTTTGCAGCGCCTGATGCAACGCGATCCGCCACTGGCCAGAGTTCTCGCAAGACAGCCCGGAACGAAAGAAGCCCGCTACAAACACCTGTCAGCCGGCGATGTGGAAGACGCTGCGGATGTGACGCGGCCAGAGTCGCCCGTGGCCGCCGAAAGCAACTCAGCCACCGGGCGCCTGATTCGTCTGGAAAACGAAGTGGCAGACCTGAGAAAAGATGTCGCCGATCTAAGAGAACAGTTCGCCAGTTTCCGAAAGCAGTTCGAGTAAGCTCCCCGCGAATCGCCGAGTAGGTTAAACTAAGGAACTTTCCCGAGGAGGAATTTCATATGTCCGATGCCATCCTAAGTGGCGCAGATTTCAAGAAGCAGTTGCGCGAAGGCACTCCGAAGCTGGGCCTGTTTCTAAATTCGCATAGCCCCACGGTAGCCGAGCAACTTGCTCACAGCGGCTACGACTGGCTGCTGGTCGACACCCAACACGGCCCCATGGACCACGAAAAACTTTCCTACATGCTGGCGGGTATCGGCAGCGGCGGAGCCAAGTCCATCGTCCGCGTCGGCGGATACGATGACCGCCCCGGAATCCAGCAGGCCCTCGATCTCGGCGCCGACGGCGTGCTAGTCCCCTACATCAACAACGCAGAGGAAGCTCGGCAAGCTGTGAGTTGCAACAAATATCCGACGACGGGCACACGCTCGGTTTATTTTCCACAGCGAAGCATGAACAAGGCCGGGCTACTCGGCTATGCCGGCAACGCCAACAAGAACCTCATCGTGGCTCTCCAAGTCGAGACTGCTTCCTGCATCGAGAACATGGCTGAGATCGCCGCTGTTCCCGGTGTCGATATCCTCTTCCTCGGTCAAAACGATCTCTGCATGTCGATGGGTCTTTTCGAGAAATACGAGTTCCCCCACATGTACACGTCGCCGGAATTGGGGGCGGCAACTCAGAAACTCGTCGAGCACGCCCGCAAGAACAACGTCATTCTCGGACTGTTCCTCTTCGGCACCGCTCGCGTGGGCGAATTTCTGGAAAAAGGATTTACATTCATCAGCTTGGGCAACGACCTGCACCACATCCTGACCCAGACCGGAGCGTACGTAAACGACGTGGAAAAAACATCCACGGAAAAAGGCAAGCCGTGGAAGCGGCGGCCGACTGCGCTGTTCTAGTCACGAGAACTCGGAGAACCTGAAAGGGCCACGCTGCTTTCAAGAAAGGTGGCCCGACTTCGTGTTTCACCCGCCACAGCGTCTTCCACGCCCCACACTATTTCTAAAATGCTCTGCGCCTAACCCGCGTGGAATCAGCTCACTTCCCGACGGCGGCCATCTTGCTCCTACCGTTCCCGACTGGGAAACCAGCACAGGAGGCCGCCATGACTTATTTCACAGAACTCGGACTATCAGGAAATCCAGACAAGAAATCGGAATCAAAGCCACAGGGAAAAAACCCGCTCAACCCACCACAAAGACAAGGGCCAAACTCAGATGGTAAGAAGCCCAATAGCAAACAAAAAACCGTAGCACTCGTCGGCTCGCTGATCGCAACCTCGCTCCTGGGTGTTTTCTTATTGGAAAGCGGTTGCTCGAAAGAGTCCGACAAGGCGGCTGCGACGGCCACGCCAATCCAGACTGCGCCGAACCCGACACCCGCACCGCTCCTAGCGCCGCCAATTCCAGCCACCCCGGTCGCGAGCCAAGCACCCACGAAAAAGAAGTCGCGCCAGCGAAAGTTGTCAGCCTCCACTTACGAGAACCCAGCCTACGGAGTCTCATTCCGCTATCCCAAGAACAGCAGCCTGGCGGAAGGCGACGAGGCAATCCTGGAACTGGCTGGCTTGGGCCCGGTTGAAATGAACTTCGTCCAACTCGGTGGAACCACTGTTAGCGCTGTAGAATTGCCCCGCAAATCCTATGCCGGCACGGACCTGAATACAGCGTTCTTCAACGTCAGCGTCAATCCAGAACTGACCTCCACGGAATGCGCCCAGTTCGCCTTCCCGCAAACTGGCGATCCGGAGAATGATCCCGTCGGAATCTCAAAGACAAAGGTCGGCGTCACCGAATTCGAAACCGTGGAAGGATTCGCAGAAACCGAGAATACCCTGGCGGATGTGAAGTTCTACCACGTCTTCCAGAACGGCAGCTGCTACGAGTTCGCCCTCGGTCTGGAGACCGCCGGGGAAGCGAATCCAGACGATATCAACACAGTCAAGCCTGTCGATCGCAACGAAGTCTTTCGCCAACTGAGTTGGATCCTTTCCACAGTAAAAATCCAGCCCGTTCCACCGCAACAAAAGATCACCCCCGAAGTTGCCGCCGAAACGCCGACCGCTGCGATCAACGAAGCAAACACAGAAGCACATTAAGTAACAACGAAAAGGCCACGCTCGATGGCGAACGTGGCCTGATCACTCTCCGTGATCGTCGCTAAAGAATTACGTTGATGGAAATCTGCACGCCCGGATGCACGGGGCTAAGCAAGTAATACCCACCGCCTACGTAGTCAACATAAACTACGTCGGTATAGGCCCATCCCACAGGCCAGGGCTGCGCGATCACGAACCAATAGCCGCCGTACTGGAAGCGTGGCGCTCCTTCAACAATCACTGGACGGCCAATGTGAAATGTGTGTTCACGGCCAAAATTGGCTCGAAAGCGGTCTTCAGGAATGCGGCCGCCGGGCTTGCCTTCTCCGCGTGCGTCGGCAGGACGTGCCGATTTCTCTTCCTGCTCGGCGCTCTTACTGACCTTTTCTTTATCGGTTTGTTTTTCTTCAGTTTGTTTGTCTACCTTGTTTTTCTCAACCTCTTTGTCCTGGCCTTTTTCTTTTTCTTTGTCTTTGTCGACTTGTTTATCTTCCTGCTTCTCTTGGCTGTGCTCCGCCTTATCGTCCGGCTGCGCACGCTTTTCGTCCTGTGGATGGTCGTCTTGCGCATACACCGGTGCGGAAATTCCCAAGACTAAAGCCAATGCTGCAGTGCTGAATACTGTGAGTAGCTTCATTGGTATTGCCTCCATTTGATTTGCTCACAAATGTCGAACCTCGAAATGGCCTCCGCGAATCTTGGCGCGGATCCTAGCCTCCCTCAACAATCTCGACTATTTACGCCGTGACCTGCGCCGCACAGCTCGGATGGCCGCAAGCACAGGCAATCTCTGTTTCATTGCTGCCGGCGTCTTTACACGCCTGGCTGCAGAACTTGTCGCTCGCATCGCAAGTGCACGGAACGTGCGCGCACTTCTTACGATCTGTTTGTGCCATAAAACCTCCTCAATCTTGCGCGTCTATCTGCAGCAATCTTGCGCGTCTATCTGCAGCGCGATACCTTAGTTGCTCAAAGTCGCCCGAAGGTAGCCTCAGTCCAGATTCGACTACTCGAAGCCCAGCCCGACTTCAGGTGGTTTCTGT
>Ga0210383_10004138_pt1 | contig 12867 bp, 12 predicted proteins | sample IncBWC14OmetaG_FD_160072 | JGI IMG/M metagenome (GOLD analysis project Ga0210383, IMG submission 160072) | Forest soil microbial communities from Barre Woods Harvard Forest LTER site, Petersham, Massachusetts, United States - Inc-BW-C-14-O ...
AGCGGACGTTACTAAACACAAACAAGGAGGAAGCACCCGTGAAACTACGGTCCAATGTAGTTGTTCTGGTAGTGTGTGCATTTGGTTCATTCCTTGCGTTTTCCTCGAGCAAGACTCACAGCGTTCTCACCAACCACGCGGCGACGCTCGTTCAACCAGCTCTCGCCGATGGGGGCGCGCCTCCTCCTCCGTGGCCCGGCTGCGGATGTTTTGCCGACGATGCGGCGGCCACGCAACCATCGAACGGGAATGCGACAGTCGCGGATGGAGGCGCACCACCGCCGTGGCCAGGCTGTGGCTGTTTCGCTGCCGGAGATGAGACGTCGCCGTCGCTGCGCGCTCGCGGCGTGGCATAAGCGGCGAATCGTCTAACAACCGACTCACAATCAAAAGACACCAGCGCGGATCGCCACGCATTCCACTGAACGCCCGAGTGCGTTCAGCCATCCAACCGACGCAACTGGGCACATCCTGGAGGCCGTGCAGCGCAAAATGCTCTATGATGTGCCCAGCTTTTTTGTCCCGCGCCACATTCCTGCAACAGGGAGATTGAAAGATGCCGCAAGACTCACGCGCAAAGTTCGTTCGCTGGTATGGGCGGTTTGCGGTTCTCGCCATCTGCGCGGCCGTCGCCGCTGCGATCGCTTTCGTTGGCGCGAGCGGCGGGAACGCTGCCGGTGACGCGCACGCGCGCGCCCTTATCGCGCGCTCGCCGCAGAGTGCCCCGTCGCGTCCGCCGATCGTCGGAATCTCGCACATCGGGTTGCGCACGGCAAATCTCGATGCCGCGCGCAAGTTCTATACGGGCGTGCTCGGCCTCGCGGAATCTTTCTCGCTCGACGACCCGCCCGGCAAGCTGCTGCTGATTTATTTCAAAGTGAACGACCATCAATACGTGGAAGTTTTTCCGGAGCTGAAGGATGCGAAGCAGGACCGGCTCTCGCACATCGCCTTTGAAACCGCGGACGCCGAACAGCTGCGAGCTTACATGGCGAGCCGCGGCGTGAAGGTCCCGGAAAAACTAGACCCCATGCTCGACGGCAATCGCGGCTTCGAAGCGACCGACCCCGATGGACACACTGTGGAGTTCGTGCAGTATATGCCCGGCTCGTTACACAGCCGGAACTTCGGAAAATTCCTCGCCGATACGCGCATCTCCGATCACATGATTCACGTGGGCGTGGTGGTTCACGATAAGGCTGCCGCCGACCATTTCTATGGCGACGTTCTCGGATTCAAGGAAACCTGGCACGGCGGGATGAAGGATACGCAAACCGATTGGGTGGATATGCGCGTGCCGGAAGGCACGGACTGGCTTGAATACATGCTCAACGTGAAGGATCCCTCGCCGCGAGAGTTGGGCATCATGCATCATCTCGCGCTCGGAGTGCCGGACGTGCACAAAGCGTACGACGCGTCTGTCGCGCGCGGCTATAAAGCGGAAAAGCCGCAGATCGGGCGCGACGGAAAATGGCAATTGAATCTTTACGATTCCGATCTCACCCGCGCGGAACTGATGGAGCCGAAGCCCGTCCAGAAGCCGTGCTGTTCGCCGATGTCGCAGTAGTGCGACGCGCGAAGTGCCAGCGAAAGAATGCGCCTGGCCCGACTGCGCAGTATCGCGATCTCGCGGCTATGACGGTTGCAGCACCCATTCGCTGGTGCGCTCGGTGAACGCGAAGCCGTAGCGCTGCCACGGCGCTCCCGGCGCTTCCTGCCGCACCACGCGCGCGCGCCCCGCAAAGCGGTCCGGATCGCCCGCGAGAAACACGTCCACTTCCATGCCTTTCATCAACGATGCCGCGCAGGCGCACAGGAAACCGCCTGCGCTCACGTTCTCCGTTGCAGTGCCGATTTCGAACGAGCCGCCGTTCAAGTCTTTCCCGCGCAGTTTCAGAATCACGCGCATGCGGACGCGCACATGCAGGCGCCGGTCGGCTTGCTTGCCGCCGATTTCCGCGGTGAGCTTGTCACGCAGCGCGGCGAAGTCCACGGGCTTCTGGAAATATCCACGCGCGCCCAGGTTCTCGCAGTGCTCGCGGTATTTCGCGCCTGCTTCGCCCGAGATCACGAACACAGGAATTTGCGACGTGTAGCTCAGCGCACGCAGGCTCTGGCACAGCTCGAAGCCCGAGAAGCGCGGCATCATCAGGTCGAGCAGGATCGCATCCGGCTTGTGCTCGAGCGCGAGGCCGAGCGCCTGCTCCGGATTTCCCGTCTCGATGATCTCGAACGCGTCCATCAAGCGCATGCGCAGCATTCCGCGCATGGACTCGTCGTCATCCACGATCATGATCTTGCCCTTGCCGGTTCCGCCTTTCTTCTGAGCTTGCGCACCGCCCTGCAGGTCTTGGACTAGGGAACTCATTTCATCACCTCACAGGCGCTGCGACTTGGCTGTCCAGCGCCTCTCGAATTTTTTGCGTCAACGCTTGCCGCGTAAAGGGCTTGTGCAGATAAAAATTCCCTGGCTCCACGGGCCCCTGGCTGCCCACTGCCTGCCCCGTGTAGCCCGACATATAAACGATACGAATGTCTGTCCTCTCGCGGCCGAGCTCTTCGGCGAGCGCGCGCCCGCCCATGCCCGGCATCACGATGTCTGTGAGCAGCAGATCGATATGTCCTGCGTGTTTGCGGCTCACTTCGAGCGCTTCGAGGCCGTCTTTCGCTTGGAGAACCTTGTAACCGCTGAGCTCGAGGGTTGTCGCAGTGAGCGTTCGCAGAGCCGTCTCGTCTTCCGCGATGAGGATCACTTCGTTGCCCATCGCTTTCGCGGGCGCCTCTGCATGCTGGCGCTCCACACGCGCCGGCTCGTGTACGCGCGGCAGGAAAATCTTGAAAGTGGTGCCTTGCCCGAGCGCACTTTCCACATCAATGTAGCCGCCGCTCTGCTTCACCACGCCGTAAACGGTGGAAAGTCCCAGCCCCGTTCCCTTGCCTTTTTCCTTCGTGGTGAAGAAGGGCTCGAATGCGCGCGCTTTCGTTTCAGCGTCCATGCCAACGCCGGTGTCGGTTACCATCAGCAGAACGTACGGCCCGGGCTGGACGGGATAGGGGTACCGTCGAACGTAATCCTGATCGAGCACTGTATTTTCGACGCGAATCGTCAGCTTCCCGCCCTGAGGCATCGCGTCGCGCGCGTTCACGGCGAGGTTCATTACCACCTGCTCGAGCTGCCCCTGATCGGCCTTCACTTTTCCCAGCTCGGGATCGAGCGAAGTGGTGAGCTCGATGTCTTCGCCGATCAGCCGGCGCAGGAGCTTCTCCATGTCCGAGACCACGGCCTTCAAATCGAGAACCTTCGGATCGAGCACTTGCTGCCGGCTGAATGCGAGCAATTGCCGCGTGAGCGACGCCGCGCGCTTGCCCGCGTTCAGAATTTCCTCCACGCTCCCGCGCAGCGGATTCGCCGTATCAATCCGCTCCTGCAGGAATTCCGCGTAGCCGATGATCACGCCGAGCAAGTTATTGAAGTCGTGCGCCACGCCGCCCGAAAGCCGCCCCACCGCTTCCATTTTTTGCGACTGGCGAAACTGTTCCTCGAGATGCCGCCGCTCGGTGATGTCGCGATTGACGATGATTAGCGTCTGCACATTGCCCTGCGCGTCGCGCACAGTATTCGCCGTCGACTCCATCAGCCGCCACGAGCCGTTCTTGTGGCGCATGCGGTATTCAATGCTGCGTCCCACGCCACCCGAGCGCGCTTCCTTCGCAGCTTCCTCCACGCGCCCGCGATCGTCCGGGTGAACCTGCTCCAGCGCGGCCGTGCTCGCGAGTTCCTCCTGGCTATAGCCGAGAATTCGTTGGTAGGCCGGGCTGTTGTAGATCCGCTTCCCGTTTCCGTCCACCACCGCGATCATGTCCGCCGCGTTTTCGCTGATCAGGCGGAACAGATGTTCGCGTGCCATCAACTGGTGCCGCATGCGGTAGATCTGCAATTGCTGATAGATCGCGTAAAGGTCGAAGAGCAGCACCAGGCCGATCAATCCGCGCACGGCCAGCGACATGTGTATCGAATCGAATTCCGGAGAGCGCTCCCGCATGAACGGCAAGATGAACGACGCGATTCCCGCCGTCAGCAGCAGCGTCACTAGCACCGCGGATGCCCAAAGCACCCATTCCCGGCGCTCGATCTTGCGCAGTCCGCCTTGCAGATGGTGAAGGGATGGTGGGTTCATCGTGAATCGGTGCCTTTCCGATTTAGCGAGGCCCCAATCAATTAAGTACTAGTATTATTAGGACTCGCAATCTCATAGCTTCCACGGGATGCAAATGGGCCCAACACAATTGGTTCGACCTCAGTAGCCAGAAAGGCAACACTCCTAGGTCATTGCAGCGTAAGGGTTTGCAATCCCTGAAATCCGCACGGACCGCCTTTCCCGCTCAGGATTCCGAGGCGCTGCTTGCTATACAAAGCAAGACGCACCCAGACTGGTCTCTTACCTTATATAGGGGTCCTCAGCCAGCCGGTTTGATAGCTGATTCGAGCCGGTTTCCTGCGGGTCACGGCGGTGGCATGCTAATCAGGAAGCGTTTCGCCGTCCCAATAAAAGAGAGTGACCTGTGGCCGCTTCAAAGTTTCTAAGCTGCCATCGTCCAATCGGCGCTCGTAATCCTCGTCCCAGCTAACCGACTCCCGATATTCTTGGCCGTCAAAGCGAAACAATCTGCCGCCACGCTCCATTGCCGAATCGTGAGACCAAGTCACCAGATCTGGATATCCGTGCGTTTGCGAATTCAGAAAACGAAACGTTTGGACCATGTCGATATTAAGGATCGTCTCGTACTTTCCGTGCAAACGGCGAAGGATCCAGAAGGAGCAGTTTCCGGTGGGGCTGCACTGCTTTTCTCCGATACCCTGAATCGCAAGGCCCCGACCCGACCGCAGATTCGTGGTGAACTGGAACGCCCGCATTTGGTCGGAGGTTGCCAGGTCGCAAGGAATTTCACTGCTCTCGTCGCACACTGCTCGGCCTTTCGCGATTTCTGATGGAACAGCTACGCGCACGCCGGCCCTCGCGTCGCGATGAGCGCGCAATGCGAACTCCGCCACCGAGCGCAAGGACGGTGGCTTGTGTTGTGCTTGCAACGCGTGTGTCCGGGATAGAACGGCACTTGCGACGATTGCGGCAGTGCAGGCCCATCGCGCGGCAGCACCCCAGCGCCGCAACTGCCTCACCCACACAACTTTCCGGCGATCCCCGCCAGTCGGCCTGCAGAAATGCTTCATCGCCACGTCACCCAGTCGATCAATCAGTGCCGATCAGCTGCCAAAATGGCGCTGAATATTTCGCGAGTCGCATTCGTGCCTGTCGAAAAATCGCGCTTGACAGGACAGGTCGCGTCTGTTACACATTGTAACGCTACAATGACTAACGCAAACTCAAGCCGTCTCCGCAATCTCGGCGAAGTCGAACAGCGCGTGATGGACTTCATCTGGCTCCACGGTCCATGTACTGCCGAAGCCTGCCGCGAAGGCCTCGCCGCGTCTGCGCCCATGAAAGATTCCACGATTCGCACCGTGCTGCGCCGCCTCGAAGAAAAGGGCTATCTTGCGCATCGCACCGAGGGCCGCACGTTTATCTACACCGCTCTCGACGCGCGCCAGAACGTGGCCGTCCGCGCCGTGAAAAATATTATCGACCGCTTCTGCGGCGGCTCAGCCGAGCAGCTCGTTCTCGGCATGGTGGATAACGAAGTGCTCGACCGCAAGCAGTTCGAGCGGCTGGCCCGCAAGGTCGCCCAGCGAAAGGAAGAAAAGTCATGACGCCGCTTGCAGACGTTCACGGCCCCCAAAGTTTGCTCGCGCGACTGGCCGATCCCGCGGCACGCGCGCTGGTGCTGGCAGCGCTGGTGGGAATTGCGCTCGCAGTGCTGCGCGTGAAGAGTACTGCGGCGCGTCTGTTTGCATGGACGGCCGTTCTCTACGCGGCGCTCGCGATGCCGATTCTCGGCTCGCTCTTGCCGGCCGTGCCGGTACATTTGCCGAATCTGCATTTGCCGTTTGCCTCGCCGAAGGCTTCGGCGCCAGCGTCCTCGACGGACGCTGTGAACTCTGCGGCTGTTTCCGCGCCCGCGACGGCCGTTTCACTTCCCGAGCCGTCAGCGAAAATTTCGCGGACCTCATCCGCTGCGGATGCCGTCATCCAAAGGCCACGCTCGTCGTCCGCGTCTACTTATTTCCCGCGCAATGAAGCCGCCACACATTCGTCGAGCGACGGGCTCACGACCTCGTCGCGCGCAGCATTCAGCGCGCCGACTTCGGCAGTGCCCGAGCGCACCGCTCACTCGTTTTCGTGGCTCGCGCTCGCGATTGGAGCGTATCTCTTCGTCGCGGCATGCCTGCTGGCGCGATTCGCATTGGGCCTCGTCCTCGCGCGCCGCCTGATTCGCGCGTCCGATGAAATCAGCGACTCGCGCGCTCTCGATCTCCTTGAGCGCTGCTCGCGCGTCGCAGGGCTCGAGGCCTTGCCGCGCCTCGCCGAATCGGAAGCAGTCTCGGTGCCCGTCACGCTCGGCGTACGTAAGCCTTCGATCCTCGTGCCCGCGGATTGGCGCGAGTGGGACGACGCGAAGCTCGTCGCCGTCCTCGCGCACGAACTCTCGCACGTGGCGCGCCGCGACGCACTCACGCAGCGCCTCTCGCAAATTCACCGCGCGATTTTTTGGTTCAGCCCGCTGGCCTGGTGGCTCGACCGCCGGCTCGCGGATCTCGCCGAAGAGGCGAGCGATGAAGCCGCGCTTTCGGGCGGCGTAGACCGCGCCGATTACGCGCGCACGTTACTCGGATTCTTTGAAGCCTTGCAGGCCACGCGGGGGCGCGTGTGGTGGCAGGGCGTCGCAATGGCCAAAGCCGGGCAGGCCGAACGCAGAGTAGACCGCATACTCGCCTGGAAAGGAGCAGTCTCCATGTCGCTCAGAAAATCGATCGTCGTGTTGCTCGCCATACTCGCCGTTCCCGTTCTTTATTTGACCGCCGGCTTGCGCCCGAATTTGCAAGCGCAGGATCAACAGGCTCAGGCCGTCACGCCCCCGGCGCAACCGGCTGCCCCCATGGCTGCTCCAGCGCCCGCGCCTCGCGCGACGCCTTACGTTACGGGCGTTCCGTCGCAGGCGCCTGCTCCGGCAGCCACTCCGGGGCCTGATGCGCTTCCCGCGACACCAGGTAGCGTTGCACCGATTGCCCCGATGGTACAGGTTGGGACGATTGCACCAGCGACGCCGGTTGGCGCAGTCGCACCGATGGCTCCGCTCGGGCCCACGAAAACGCCGCGAGCGCAAATCGCTGCGCCTTACGAATACGTTACGCCGCCACCCGCTCCGGGCACTGCGCCTCGCGCTGGAGTTTGGGGCGGCGTTCCCAACGGCGTCGTGCCGCCAGCTCAGCTCGCCACGCCGCGGCCAGGCGCTTACGTTGCCGCCAACGGCTCTTGGGCACAGTCCGGCTCTTCTGCCTCGGGCAGTTCTTCAGGCGGCTCGTTTGCCAAAGACAACATATACTCCTACGGCGAAGACGACGACGGCCAGCGCTACGTCATCGTCTCGGGCAACAGCGACTCCGTGACGATGTCCGGCGATAGCGAAGACGCTCGCCACGCCCGCGCTCTGCGCAAGAAAATCCCCGGCGACTTCATCTGGTTCGAGCGCGACGAAAAATCCTACGTGATTCGCGATCAGGCCACCGTCGAGCGCGCCCGCAAGCTCTTCGCCCCTCAAGAAGAGCTCGGCCGCCAGCAGGAAGAACTTGGCAAGCAGCAGGAAGCTCTCGGCGATCAGCAGGAAGCCCTCGGCAAGAAGATGGAAGAAGTCCGCGTGAAGGTGCCCGACATGACGGCCGACATCGAAAAGCTCAAGGCCGAGCTCAAGGCGCTTCAAGACGGCGGCACGCAGGAACAGCTCGGCAATCTGCAATCGGAAATTGGCGAGCTGCAGAGCAAGCTGGGCGAACTCCAGTCCCGTGCGGGCGATCAGCAGGGAAAACTTGGCGAGGAAATGGGCAAGCTCGGCGAACAGCAGGGCAAGCTCGGCGAGCAACAGGGCAAGCTGGGCCGCAAGCAAGGCGAGCTCGCCCGTGAAGCCGCCATCGAGATGCGCCACATGCTCGATGAAGCCGTTACGAAGGGAACCGCTCAACCGGAACCGTAAAGCGCGCGAAGTTTCTGCGCGTTACGGGTTGCAGGGTTTGATGATTCAAACCCTGCGGTGGAAAGGGTTGCAGGGTTTGATGATTCAAACCCTGTAGTCTAAAAAACGGGTTCGCGAGCCGCCGCGTTACGCCTCAGCGCTGCGATTCGCGAGCCCGTTTTTGTATCAAGTATTCCGCCCACGTCAGATAAATCACCAGCACATCGAAAATCGTCAGCAGCACTAGAAAGAACGAGTGCGTGTGCGTCCACCGGTACACCTGATACACGCCAAACGCCGAGAACACGCCGATCCCCAGCGGATACGCCCACAACTGATCCATCCACAGCGCAGCCACAATGATGATTTTCACCAGGCCGTGCGACAGAAGAAAAGCGACGGCAAACGTCCGGTTCGCGCTGGTGAGCCGCTCGGTCACGTGCAGCAGATGCCTCGCGACGAAGTCATGCGGATCGCGCGACAGTTCGTGTATCAGCGCCATCCGCACCGGCTCGCTCAGTTTTGCAGGCTCGACGAACCAGATCAGTATGGCGCCCACCACCTCCAGCACTCCGTCAACGCCCTTGAGAGTGATTCCCGTTCGAAAGGAACTGTGCAGAATGGAGCGCGTTACGGGCTTCATGCCGTGCAGTCCATCACGGCGGCGCCGTTCACGCGATCGGATTTCAAGTCGTTGAGCGCGCGGTTCGCTTCGCGCAGCGGATAGGGGGCCACGCGGCTGCGAATCGGAATCTCGGCGGCCACGCGCAGGAAATCCTCGCCGTCGCGGCGCGTGTTGTTTGCCACGCTGCGGATCGAGCGCTCCTCGTAGAGCAAATCGTAGCCGAATTGCGGGATGGGGCTCATGTGGATACCGCCGAGAATCAGCCGTCCGCCTTTCTTGAGCGCGCGCAGCGCGGGCGGCACCAGTTCGCCGGCCGGCGCGAAAATGATTGCCGCGTCGAGTATCGCCGGCGGCTCGTCGGCGGCTTCGCCCACCCAAACGGCGCCGAGTTCCCGCGCCAGCTGCTGGTGTTTCGCGCCGCGCGTGCAGGCGTAGACTTCCACGCCCCAATGCCGCGCCACCTGAATCGCCAGGTGCGCTGCGGCCCCGAAGCCGTAGAACGCGAGCTTCGCGCCGCGCCCCACGTCCGCCAGGCGCAGGCAGCGAAAGCCGATGATCCCGGCGCACAGCAGCGGAGCGGCTTGATCGTCCGTGAACGATTCGGGAATCGCGTAGACGAAATCCTCGGGTGCAACGGCGTATTCCGCGTAGCCGCCGTCAGCCGTATAGCCCGTAAACAAAGGATGGTCGCAGAGATTCTCCGCGCCCGCGCGGCAAAATTCGCAGGATTGGTCCGTGCGATGCAGCCACGGAATTCCCACGCGGTCGCTCACGCGAAATCGCTTAGCCCCCTCGCCCAGCTTCTCGATGATACCCACTGCTTGATGCCCGGGAATCACCGGCGACTTGCGCGGCGGCAGCTCGCCTTCCACCACGTGCAGGTCCGTCCGGCACACGCCGCATTTTTTCACGCGCACCAGCACCTCGCCCGCCCCCGGCTGCGGGATCTCCACGTCCGCATACTCCAGCGGATTCTGTGTCACCGCTGCAGGCGCACGCAACACGCAAGCCTTCATCCGACCAAGCTAACACACAGCGCCGCTTCGCGTGCGACCGCAGCATGAAAAACCTCAAGCGAGAAAGAGGAATTGGCGAATCAGGCGCGTCGCGCGGATCGGCGACATCGGAGTGACGTCAAATGCTTGGTCAAACCACTACAATCAGGCCCGGACAGATTCCGTTCGAGCCCCGCTCGCTCCCCGACCTGTACGATTTGCAAACTTTTCGATTTCTTTTCCCGGAGGTATTGCGGACACACCGCGCAAGGGAAGCGGCGTATGATCTCGTGCACAGCGTTTGTCGTTGTTTGTAGCAATCACTTGACTCGGGGTGTCAGATTCTTAGTGTTTTATTTGATCGCCAACAATCTCACACTGTCCGACTTTATAAATACGGACGTTCTTGCCGAGCTTAACCGCAACGACGCCTAAATCCGCAGACAGCACGACTCCGGTTGTCGCAGCGTTTTCCGGCTCAGGAAAATTCTCAACAATGCAGGAGGGTTCGGACTGACTGGTTTGGAAGAACAAAAGGGTTATTGGGATTCCCACATCAGTATCCCGGCGATTCTGCGAAGGACTCCGCCACGCGCTCAGCATCGCCAGGGCGTCACCAGTCCTCGAAATCCAGACGTCATCCGTTGGTCCGAGGTGCTTATACGTAAGCTCCTTTAGAACTTCTCCTGTATCGACATCGAAGACCCTTAAGGCTTTACTGGCGTATCGCCCGGAGGGGTCCGACTCGGCACTAGGCACCGCCACAAATCGGAAATCGCTGAGGAACCGAGCTGACCCAACGCCAAATGTTCCGTCGCTCAGATATCTAAAGCCGCTCGTAAAGGTGTGAATCTTTCTTCCTGTCATAGAATCCACAAGTACGATGTCCGGCGCAGGGCCAGCCGAAACCAGCAGCATCCGGTTTCCATGCGGTGAGAGTGTCGCGTTATAGTACGGTCGGGTGGACGCTGGCATCTGCCACTGGCCTATTTCCGCTCCCGATTGCAGGTTGAAGATGTGTACGACGCGATCTGTTTCTTGGCCTACTGTTACCGCCAAAACGCGACTATCCTGGGATATCTGGAAAGAACTAGACGCGATGGGGATTGATCGCAGAACACCAAGGCTGCTTGCCTCAAGAATCTCAATCGCCTGCTCTCGCTGCGCAATGACTAGTTCTCCATCGGACGTGACCTTAAGTCGCACATACGGAACTCCCCTGGGTTGAGCCAGCGCGGGTTCAGCTAACATTGTCCGCCTGACCAAGCGCCTCGACGCTACCTCCCATCTAGCGACCCAAACGGAAGCTTTCCGATCTGGCTGCGTCGCCCCGAATCCTACCATCAGCGCTTGATTGTCCGGAGTGACATCGAACGAGAGGATGTCGGCAGTGCCCTGATCCGTCATCTCTTCCGTGCTCAGCGAGAGCACTTCCTTCAAATCTGCAGTTCGGACAGACTTGGCCGGAGCCTTCGATGTCCAACACCATGAACACAGGCAGAGAAACATGGCCGCACACGCAGGTTTATGACGGATGGAGGAGCCTTTCATCTCCGCATCTTAACATCGGAGCGCCAACGTACGATGCTACACCAGCGGTATCGTGTCGAGTCGGCTTACACGAACTAGTTGCCCGGCTCTTTGGATTGTAAGGGTCGAAAGCTTTTCTCGGATGAAGGATCGACTGGTGCGCCGCCCTGGCTCCAGACGTCTGCACTTTGTACTGAAGGCGTGGCCGAGTTCGTGAAGCAAAATCTCAGCCCGCTCAGTCGTCGTCTATGCACTCGAATCCGGGGAAACTTTCACCGGTGCTTCCCGAACGTCCTCAAAACTGGACACCGAGTGGACTTCTGTTACTTCCCATGGTATCGATATCTCAAGATGCTGAGTAAATTCTCGCTCGCCGGATACTTGCTGCCTGGATAATGGAAATTCACAAATTTCCAGTGGCCATCGTCAGAAACTACCTCAGCCACCACGTCTGGTTCCTTTTTCCGATCAAGAGGTTTTGCAGAGGAAACTCCATAAACCTCGACCCAGTAATGGCCATTTTTCTCGGCAGCCTTTTTTGCAACATAGTGGTCACTGGGATCTTGGCTATCGAGTATCGGGTCGAAGTCCAAGACCGGGTCACCCTCCTGTTTGGCTTCCACGTCTGAATGCATTAGGGCCTGAACCAACTCATTGCTAAAGCTGCTTCCCTTATTTTTCAGCGCTTCGTGCCAGGGTGCAGTGTTGGATGTGGCTGGCACCGCCTTTGCGATATACCAATCATAGAAGGTCTGCACGAAACCTAGGGCAGACTGTCTCTCATCTTGCTGAGGTTTTTGCGCCACAACGACCCACGCCTCTACTAAAAAGACTGGGAGCAGCACCCTAACAATTCGCTTTGCTGTCCGCATTCATTTTTCCTCATTCATATCGATGATTCAGCGCCTGCAATGTCTCGAATGGAATCCCTCCTGGTTGCATCGATAAATGTCGCAGGGCTGCGGGCTGTTGGAAAGGCAGCGGTCGCCGCCAATGCACTGGGTAAAAGAACACCGACGGTCAAAAGCATCTTCATATTTCTTATCCTCATCTTGCGCAGTCGACAAGTCTCTGCATTGCAGCCTGACTTGCCTACCGCTGGGCTTTCTTGGCTGCTTTTCCCAGCCGTTCCGTTGGAACAATCTCAAGTTTGTCGCAGCCCACCTCCGACCCGATTACATCAAGGGGCGCGTCCTCGGTGCCAAATTCCTTCATGAGCTTCTTCTTGTAGTTCAGAAGATTGGGATAGCGAAAATCCTTGCAGACCGAGGGATCAACGATATCGCCAGTCTCTATCCGGATAGCGTAATCCCTTGCTAAGTGCCCGTGCACAAATAGACCAATGCTGGCGTAACCAGGTATCGGCTCCTTTCCTTCCGGAGTTCGAAGCTCATTAAGATACGTCCCCTCAACGTCAGGATCATACCCTTCGTCTCGCGCGGCCATCGCGCCAATTCGAACTATTTCCGAAGTCGGAATAAAGTGTTGTACTCGCGCTTCCGTTTGCAGGATTGAAAATATGCAAACAGCTGTGATGGCTGCGGAAATCGGTGGATGGCGCATCCTCTTCCCTCCTGAAATCACCCACCTCAA
>Ga0210383_10004139_pt1 | contig 12866 bp, 12 predicted proteins | sample IncBWC14OmetaG_FD_160072 | JGI IMG/M metagenome (GOLD analysis project Ga0210383, IMG submission 160072) | Forest soil microbial communities from Barre Woods Harvard Forest LTER site, Petersham, Massachusetts, United States - Inc-BW-C-14-O ...
GTCGGGGTTGTGCTGGATGACGCCGTTTGCGTTCTTGTAGCTGATCCCGAGGATTTCGTTGAGCGGCTTTCCGTTGGCGAACTCGACGGTGGAGAAGTCGAACTCGCGGCGGCAGACGAAGTCGAGGACCTCGCATTCGTTGAGCGCGCGGTCCGGATCAGTGGTGACCGGTGGGCCGACGAAGGCAATCCTGATGGAGGGATTGGCGGTCTTGATGGCCCTTGCCAGGGCGTGGTCGCCACTCCAGCCTACGGTCGAGGTGAAGAGCACGAGGAAGTCGTAGCTCTTGGCGATCTGAATGGTCTCGTCCGCGGAGACGTGGTGGGGCGGGGCGTCCAGCAGCTTCGAGCCCTCGAGCATGCCGGCAGGGTAGGCCAGCCAAACGGGGTACCAGTAGGACTCGATCTCGCGGGTAGCGGGCCAGCGGGAGCTGGCACCACCGTCAAAGTTCTCAAAGGAGGGCGGATTTAGGAACAATGTCTTAAGAGGCATAATAATAACCTAATTTTACCATTCAGTTACGGGGTTACGGGGGGATTTCTGAAGTTCCGTCTTTGGTTCAGACCGATGTGACTTCGGGTAGGCAATATACTCATTTCAAAAAAGATAGTGGAACGGCGATTGACTAAGGTTTTGCGGGGGCGAAGGGCTGGGCGCGCATGGTCGCGGCGATCCAGGTTTCGAGCTCGCCAGACTCTCGCATGAGACTGATTGCGGCCTGCTGGGCTTCGAAGTTGGCGTTGAGGACGGCGACGAATTTCTCGCGCTCGGCGATCCGCGCGGTCTGCTCGTCCTTGGGCGACATCTGGGGGCCAGAGAGGTTGCCGCTGCCGGCCTTCAACTGGACGAGCATGACATCGAGCTGCTGCTGGGCGAGCTGCTGGTCGAGCGTGGCGATCTCCGCTCGCGTGGAGAGCTCGGCTGCGGTGTGGCGGGCGCGGAGGCGGCTGTCGAAGAACTGATCGCGGACCAAGTCGGCTTCGTGCAGGGCATGGGAGGCATCGGCCGCGGCCTCGCGCGCCTTGGCGCGATGGACCATGTCGTAGACCGGGATGTTGATCTGCACTCCAACAGCAGCGTTGTTTTGCTGGAAGCGAAAGTAGTAGTCCTGGATGTTGGTGTACTTTGCGAAACGGCTGTACTGTCCCTCGAAGAAGATCTGGGGTCTCCATAGGTAGCGGGCCTCGCCGAACGCGGTCTCTTGCTTGGCGTGCGCTGTGGCGTAGGCGGACTGGACGGCTGGACTTGTAAGAGGGGTGGTGTCGGTGAGACCAGGAGAGATTAGGGGGAGGGCCGGGACGCTGTCGCTGGTTGTGCCCAGACCCTGCTCAGGAAGGCCGATGAGACGGGCCAGATGGGCCTTGTCAGAGGCGGTTTCATCTTCGGCACGGAGACGGGCAAGGCGGACCTGCGCGGCGGTGAGACGCGAAACGGTGAGGTCGATCGGGGTGTCTTGGCCCGCGTCGAGGCGGTCCTGAACGATGCTGACGAGGCGGTCAGCTAAGCCTTGCTGTTGCTCGAGTGCGGCCTGGCGCTGCAGGTCGCGATCGAGTGCCAGGTAGGTGACGGCCGTGTCCTCTGCTACGCCTTCACGAATGTCCTTGAGGTTGAGGTTGGCTGCATCGAGTGCGGACCGAGCGGCGCGGACATAATCTCGCTGGGAGTAGCTAAAGACAAGAGACTGCGAGGTGATATTGAAGATCGACGGCTGGCCGAGCGGAAAGCCATAGGAGGGTGGACCGACGCCGGAACCACCGACGATGTTCGGAATGTATGCGTCACGAAGCTGCTGGAGAGCGGCGAGCGCCTTGTTGACGTCGGCCTGGGCCATCAGGACTTTGGGATTGCTCTTCAGGGCGAGGGAGATTGCTGTGGAGAACGATATCTGCGCAGAAGCTGGCGCGACCGCAATGACGAACGCAGAACACGCGATACATAGGCGAAGAATGCGGACCATACGTCCTTGAGATATTCCTTGAGACCGGCTACAAACCATGGTATCGCTTTTCCTCTAGGGGACCTGCATTGCTTTGCGGGCAGGTGCATAGTTGGATGCGAGGGCAAGTGCGGCGATGTATTCACGATGGGCGCCAGCCTTGTCGCCCTGTTGCGCGAGGAGTTCGCCTAACTGGAGGTGGACTTTGAACGCAGGAGCGTCGTCGGATTTGGCGGGGGAGGATAGGTAGGTGCGAAGGATGGCCTCGGCGAGATCGGGGGAGCGATGGGCGTCGGTGAGGATGCTCGCGGCGTCGACGAGGGGAGGGCCTTTGCGACGATCGGCAGTGATGCCGGACTGGAGCGCTTCGAGCATCTTGTTCAGCTGATGGTGACGTTCGTAGAAGTGACCGAGGTCGATATAGGCCTCGGCGGTCTTGCCGGCGGCGACGGCGCTGGTGAACTCGGCCTCTGCGGTTGCGGTATCTTTCCTTTTCTCGGCGATAAGGGCGAGCAGGCGGTGGGCCTGAGAGGGGAAGTTTGGCTGCATGCGGGCCGCAAGTGCCTGGGCCTTGTCCAGGCCGCCGCCGATGAGCGAGGGCGCGGCGACGTAATACTCGCCAAGGTCGTTCATCGCCTGGACATTTTGTGAATCGAGCTGCACCGCGCGTTCGAAGGCGATGCGGACCTTGATGGCCAGGCTGAGAGCGCTGAGGGGATTGGCGTGCGAGGCCTTGAAACCGTAAGCGCAGCCGAGCCATCTCTGATTGTCGCTGTTGGATGGCGCGCTGGCGACGGCCAGTTCGCACTCGTGGATGGCGTGGTCGGCCATGTCCTGTGCGTAGTAGACGCGACAGAGGAGCTGGTGAGCGAGCGCGTCGTCTGGTTGAGTGGCGAGGAGTTCGTGAAGGGTGGCGGCGGCTTCATCGACGCGTCCTTGCTGGAGGAGGGCGTTGGCCTGGGTCGCGTCGGCCAGGAGAGGACGAACTCCGAAGAGGAGAAGCAGAGCAAAGGCAAGATGAATACGGACCGGATGTGTCGGGATGAGCATGGCTAGTCGACTATCTTGACCGAGAGCCCATTGGACAACTCGCGGTTGTTGATAGCGCTCAAGGCGACCGTGTCCTTTTCGGTGAGGCCTCCGGTGATCTCTGCCCGAATGAGATTGACCAGGCCGACCTGAACGGGAGTGCGGACGAGCCTGTTGTTGATGATGCGGTAGACAAAGTCGCCGTTATCGGTGTGGAGCGCTTCGCGAGGAATGCTGAGCGTATTGAAGCGCTGGGCAGTAGTCACGGTGACGACGACGTTGGTGTTTGGCAGGAGGTCGCCGCGAGCGTCATCTACGGTGATGATGCACTCGCCGACATTGCGGGTGCCGTAGGTGATGACGGTGGTCGGAGCGATGCTGATGTGGCCGTGCCAGGTCTGGGTGGGCTTTGCGTCCCAAGCGATCTTTACTGCCTGCCCAACGGCGAGTTTGCCGATCTCGGGCTCGTCGAAGTAGGCGTGGATCTGCATTTTGTTGAGATCGGCGACGGCGACCAGGGTTTCGCCGGCGGGAACGAAGTCGTAGGTGGAGACGGGGATGGAATAGACGGTGCCGGTCTTCGGGGTCCGGATATTGTAGCCAGCGTAGCCGCTCTGTGCGGCGACGAGCGCTGCCCGGGCATCGGCGACCTGTGCTTCGATCCGGGCCTTGTCGGCTGGGCTGTAGCGCTGGGTGGTACGCATTTGCAGGGCCTGGATCGAGTTGTTGGAGGCTTGCAGCCGTTGTTCAGCCGCGGCGACTTCGCTTGGGGAGGCCGCACCTTTTTGCTGGAGCTGCTTGAGCGCGGCGAGATCTTGTGTTGCCTGCTGTTGCTGTAGCTTGGCACGCTCGAGGTCTCCGGTGAGGGCGATGCGCTCTTCCTGTGAGCCGCCCTGTTCCATGTCGTGGAGGGTGGCTTGTGCGGTGCTTAGGATGGCGTTTGCCGATGCAAGTTTTGCTACCGCGTCGGAGTCGTCCATTTTGATGAGGAGGTCGCCGACCCTGACCTTCTGCAACACCTCAACGTAGACCTTCGCGATGACGCCTGCCGCGGGGGCGTAGGCCTGAAACTCATCGATAGGCTCGACCTTTCCGTTGGTCGGGACTTGGCTGAGAAGGTTTTGACGAGTGACTGCAGCCACTTTAATTTCGACCATGTCGCGGGTCGAGGAGCGGACGACGACAAATACGAGGACAATAACGGCGAAGAAGACGACCCACAGCAACAGAGGATTAAGTCGTCTTGTCTCAGTCGTTGGCATTTAGTCAAGAGGTTCAGTATATAAGACGCGGGATGCACCAGAAACGAAGCAGAAAGTTTGGAAGGCAAAGTAGTTACCTTGAGGTGCTCCGGTGTTTAGGCCGTTCGGATGTCGACAAGTTCGAGTTCGAGCCCTGGGAATTGAGGGTTGTTTTTTGCTTTGAGTCGATAGGCGGCATCGATGAGAGAGCCTCTATTGAGGGCCATCGCCGCGCATCGGGTGGGCCAGTCGAATCCGCGGCTCCAGCCAAGTGCACTGAAGCGGAGAGGGTCTCCCGCTTTTTCGAGTTGGAGGCAGATGTGTCTCTCTTTGATCAGGCGTACCGGTGCGGTGAGCGTGAGGCCGCGAGTGACAAAGACGGGCTCGCGATTGCCGATGCCAAAGGGTTCGCAGCGCGCGAGCCAATCGAAGAAGTCCTGGGTCAGATCGCTGAGGAGGACTTCCGCGTCGCATTGCAGGGGCGGCGTCAGCATGGTTCCCGTGAGCCGGGTCGTGCCGTAGAGCTGCATTCGTTCGCGGAGGAGGCCCATGCGCTCGGAGGGCATTGAGAACCCTACGGCATGGGCGTGGCCGCCGAAGCGCGTGAAGAGGGGGTGGGGCGCGTCGATTTCTCCATGGACTGCAGTGAGGGCGTCGAGGAGGTGAAAGCCCTCGATGGAGCGGCCGGATCCGTGGGCGTGTCCATCTTCGTGGGTGAGGACGAGCGCAGGGCGTCCGGTGCGGTCGACTACGCGTGAGGCGAGAATTCCGAGGACGCCGCGATGCCAGGTGGGGTCGTCGAGGATAATGCACTCGGCGAGAAAATCTCCGGGTGTGATGCTCAGGGATTCCAGTTGGGCTTCGATTGCTTCGAGGGCCTTGGCTTCCGTCGCGCGGCGCTCATCGTTGAGGCGGTTTAGCTTTTCTGCTAATTCGGTTGCGCGGGCCGCGTCTTTTGTGAGGAAGAGTTCGACGACCTCGCTGGCAATGTCCATGCGGCCGGCGGCGTTGATGCGTGGTGCGAGGCGGAAGCCTACTTCGGTCGCGGTTGGAGCGCGATTTATGGGAATTTGCGCTACCTGCATGAGCGCGCGGAGGCCGGGTTGGACGGGGTTGCGAAGTTCGCGAAGGCCCAGAGCGGCGATGAGGCGATTCTCTCCTACAAGGGGAACGGAGTCGGCGATGGTTGCGATGGCGACGAGTTTGAGGAAGGAGGGAACGAGGCCGCGCTCCAGGCGGAGGAGTTGGGTCTCAGGATCTTTCGCCGCTCGGGCGTGGTCTAGCAGAAGTGCGTGGGCGAGCTTGAAGGCGACGGCTGCGCCGCAGAGCGATTTGAAAGGGTAGGGACAGTTTGCCTGGGCTGGGTTAAGTACGGCTACAGCCTCGGGAACGCCGACCGCGTCGTCAGGCAGATGGTGGTCGGTGACGATGAGGTCCATTCCGAGGGCCCTGGCTTCTTCGGCTGCGGCGAAGGCGCGGATGCCGGTGTCGACGCTGATGACGAGGCGAACGCCTGCGGAGGCGGCCTGTCCGAGGACGCCGGTCTGCATGCCGTAGCCTTCGCGGAGACGGTGAGGGACGTGGTAGGTGACATGCGCGGGGGATTCTTTGGGGGCGATTCTTTCGATGGCGGTCTTGAGGAGTACGGTGGCGGTGGTGCCGTCGACGTCGTAGTCGCCGTATATGAGGATGGGCTCACTGGATCGGACGGCCTGCTGGATGCGCGCCACGGCCACGTCCATGCCGAGCATGAGCATGGGGTCGATGAGGTCGTCGATGGTTGGGTCGAGGAAGGTGCGGGCGGCGGCGGGGTCGGAGATGTCGCGCGACAGGAGGAGGCTGGCGATGGTTTGCGGGCAGCGAAGTTGCTCCGCGAGGCGTGCGGCTTCGGCGGGGTCAGTAGTTTGAATGATCCATTGCTGTGGCCCAGCGTGGGCGGAGGGCATGGTCCGTCTACTCGTCGGTTTCGCGGTTGTCGACTACGATGCCGCCGAGGTCGGAGACGGTCTCCATCAGGTTCTGGAAGCTGTCGTACCAGTCGGTGGCGACCTCGAAGATGAACATGACGCCCTGGTAGGCGAAGCCGAGCTGGAGATAGCCGATCTTGCCGACGTGGTTGACGAGATATTCAGCGTCGTCGATCTCCTCTGATGCATCGGGGAAGGTCTCGTCGCGGAGCTGGTCGAGGAGGATGGCGACGTCGGCCTTTTCGAGGACGACCTCGCTCATGGTGACGAACGGAGAGCCCGCTGCCTTGGCGTGTTCGACGAAGTCCTTCCAGCCGTCTGGATTGTCTTCTTCGAAGATGACGGTGGGGACCTCTTCGGTGACGAACGCACTGAGACGGCGCATGCCGTGGCCGGCGATGAAGGCCACCATGTCGTCTTTGAGCGAGATGAGATTGTCAGGTTGCATTCGTTGTTTATTGTCTCAGAAACCACGGGGTGCCGCACCAGGAACCGCGAATGTGTGGAGGAGATTGTCTAGAGACAGCTGGTCGTGTCGTCCGTGATGCGGCCGTACGTGCTTGAATGCAGAGCGTTGCCCGCTTAAGTCATGACGTAGAGGAAGTGAACCTTGCAGGGCGGAGAGCGCAGAGCTGCGTGGTATATTCAAAGGAAAGTCAAATGATTTTTTCTAAAGATTACGTTGGATACCTGGCGCGCCAGACGGTAAAACATTTGGTCGCCGAGAAGATGATCCACACCGAGAAACCGGCCTTGGTGAATGAGCGCGTTTCGGCCGCAATGGTCGATGAGCTAGCGCTGGAAGACCGCATTAACGATGAGGTCCGGGTGATCCTCGAGGCGTTTCAGGACGATATGCGCAAGACCGGCGCGAGCTACCCTGAGATGTTCAAAAAGGTGAAGAACGAGCTGGCCCGCAAGTACAAGGCGGTGCTGTGAGAATTTCTCGCGACAAGCTGAACAAGCTCGCCCATACGGTGGCCGACACGCTGGCTGAGATCCCTGAGGTCGATTTTCTTGAGGACCGCAATACGATCCGGCAAGAGGCGCGGAAGGCGCTGGAAAAACTGCTGATGGAGGAGACGAAGATCGATGCGGCGGCGCGGCAGAAGATCGCTTCGCAGCGGAAGATCATCGTGGAAGGGTCGCAGGAGTGGGACATCCTTTATCGCAAGTATTACAACGATGAGGTCAAGAAGCTCGGGCTGTGATGGCTTCGGGCTTTGCGTTGTGCTAGTACCCCCCCACCCCATCAAAAAGTGTGCAAAGTCTTCGAACAAAACGACTTAGGGTTGGACTTCGGTATGGCTTGGGTGCATGCGTTGTCGTTCAAATGCGATTGTCGCTCTCTTGATAGGGTTGGTTTGTCAAGTGGGGCGGGTAATGGGTCAGTTTGAATCCACAGGATTAGTCTTCCAATTTCTAATGGCATGTATGGCCAAGAAGGCTGCGATGCCGAAGAGCGCGAGTCGGATCGCGACGGTATCAATATACGGTGGCTCAAACCTGATGTGAAACGCGATCCCCACGGACACAATCGCCCAAATCCCAAGGCCAATGCCCGAAGGCGATGTCTTATCTTGGTCATGCCAGCCATATTCTCAGGTGCTCGCGTAAACAGCAAAGACTTCGGGATCCTTCGCTCCGCTCAGGATGACCGCCAAGACACGCGGCGGCGCCAACAAGAGCAAGATAATGGGAGCAGCAAAGACAAATGCAGATGCTGGTTGCTTCAATTGTTGCTGGTTGATCTTTCGCTGTTTTGGTCTACGAGCGCGCCTTGTCTGGGGATAGAGAAGCGGCTATACTTCAAAGAGTGGTCTGGAGAGAGTTTCCTCCTGTACCAGCTGTGATTTGGCGTTATGGTGTAACTGGTTAACACGTCGCCCTCTCAAGGCGAAGAGTCCGGGTTCGAGCCCCGGTAACGCTACCAAATCTTCTCGCTTCTTCCGTTTTCTGCGAAGCAGACGGCTTATAGTTGAGTGGTGGATCGTTGTTGTGTGTTTGGCGCCATGGTGTAACTGGTTAACACGCGGCCCTTTCAAGGCTGAGAGTCCGGGTTCGAGCCCCGGTGGCGCTACCAAACCTTCAAATGACTCACGAGTACCCTAAGCCGAGCACGTGAAAGGGAACCGGATCGGTGGGAACGAAGAAAGACAAAGCCGCTGACGTGGTCTTTGAGGGAGTTGTGATCCCGAAGGGTACGCGTTCGGCAATGCTGGCGAAGAAGGGAATCACAAACGAAGAGGAGATGGGGAATTTTCTTACGTCTGTATTCGCCGAGACCCTGAACGGCAAAATAACCCTGCCTAAGCCTAAGTCTGGCTTGCCCTCACGAGTGCTGAGCGGCCTGGAACATAAGTTGAAGCGAGGACTACCCATCGGAATCAAGGCAAAGGGCAGCCTCAAAAGACCTCGTCGATCCAAGGCCAAACAATCGAAGGAAGAGGGCTGACAACGCGGGGCCATTGGTTGGCGTTTTCATCCTTTGATCCGTTCCTTCACACTGTGGGCCAGCTTTTCGATCTCCTCTGCTTTCTTGATCATGTCCAACGACAAGACGTCCTTGTTTGATTCATTGACCTGCTCTTTTAGAGCTGTGGTCAGCGACAGTAATTTATCCGTGTCCGCCACGAGTTGTTTCTGTCGTTCAGCGATCCGCATTTTTTGTTGCTCTGCCCGTTGCTGCTGCATGATGACTGGTTCTTGTGAAGGCGCCGGAAGCATCTGTCCGCTGCTTATTCTCACGGAACCTGCCGTGACCAAGACCACCCCAATCGTCGCCATTTTTAGAATTCTCATGGTCGTCTCCAATAAACCGGGCGTAATAATGCGCCTTCCGGAGCTTGCTTCGCAAGAGGCCGGAATGTCTATTTTTTGGTTCACTGAGAGCTTCAGTTCGGGCTTGAGAATGAAAGGGTTTTTGGGCGGACGCTCGGCCGGTAGGGCCGCGCCGGAATCAAATGGGCCGGACCGTGGGCGATATACTGGTGGGGTGAGCAAGACTTTCTATATCGAAACCTTCGGTTGCCAGATGAATGCCCATGACTCGGAGAAGGTCATTGGGACGCTGGAGCAGCAGGGGTATGCACGGGTCGAGGACGAGGGCGAGGCCGGGCTGATCTTATACAACACCTGCTCGATTCGCGATAAGGCCGAGCAGAAGGTGTTCCATCGGCTGAACGAGTACAAGCGACTGCAGGGTGAGGGGAAGAAATTCGCCGTGTTGGGGTGTGTGGCGCAGCAGGAGGGCGAGAAGATCTTTGAGAAGGCGCCTTATGTTTCGCTGGTGGCTGGGTCGGCGTCGTATCGGAACTTGCCGGAGATGCTGCGGCGGCTGGAGGCGGGAGAGCAGAGGATTACAGGGCTCGATGACCGGCAGACTGACCTGACGTTCGAGACCGAGTTCACGGCGCGGTCGAATCCGCATCGCGGGTACATCACGATCATTGAGGGATGCGATAAGTTTTGCGCTTACTGCGTAGTGCCTTATACGCGTGGAAAGGAGCGGAGCAGGACTTCGGCTTCCGTGATGGTCGAGGCGCGGAAGATGGTGGACCTTGGGTATACCGAAATCCAGTTTCTGGGGCAGAATGTGAACTCGTATCGGGACCCATCCGGGCGGATGTCGTTTGCGGAGTTGCTGGTGGCGGTGGGCGAGCTGCAGGGGATTCGAAGAGTGCGGTTTACTACGTCGCATCCACGGGACTTTACTCAGGACATTGTGCAGGCGATCGACGAGACGCCGACGCTTTGCGACCATATTCATCTGCCGGTGCAGTCGGGGTCCAGCGCGGTGTTGAAGGCGATGGCCCGGGAGTATACGAGGGAGTGGTATTTGGAGCGGATGAGCTGGATCAAGGCGGCGAAGCGAGACATCAGCATCACGAGCGACATGATCGTGGGGTTTCCGGGTGAGACGGACGCGGATTTTGAGGAGACGATAACGCTAGTTGGTGAGGTAAAGTACGACGCAGTGTTTGCGTTCAAGTTTTCGCCACGGCCGAATACGCCTGCGGTGACAATGGCCGATAGCATTCCGGACGAGGTGAAGTCGGAGCGGCTGCGAATTTTGATGGATAGGCAGCGGGAGATACAGCGCGAACACTATGGACGGCATCTTGGACAGGTACAGGAGTGCATGGTGGAGAGCTACAACGCTTCGCGTGGTCAGATTGTCGGACGCAGCTCGCAGAACAAGACGGTGAACTTTACTATGGCGCAGATTGCTCAGACGCAGCCGCCTGTGGGAAGCTATGTTCCGGTCCGTATTACGCAGACGCTGCCAAACTGCCTGGTTGGAGAGGCGATAGCGGACTCGGCTGAGGGTGCAGCGTTTGTGCCAATGCCGCGCGTGCCGCAGTTTGTGGTGCTGAACTGATATGACAACGACGCCGATCCATCCCGTGACGCAAGCCTCCGATGAGGTGGAGATGCAGATTCGCGGGCTGATGATGGATCCGGTGACGAACATGCCGATCATTGTTCTGAAGGACGTGGCGAGCGATCTGGTGCTGCCGATCTGGGTTGGGATCTTCGAAGCAAATGCGATTGCGCTGGAGTTGGAGAAGACGTCGCTGCCGCGACCGATGACGCATGACCTGCTGCAGAACATGGCGAGAGGCCTGAATGCCGAGGTGCGGAAGGTCGTAGTCTCGGAGCTTCGCGATGATACGTTTTATGCGGTGATCTGGATGGACCATGCAGGGGAGACGGTGACGATGGACGCTCGACCATCGGATGCAATTGCGCTCGCATTACGTTGGGACTGCCCGATTTATGTCAATCGCGATGTTCTGGAGAACTCCAAGCAGTCGGCCAGTGGCGCGCAGAACGTGAATGCTGACGAGATGCGGCGGTGGTTGGAGAACCTGAACGACGACGATATGGGCCGCTACAAGATGTAGGTGGCCGGCGAGGCTTGCGCTAACCGATTAGAAGGCATATCGCAGGGGCTGAAGCCCCCGTTTCTGAGTTACATTGAGAGACCCAAGGCTGAAGCCTTGGGCTACCTAGAAGCCAGAACGCGTCATTCACCCTCGATCTAATGCAGGTCGGGTGGTTTGCGGGTTAGTTGATGCAGAAGACGGTCCCAGGTTTCGCCGTATTGGTCCCAACCACCTAATGTTTTGACCCGGAGCATGGCTGCTTCGCTGAGTTTGCGCTGGAATGTGGGGTCGTCGGCAATCTCCTGCATGCGATCAACTAGTGCATCGACGTCACGCTCGGGGACTATGAAGCCTTGTTCGCCGTTAGTGAAAAGGTCTTCGGCGCCGGTGGCGGTCGTGGCGAGGACGGGGCATCCGCAGGCCATGGCCTGGCCCTGCACCAGCGCAAGACCCTCTTCGATGCTGGGCAGAACCAGCAGATGGCTGGCGCTCATTTTTTTTGCGAGCTGTGCCTGGGGGAGCGAGCCGGTGAAGACTACGTTTTCGGTGGGTAGCACAGAGAGAAGGCCGCGAATGTCGTCCTGAATGACACCGGCGATGGTGAGACGCTTGTTCGGGTGCTTGAGGCGGGCGAAGGCTTGAAGGAGATAGGGGACGCCTTTGCGAAGGCTGACCTGACCGGCGAAGAGGAGCTGAAAGGAGTCCGGTGGCGGCGCTTCGGTGCGGGTGAACTGATCGAGGCGGACGCCGTAGGGAACGACGTGGACCTTCTCTGGAGCGATTCCCATCTGGAGGAAGGACCTTCTGGCGACGGTCGATGGGACGGTGATGGCGTCGGCGGTGGCGTAGATCTCTTCTTCCCGAGTGGTGATGTGGGGTTTGCCCAGAGGCTGGGGCAGGTTCCAGCGGTCGCGTTCTTCAGCGATGATGTTCTCCTGGTAGCGCTGGTGGGTGGAGCCTCGGTCGCAGATGAAGATGCCGCCGTTGGCCTGGACCTTCCGGCCGGTGAGCAGGCCCGCGCCGGAGATGGCGATGAACGCATCGCAAGGGACAATGACGCGCTTGGTCCAAAGGTCAAAGGCACGTGTGTTCCAGGAGGCCATCTTCGACGCCATCCGCGGCGAATAGAAACTGGTGCGCTTAAGCAGATAGTCCGGCGTATGAAGGTAGGGAAAGCAGCTGACCAGTGAGTGAGGGAGGCCTTCGCGCTTTAGCCTTGCCCAGGGCCATGTGGAGTAGATCTGCTGGAGATGATTACGACGGTGGAGTTGATGCGCCAGTTCGAAGTGATGGAAGATTCCAAAGACGGCCTGGGTTACTTTCATGAACGATGGCTGCTTTCTGAGGCAATCCTAGCAGATGAAGAAGTAGGGCCAAGGTCCCGCAGATCAGAGCCATTCGCAGAGAGTGGCGACTCTCTCGGCCCATTCGGCTTCGGTAGGGAGGTGTGGTTGTGCGACGGTGTGATGACGGCCGTGGAGGACACTGTCAATTGCGGAGCCCAGGGCATTGGTCATCTGGTCTTCGCCGCCGGTAAGGACGGTGGCCCAGGGCGTGTCAAGCAAGATGTCGCTAACTCCGGACTCGCGGTGCAGCAGGACGGGGATGCCGCGTTCGAGCGATTCGATTGCCGGAATGCCATAGCCCTGGACGGCGGGCATCAGGAAGAGGTGCGCGGGCGCGTAGAGCCGCTCCAGATCTTCGTCCGAGACGAATCCGTGAAAGTGAATGCGGTGGCCGATGCCGAGTGTCTGTGCCATCTCTTGAAGCGAGGGAATGAGGGTGCCCTTGCCGGCGAGATCGA
>Ga0210383_10004141_pt1 | contig 12866 bp, 8 predicted proteins | sample IncBWC14OmetaG_FD_160072 | JGI IMG/M metagenome (GOLD analysis project Ga0210383, IMG submission 160072) | Forest soil microbial communities from Barre Woods Harvard Forest LTER site, Petersham, Massachusetts, United States - Inc-BW-C-14-O ...
AGCCGTGCGAAATCGTCGCGGCTATCGAGCTCTATGGATTGAGCAAAGTCCCGTAAATCCGAAGTCTGAGCGGCCAGCCTCGGCAAATCACCAGAGCGGACGGCGGATTCGAGGCGATCCACGAAATCCACCAGCCGCTCGACGTACTGCACGTTGCGGCCGGCGCTGGAATCCTCGGTTCGAGTAACCATGCTCAGCGTCTGGTTGAGGTCGCGCGCCAGGGCCTGATTCTGCAGGCGAGCCTTCTGAGCAAACCCTCTCAGGATTTCATGCAGCGCGGCGCGGCTGTCTTGAAGCGCCTCCGGACTGGGATCAACCGCCAGGCCCGACCGTAGCGACAGAAGGCGTTCACTAAAAGGGGGACTAAGCTCGGGCGAAATCGCTTCGATGGTCTCCGCTATTTCCAGGATGGAGCCCAAATAGGCTGCCAGCGCGCCAGTAATTTCCGCGCGAGCCATTTCAACGTTGTGCGGCCGTTGAGCTCGCGGCCGGTTCAAAACCTTCCTGATAGGCCTCGACACCTTGTGAGGGAACCGCGATCTTGATCAACTTGCGATTGTCATCCACCCAAAAATCAAGGCTGATGGGCTGGCCCTGTGGGCTGGACCCACTGGCGGCGAGGTGATTCAGTTCCGCCGTTTTACCGGCGAATTCCACCGCTTCGCGCCCCTTGAAAACAACCGTGGCGTTCACTGCGGCTTGCCCTAGAACGTAGACGGGAAACTGCTGGGGCTGCTGGTTATCCAGGCTGGCCCGCATCGCGAGCAGGGTCCAGGGATAGAGCGGCAGGTTGGCATTCACCACCACCGCACCAGCGGGAACGGGAATCAGCTTCGTCTGCGGGCCTTGGCCATTGTCGATTTCGTTCTTGGCCTGGCCGTCGGCGAACGTCGCGTTCACGTTCATCTGGATTTGCCCGAGCTTGGCTTTCGCGATCGCTTTCAGGGGTTCATATTTCGCGTTGGTCTGCACGTCGAATCGCTCGATATCGATCTTCATCGTCCCTAAACTGGCCGAGCCGGAGCCGTCAATTTCGAAACCGCTACCGGATTTCTTCAACGTGTATGTCTCGCTTGCCACCTGATTGCCCGCCATATAGATGTGCAGCGCTCCCCCATCGGTGAGCGGCATCGCATCAGCCTTGGGAACCGGTTTCGGTTCCGCAGGCGCGCTCTTGTTCAGTAGCGCCTGCACTTCAGGCGGCAGGGCGAAGCGATCTTTCGGAAGATCCGGATTCACTTCCACGCTGTTTATCTCAATTTCGAATTCCTGCTGAGCCGCGCGGTTGACCATGCGATGGGGCGAGAGGACATCGCCGTCCTTGCGGTAATCGTCGTAAAGAATTTCCGCGTTGACGTCACCCATCTGTGAAGTAACCGTAGCCATGGTTTTGATCATCAGGCCGGTCTTCTTGTCGTAGAACTCGGTCATCGGCTTGCCGTCTTTAGGCGTGAGAACTACCTTGTAGCAGTCATGACCTTCCACGGTTTCCGAGCCCGTGGTTTCGGCCTTCGCGTACAGCTTTTGCCAATACAGCGGCGCATTAAAAGCGCCCTCCCGAAGCGCATCGGCCCGTTCGACACCTTGCTTGATGCGAGGGCCCTGCAAGGCGGTATTTTCCCAGGCCACTTCGCCATTGCTGCCGGTTGCGATTTTCCCGATGCCGGGCAGTTCGGTGAGACCGAGGTAATTGTCAGGTGCCGATTCGTAAATGGTCAGCGAGCCCTTCAGGCCCTGCTTTGCAAAATCGATAGTGGCGTGCTCCACCAGGCTGTGCCGGGCTTCATAGGCAGTTTTCCCGCCGGTGGCTGCAATGAAACGGCTGTATACCGTCTCGACGCTAGGGAGCGCTTCGTCGGCGCCGAAGAGTGGCAGAGAAGCTGCTAAGAGGGCGAGTGCCAGTTTATTCATTCGGTTCCTCCGGCCGCACATTCACTTTACCGCAGCGGCGAGAGCTAGGATCTAAGCAGATGCCCATAGGACGCATGCTCATTGCCGTGGGTCTGTTTGTGGCGGCCCTCGGCGTTATCGTTTCGCTTGGCGAAAAGCTACCTATCCGGCTGGGGCGATTGCCTGGCGACATTATTATCCGAGGCAAACATTCGGTCTTCTATTTTCCGCTGGTGACGTGCCTGCTGATTAGCGCGGTTCTGTCGCTGGTGTTGTGGCTGATCAACCGGCGCTAGAGTCCGGCCATTGACCCGATAAACCGCAGCCCCATCGCCAAAGCGCTCCGCACCGGCGAAAAGCGCGGCGCGGGCGGTTCGCAGAACATGGTGGTTTGGCTATTGGGAGTTTCAACCGTCACGGGAAGTTCCGACTCCAAGCCCTTATCGCCGTCCAAAACCGGAAGCAAGCGATGCTGCAGCTGGGATACGCCGTAGCCCAGCACCATGTATTGCCAGCCGAGCTGCGGAACGATCATGAATCCCGATTTCCAACCGGCGCCAGGCGTGTACGGCCGATTGAGTGAGGCGAACGGAATCAGCGGAATTTTCGGCAGCCCGAGAACCGGAAGCAAGGAATGGACGAAGGCGAACATGGTTAGAGAAACGCTGTAAGTGGAAGCTTCGAGCAACCCTGAGCCCCAGGCCGGAAGGCGCGTGCGGATGGAAGCTTGCAGCGGTCCGGCGATGCTAGCCGGCCCAACGGGTCCCGATATATTCCAGGAGCCGCGTTTGCGCTCCATAACTCGAATGTCGATGTCGGCAATGCCGGTCTTCGGATCAGTGTGGATGATGGTGTTGTGTTCGTTGACCGGCTCGAAAAAGTTCGCTTCGTTCAGGCGCGCCATGCTTTTGCGCAGCAGGTGTTCATCCAGCAAGTCTCCTTCGTCCAGCAGAAAATTGCTGCGCACCGCGGCTTCGGTGAAGTGCCGATTCCCTGTAAACTCGATGCGGCCGATGTGGAACGGCGAGCCCCGATCGACAGTCGCGGCCAAGTTCGCTTCAGGCGCTTCCTTGGTGCTGGCTTGCGTGGGCTGAACCTGCAAGTTAACGGTGAAGTCGAGGATGCCATCATGTTCGGCCTCGCGGCGGGCCACGAATAACGTGGAACAGAAATTCTGGTAGCGCATCAGGCTGTTCAGCGGATGCACCACTTTCGGCATTACTCCATTGCCGGAAACCTGCCAGGTAGGCACGTGATAAAGCTGTCCGGCTTGCACTTGAATGCTGACGTGAGCGGCTTTTTGGGCCACTTTCACATCGTCCAGCTTCACGGCCGCGTCAAAATAGCCCCGCGATATGTAATAAGACCGCAGCAACGCCAGATCGCCTTGCACGCCTTCCGGACTGTATCCGGGATACATACGCCATCCGTTCCAAATACCCGGGATGGGCGGCGTCACACGACGAATTTTGAGCGATCGCAGCGCGCCGTGTAGATCTTTCGAATCGAACTCGGTATCGCCCGTGAATTCCACTTGCTTCACGCGAATGCGCTCGCCTGCGTCGATATTCAGGTGCAGGTCCACTTTGTTGCCGATAAACGGGACCAGATCGTAATCCACCGTCGCGGTGCGGAAGCCGTCCGAGCGAAGGTCTTGCTGGGCTTGATTGGCGATCTGATGCGCGCGCAGCCGGCTCATCGGAGTACCTTCGGGCAGATTCATCTGCAGTCCGAAAGTGGAAGGCTCCACTTTCAAGGTATGGAGCTGAAGCTGCGGCATCTCCACCATGTGGAAGATCACAGCCGTGCCTTCGTTTTCCGGCGACGTTTCCACGCGAATATCGTCGAAACGGCCAGTGGACCACAGCCGGTGCACGTCGTCCTGGATAGTGGTGGCGTCGAAGTTCTGGCCCACCTGTGTCTTTAAATCCACGGCCGACTTGGTGCCGAGAACGCGCACCGATTTAATCACCAAACTGTCGGAAGTGACGGGCGCGACAGGTCCTTCAGCGAAGGCTCCGGACGCGAGCATGAGTGCAGACAAAAAAATACCGCGCATGTTGAAAGGACCGGTTTGCAAGTAGCGGTCCAGTTGATTATAGCCCAGGCGGGCGAATTTGTATTTGATCGCGCTGTGTGAGGGGGATGACGCTTAGGACTGCCGAACGATGGGATGCTCCAAGCGCTCGAGCCGGTCTTCGATGCGCCTGACTTCGGATTTCAGCAAATCGCGGAGATCGTCAAAACGCTTGTTCATGGAATCACGGAGATCGTCGATACGACGGTTCTGGAAAAAAATTCCCAGCAGGTAGCCGACGATGATAACAGCGACAGGTCCCCATTGGTTCATAATCGAGTTCACTTAGGTTAATTATACAGCCGCACTGTATCCTGAGCGTAGTGACTCCGATTCACATTCTCGGCGGCGGATTGGCTGGCTGCGAGGCGGCATGGCAGATCGGCCGCGCCGGTTATGATTGCGTGCTGTTCGAAATGCGGCCGGTGCGGCCCACTCCGGCGCACAAAACAGACCGTTTGGCCGAACTGGTGTGCAGTAATTCGCTGAAAAGCGAATCGGAAAACACCGCGCCCTGGCTCTTAAAGGAAGAGCTTCGCAAGCTGGATTCACTCCTGCTGCGCGCGGCCCAACAAGCGCGCGTTCCCGGCGGCCATGCGCTGACGGTGGATCGCGAAGTCTTCGCCCAGGAGGTTTCTCGTGCCATCGAAGAGAATCCGCACATCGAATTGCGGCGGGAAGAGGCGACCTCGATTGCCCCAAACACCATCACTATTATCGCAACTGGCCCCCTCACCAGCGGCGCGCTCGCGGAAGAAATCGGCCGCTTAACCGGCGCGGAGCGGTTATTCTTCTACGATTCGATCAGCCCCATCGTTGAAGCCGACTCGATCGATCTCTCCATCGCCTTCCGCGCGTCGCGTTACGGCAAGTCGCTCGATGGCACCGATGATTATGTAAATTGCCCCTTCGATCGCGAGCAATACGAACGGTTTCTGGACGCGATTTTCGAAGCCGAAGCCGTTCCTTCGCACATTGCAGAAGACGACGCGCGATTTTTCGAAGCCTGCCTGCCCATCGAAGAGCTGGCGCGGCGCGGGCGCGAGACGCTGCGATTCGGCCCGATGAAACCTGTGGGGCTGGTTGATCCGCGCACCGGCCGTCGTCCTTATGCAGTGGTGCAGTTACGGCAGGAAAATCTGCGAGCGGATAGCTACAACCTGGTCGGCTTCCAAAATCACATGCGCTTCCCCGAGCAGACGCGCGTATTTCGGATGATTCCCGGCCTGGAGCGCGCCGAGTTCCTGCGCTATGGCCAGATTCATCGCAACACCTACATCAACGCCCCCGCGCTGCTCACTTCCACGCTACAGCTCAGGACACATCCGAACGTTTTCTTCGCCGGACAAATTTCGGGCGTCGAAGGCTACGTGGAATCGATCGCTACCGGATTGGTCGCTGGCCGTCACGCGGTGGAACTGGCAGCGAACTCAGAGATCCGGCCTGTCCCGCGTGAGACCGCTATCGGATCGCTGTGCGCCTATGTCTCGGGCGCCGATTCGCGCGATTACCAGCCGGCGAACATCACTTTCGATTTACTGCCCACGCTTGACGAACCCACCCGGCTGCGTTTTCGCCATGACAAGAAGGCGCGCCACGCCGAAGTCTGCCGGCGTGCGATCGAAAAGCTGGATGAATATCGTTCCGTCTATGCCTGATTTGTCTACGCACATCGGGCTTTTTTTGGATGAACTACGCCGCCGGAACGCGTCTGCGCACACTATTCGAAACTACGCGTCCGATCTGGATCAGCTAGTAGCGTACTTCGCGATACCCGGCCAGGCGAAAACGACACTGGAACAGATTGACGCACTCGCGATTCGAGAATGGCTGGGACATTTATACGAACAGCGGCTCACGGCGGTGAGCATGCGCCGGAAACTGGCCGCGGTGCGCTCGTTCTTCAAATTTCTTTTACGCGAAGGGTTAGTCGAGAAAAACGTCGCCCGCATGGTGCGCACGCCGAAAGCGCCCAAGACCCTTCCGTCGGTGATGACCGCCGAACAAACCAACTCGCTGGTGGACGGCGTCACTCCGGCGGCGGACAAATTCGAACGTCCCTATCCGGCGCGCGACCTGGCGATTTTCGAGCTGCTGTACGGCTGCGGGCTGCGCATCAGCGAGTTAGTGGGTTTGAACCTGGACGATTTCGATTACAACGAACGATGGATTCGCGTGCGCGGCAAGGGCAAGAAGGAACGGCAGGTTCCCTACGCGGGCAAAGCCTCGGTCTCGCTGGAACGCTATCTCACCCTCAGGCAGCCAGGCGCGGGCAGCGAACAAGCCTTGTTCCTGAATCACCGCGGCGCGCGCCTTACCGATCGCGGCGCTCGAGGCATCGTGAAGTTTTACGCGCGTATGATCACCGGTGATTCCTCCATCCACCCCCACAGCCTGCGGCACGCCTATGCCACGCATCTGCTGAGCGATGGCGCGGACCTTCGGGCCATCCAGGAATTGCTCGGCCATGCCCGCCTGTCTACAACTCAAAAATACACGCAGGTCTCGCTAGCGGATTTGATGGCGGTCTACGACCGGGCGCATCCCAAAGCCTAAAATCGCTAATAGAATCGCGGTTGCAATCGAAATCCCGAGCGCAATAGGAAAAATCAGCGGACGGAATTCCATGCGAACGCGATGAACGCCCGGCGGCAACACCACGCCTCGCAATGCAATGTCGGTAGAGTAGATGGGCGTCGGACGGTCGTCCAGCCATGCCTTCCATCCGGGATAATACGTTTCCGACAACACCAGTAGCGATCCGCGTGACGATTGCGTGGAAACTTCGATTGCCTTGGGTTCGTACTTCAGAGTTTTCACTTGATCGGTGAGCCCCGCATCGCCGTAATTCGGAGGAAGGTCGATGGCGGTCTCAGCCAGCGCCGTGGCACGCAAGTCAACCAGATGGTCTTGAATCAGCTGCCGCGCCACCTGGATCGACCCAGCGACGCGAACTTGATGCACCAGGAAAAAACGCGGAAACGCGTTTGCGTTTTCAAAAAGTTCGTTTCCCGGCAGGCTCGCGATGTGGTGGAACTTCGGTAGAGCCGCCAGCCGCGGAATGTCTTCGCCGCGCGTAACGATGTACCGCACGTTCATCAAATCCACGATTGGCGAATCCAAATGCTCCAGTGGATAATTCCAGCCCCAGCGAACGCCATCGTGCAGAAACAGCCGCAGTTGAACGGAATTCTCCAGCGCCAGCGGGCTGATCCCCGCGGCTGAAGGCATCTGCAAAATTGGCGCGCCGTAGGTCCATTCATGGCTCGCATCCACCGTGTCGAACCGCCACTGCGGCACATTCTGATTCACGTAGCCCCGCACTTCGTTCAGCAGCGCCACGCTGCCATCAAACGCATAGCGCGTCACGCCCGGGTCCAGTACAAGCGATGAAACGTTCATCGGACGACTCGAACCCACCAGAAAAAGATCTACAGCAATGATCGCCGCGATGCCCCAGCGAAAGCCATTGCCCACGCGCAACGAATTTAATCCGATCGCCGCCAGCCCCGCGATAGTCAAGCTGAAGATGCAGTACGTGTACTCCGGATGGATTCCGATTCGTACCTGGTTGGGCAACAGAGGAAAAAGCGTTCGCCACAGGATGGTCTTGTCCCCAAGCATCCAAAACATCCCAAATAACAGCATCAGCCCGAATAACGCGGTCACCGGATTGCTTCGCTTCACAATTGCACGAACCAGCGCGAAAATCGCCAGCAGCAATCCTCCGATGCTGCTATACAAATAGAGAAACGTCGGGTCCCAAGGGCCGCTAAAATGGCTCATGTCGAAAATGTTGTAGTGGTTCGGCAACACCAGCGATACCAGGCTCTGCCAATACAGCCCGCCGCCGGTACCCAGCCAATCCACCCGATATTTCGCCACGCTGTATTCAGTCAGCTGCGTGGTTGGAATAAATGGAACCGCAGCCAGAAGGATTCCGAGCGCACACCCGCACACCGCCCACATCATCACTTTGGGACGCGCCATCCTCAGCGCGGCAAGAAGCGCGGCGAACATCACCGTGGAACCGAACACCGCCACGGTCGCCTGCGGGAATCCACCCCACACCGACATCCCCAGCGTGGCGCCCAGCACCGCCAACCAATCCAGCCGTAGTTTCTCGCCTGGTTTTTGAGCGGCCAATCGCCAAACCGCCAGCCACGCCAAAGGCATCCACGCTGCGGCCATCATAGAATCGATGTGTTCGGCGCGCGACGCAAAGTAGCTGCCGGTCTCAAACATCACCGCGCCGGTCCAGGCTGGCGCCGCATCCAAGCCGATAGCCTGAAATAAATGATAAGCCGCCACGCCGCCGATCCAGACCTGCAGCACCACCACCCATTCCAAAAGGATCGGCAGGCTGTACCAGGAGAGCCGGCTACTGACGAACGCGCTCGCAAATATCAAGGGATGAAAGAAACAAGCCTGGATATTCGCGTAAATCGGATATCCGCCGTAGTTGTACGGATTCCAAAGCGCCAAACGATTCTCACGCAGCTCGTCGCGCAGGAACGTGATCAAGGGAAGCTGCACGCCGCGAAAATCCCAGGGAAATGTGTACTGAGAGCTAAACAACGGCTTGTGGAAAAACAGCACTACCGTCGCCAGCAGCGAAAGATACACCAAGAGCGGAATACCTCGCCAACCGCCTATCGCCAATCGCCAACCACGGCCCCGGTCCCGTATGATATTTGTTTGGACTTCGCTCGTACACTTATCCTAGCCGTTCTCTGCGCGGCTTGCCTTACGCCGGCGTTCGCGCAGCGCGAGCTTTCCGGATCGGCCCAGGCGCGCCAGTCGCTTGATCGCCTGAACGTTGTCGGCAGCGTGCTGATGATCGCCGCGCACCCCGATGATGAGAACACGGCGTTGCTGGCCTACCTGGCGCGCGGACGCAAGGTGCGCACCGGCTATCTTTCGCTGACTCGCGGTGAAGGCGGTCAGAATCTGATCGGCGCCGAACAGGGAGACGAGCTCGGCATCATTCGCACCCAGGAGTTGCTGGCGGCTCGTCGCATTGATGGCGCTGAGCAGTTCTTCACCCGCGCCATCGATTTCGGCTTCACCAAAACTCCCCAGGAATGTTTCGAGAAATGGGGCCACGATAAGATCCTCAGCGATGTCGTGTGGGTGGTCCGCCGCTTCCGTCCCGACGTGATCATCCTGCGTTTCAGCGGTACGCCGCGCGATGGCCATGGACAGCACCAGGCTTCGGCGATTCTTGGCCGCGAAGCTTTCGCCGCCGCTGCCGATCCGAAGCGATTCCCGGAGCAATTGAAATGGGTGCAGCCGTGGCAAGCCAAGCGCCTGATGTGGAATCCGGGGGCCTTCACGAAGGAGCAGCGCGAAGAAGTAGAGAAGATGCCTAACCGCATCAGCGTCGATCCGGGCGACTACGATCCCGTGCTGGGCCACTCCTACGCCGAGATCGCCGGCATGTCTCGCAGCATGCATCGCAGCCAGGGCATGGGCGCGGCCGAACGCAAAGGATCGGCCAAAGATTTTTTGATAACGCAGTCAGGCCCCGTGGCGACGAAAGATATTTTTGACGGGATCGACCTTTCCTGGAACCGCATCCCGGGCGGCGCGCCAATCGGCGATAGTCTTGCCGCCGCTGCCCGAACTTTCGATCCCGAAAATCCGGACCATATAGTCCCGTTGCTGCTCAAAGCGGAGAAATCGATGGCCGCGCTGCACGACCCCTACGTCGCCCTCAAGCAGCATGAATTGAGCGAAGCCATCGTACTTTGCACTGGCTTGTGGTTGGATGCCGCCTCCGATAAATACGCCGTCACTCCGGGCGGATCTTTGAAGTTCGATGCCACCGCGCTGAGTCGCGATCATTTGGCCGTACAAGTGAAATCGGTGGACATCGAAGGCATCTCACCCGCAACCACGAAAGATAAATTCGGCGGAGTTCTGCCCTTCAACGAGCCTCAAGTATACGCGCTGAATACGACAATTGGGGAGCACCAAGCACTATCGCAGCCCTATTGGCTGGTTGAGCCCAAGCAGGGCGACACGTACACCATCCCCAATCAGCTCGATATCGGTTTGCCAGAGAACCCGCCGCTTTTCGAAGCGCATTTTCATTTGCGGATCGAATCCGACGATGTCGAAGTGGTTCGGCCGGTGGCCTACCGTTATATTGAACGTGCCCAGGGCGAGTTGACGCGGCCGGTGGTCGTTGAACCGCCCGTGGCGCTGCAGTGGTCCCAATCCGCCATTTTGTTCCCGAATGGTTCCGCGAAAACGGTCGACCTGCAGGTGCAGGCCAACATCGCAAAAGCAACCGGGAAAGTGCAGATTCAACCGCCGCCTGGTTGGCGCATTTCCTCGCAATCCGGCGATTTCCATCTCACGGCCTCTGGCGAGCAAAGCGAGGTATCGTTCGAAGTAACTCCGCCGTCCAACGACGCTCAAGGAATTTTGTCCGCCCATGCGCAAGCGGGCGATCAAACCGTCGCCACTGCGATGGAGACCATTAATTACCCGCACATCCCCACGCAGGTTTTGTTCCCGCCCGCCAATGCGAAACTGGTGCGCGCCGATATCCGGCTGCTGGCCAAGACCATCGGTTATGTAATGGGCGCTGGCGATGAAGTTCCCCAGGCGCTGCAACAGTTGGGCGCGGACGTGATGCTGCTGGGCGCGGACGATCTCTCGGGCGGTAATCTCAACCGCTTCGATGCCATCGTCACCGGCGTACGCGCCTACAACGTGCGCGCGGATCTGCGGGCCAACGAAGGCCGGCTGCTTGATTACGTGAAGAATGGCGGAACGCTGGTGGTGCAGTACAACGTGGCCGACGCGCGCAATCCGTTCGGCGGCGAGACCACTTTGCTGGCGAATATCGGTCCCTACCCCATCACTACTGGCTCGGAGCGCGTCACGGTGGAAGAAGCCGCAGTGCAGTTCCTCAACCCCGCCAGCCCCCTGCTGCACAAGCCCAACGAAATTAGCGCTCACGATTTCGACGGTTGGATTCAAGAGCGCGGCCTCTACTTCGCATCGAAATGGGACGATCATTATCAGCCGCTGTTTGAGACCCACGATCCCGATCAAAAACCGCAGACCGGCGTCACGCTGTACACGCGCTTCGGCAAAGGTGCGTATGTCTTCACGGCCTTCTCCTGGTTTCGCGAGCTGCCTGCGGGAGTCCCGGGCGCATTTCGCATTTTCGCGAATCTGTTGAGCGCCGGAAAGACGCAGTGAGCGTCGCGCATAAAATACCGGGTACAGGTGAAGACGAGCCGCCGCCGATTCTGGGCAGTTGGCGGCGAATCTATATCATCGTCTTGGTTTACCTCGCATTGATCATCGTTGGGTTTTACGTTTTCACTCGAGTCTTCGATTCATGAGGACGCTCGATTGGGTGGTGATGTTCACGTGGCTGGCCTTCATCGTCAGCTATGGTCTTTACCGCGGTCGCGGTAGCAGCACCATGAACAAGTACCTCCTGGCCGGCAAATCCATGCCGTGGTACGCCATGGGGCTTTCGATCATGGCGACGCAAGCTAGCGCCATCACCTTTATCTCCACCACCGGCCAAAGCTACACCGACGGCATGCGCTTCGTGCAATTTTATTTCGGACTGCCCATCGCCATGGTGATTCTCTGCGCCACCGCCGTTCCGATTTTCCATCGCGCCAACGTCTACACCGCTTACGAATATCTGGAGCGGCGCTTCGATTCCAAGACCCGCTCCCTGGTGAGCCTGATTTTTCTCATCCAGCGCGGGCTGGCCTCGGGATTGTCTCTCTACGCACCCGCCGTTGTGCTGTCGGTGATCCTAGGATGGCCCGACCGCACAACCACCATTGTGATGGGGCTGCTGATCATAACGTACATCTCATTCGGCGGCATAAAAGCAGTCACCTGGGCCGACGTCCAGCAGATGTCGCTCATCCTGTGCGGACTGGTGTTGGCGCTGGTGCTGGCTATCCATCTGTTGCCGCACAATGTTTCCTTCGGCGACGCAGTGTCGCTGGCCGGCGCTGCAGGCCGCCTGAATGCCGTCACACTCAATTTCGATTGGAACGATCGCTATAACGTTTGGAGCGGGTTGATAGGCGGAATGTTCCTGGCCCTCGCCTACTTTGGATGCGACCAGTCGCAGGTGCAGCGCTATCTTACCGGAAAATCCGTGGCACACAGCCGCCTCAGCTTGCTGCTCAACGCCGCCGCCAAGATCCCGATGCAGTTCTTCATCTTGTTCATCGGCGCGATGGTGTTTGTGTTCTTCAATTTCGAAAAGCCACCCATGCTGTTCCAGCCCGTAGAGTTGAAGAACGTCCAGCATGATGCGCGATTCCCGGCCGTAGAGCGCCGTTATGAGGAAGCCTACGCAAATCGGCAGGAAGCCGCCAATCGATTTCTACAGGCCAATCATTCGGGCGATTCCGCAGCGCGCACGGCCAGCGTCCAGAACTATCGCGACGCGCAACGCCAGTTGAACGAAGCTCACGCCGCCGGCGAGCATCTGGTCGGAAAGGAATTCGACGATACCAATTACATCTTTCTTTCGTTCGTGACGAAATATCTCCCGGCGGGTGTAGTGGGGCTGATCGTCGCCGTGATTTTTTCAGCGGCTATGTCGTCCACCTCGGGCGAGATCAATTCGCTCTCCGCTGTCACCGTAATTGATATCTACCGGCGCCACATCAAGCCCGACGCGTCAGACCGTCATTATCTGATCGCCTCGCGCATCGCCACGGTCTTCTGGGGCTGCTTTGCGATGGGCTTTGCTCAATACGGCAAGAACTTCGGCGCGCTGATCCAGGCCGTGAACGTGATCGGATCGCTATTTTATGGCGGACTGCTGGGCGTGTTCGTGCTGGCGTTCTTCTTCCGCAGCGTGGGAGCCAACGGCGCGTTTTTCGGGGTGCTAGCGGGT
>Ga0210383_10004142_pt1 | contig 12865 bp, 7 predicted proteins | sample IncBWC14OmetaG_FD_160072 | JGI IMG/M metagenome (GOLD analysis project Ga0210383, IMG submission 160072) | Forest soil microbial communities from Barre Woods Harvard Forest LTER site, Petersham, Massachusetts, United States - Inc-BW-C-14-O ...
ATTTGGGCATCAACTTTCGCGAGATCGCGAGCCGACTGGAGGAGCGTTATCTCGTTCCGGAGATGGCGGCCATCACTGCGGCATTCGACCGCGCCCGCCTCGAACTGCGCCATGCCATCGACCTCGCCATGGCGCAGCTGATGCCCGAGGAAGCGGCGGCCGCGACGCCCGCAAAGCGGCATGCGGCCTCGCGTCTGTTGGCGCGGATCGCGCCGCGCCGCCGCGCGGCTGCGCCGTCTGGGAGGTCGGGCCGCAGCTGGGGCCCGCAGCACATCGCGGAATGCGAGCGCTTCGCGGGCACGGTCCAAGATGAGCAGCAGAAAATCGCCTACCGCACGCTGGCGCGGGTCATGTCGGCACTGTTTGCGACCCAGGGGCACGCGTGGGGTACGCGGGAGATCATTGTGTCGGTGGCGACCGACATGGCATGCAACGATTATGGCAGCGATGCGATCGGCCGAGAGATCGAGCCCCTGCTGCTGCAGGCGGCCCGCAGCGAGGGCTACCACCTGCTGCCCCCTCAGGAGCGCCCCGTCGTGATCAATACCAAGGGCCCATCCGCTTCCGGTAAGAGCACGCTGCGGCCGCTGCAGAAGACATTGGCGGGAGATATCGGCGTGCAATGGAGCGATTTCGCGCTGATCAGTCCCGACATCTGGCGCAAGCAGCTGCTCGACTACGGAACGCTCGGCGCAGCCTACAAATATGCCGGCGCCTTCACGGCCGAGGAACTGCAGATCGTCGACCAAAAGCTCGACCGCTACATGGCACGCAAGCACCGGCGCGGCGACATGACACACCTCTTGATCGACCGGTTTCGCTTCGACAGCTTCGCGCCCGACTCCGACGAGGCGGGCAGCAATTTGCTGACGCGCTTCGGCCAGACCGTTTACTTGTTTTTCGTGATTACGCCGCCGGAGTCGCTGGTCGAACGGGCGTGGATGCGGGGACTGGAATTCGGCCGCTACAAGGCCGTCGACGACACGCTGGCGCACGCGGTGGAAGCGTACGTCGGGATTCCCGACGTGTTTTTCACGTGGGTCCGCCGCAGCGACAAGCGCATTCAATTCGAGTTCCTGGACAACACGGTGCCGCTCGGCGAGCGTCCGCGCACGGTCGCCTTCGGCGACAACGAGACGTTCAATATTCTGAGCGTCAAGGGAACGCTGGATATCGAGCGCTACGGCCGCGTCAATGTCGATGCGGTTCGCCCGGAATTTCTCTACCCGGATCGACGGTTGCTGGCCGCCGAACACAACACGGGATTCCTGCGGCGCTGTGTCGGCGGCTTTCGCAAGGTGAATTTTGCCGAGGCGGCAACCGGGCGGATCTATCTTCGCATCGAGTCCGGTACCCCGGTGTGGGTGGACGGGGCCGCGCTTGCATCGGCTATCGCGGATCCCGACATTCGCAGCGGCATCATGGCCGTCGCGCCGGGGGCGCTGCGCGGCGAAGTGCCGGGCGAGCCCGGCCCGCGGTACCTGCGCAGCGGCGCAGGCGCGGCGCCCACCTTGGGCGAGTGGGGGCTGCGCGCTCCGGCCAGCCCAAGCTAGGAGCCGGTCCGAGGCTCGTTTACCCCAGAAAGTCGCAGAAGCGATCGACGTGCGCAGCGAGGTCGAGCGTGTGCTGCCGGGCGAGCCGTTCGGCCAACTCGGTCTCGCGCCGCTCCAAGGCTTCGATGATCTTCAAATGATCGATGATCGAACGCGCCGCGCGGTCGCTCTGCGAGATCGTCGCGCGGCGAATGGCACGCACGTGAATCAGAAGGTTGCGGGTCGCGTCCACGATGGTCTGGCTGCCGCCGAGCGCGATCACCGCCGTATGAAAGGCGATGTTGGCGTCGGAATACTCGTCCAGGTGTTCGGACGGCGGGGAGTTCTGAAATTCGTCGAACAGATGCCGCAGCTTGGCGATCGCCGCATCGGTGGCGTGCAAGGTGGCGAGCCGCGCGGCCATCGATTCGAGCGCGGCCCACATCTGGATCATTTCGATGACTTCGCGCTTCGACTTGCGCACGATGTAGATGCCGCGGCGGGGTATCGTGCGGATGAATCCTTGCTGCTCGAGCAGCGACAATGCTTCACGAATCGGCGTGCGGCTGACGCCGAGCGCCGTCGTGAGCTGCCGCTCGTCGAGCCGCAGCTCCTGATTCGGATCGTAGATGTCGGTGTCCGCGATCGCGTTCTTCAGAAGCGTATAAGCCTGATCGCGTAAACTCGTGGCATTGAGCGGCGCAAGCGCCAGCGGAGTTGCTGAGGTTCGCTGTACCAGCGTGGCTATGGTGTTCATTGGCTCCCTCGACGCAGCGGTCGATTTCCGTCATTCATGGCGCGAGACGCATGGCCCTGGTGCAGCCGCGCTGCAGATATACTACCTGGCGTAGGGCTTTTGCCTATTGAAGAAACACCCCATACGGTGATACGCAGGGCGCGCCCCGGCCCCGCGAGGCATACATGACCCGATTCCGGGATGTTGCTTGACAGTCCAAAACTCATTCATATATGGTATACCACGAAAATAATACATGGGCTGGTATCGGTTCGTAAACTTAGGTTTCGAACTGCATAGGGGGCTTACGGTTGAGTCAGTCTCGGCGCGTCCGCATCTTCTTCGATAGCCAGTGCAAAGGAACGGCGACCTGTCGCCATTCTGTTCCTTGCCACTGACCTCCACCGACATTTTCCGCATGAACCTAACGTGATTTTCCGCATCGTCCAGGGTGAATAAGGAGAACTATATGAATGCGAATCTGAATTCCCAACAATCCACATCGCCGTGGGCGAATCCATGGGTGCAGCTCGTCATCGGGGTCGTCTGCATGGCATGCGTGGCGAACCTGCAGTACGGGTGGACGCTCTTCGTCGATCCCATCGATGCTAAATACCATTGGGGGCGGGCGGCCATTCAGCTGGCCTTCACCCTGTTCGTCTTGATCGAAACCTGGCTGATTCCGATTGAAGGTTACATGGTCGATCGCTTCGGTCCCCGCTGGGTGGTTATCGTGGGCGCAGTCCTGGTCGCCGCCGCGTGGGTGCTGAACTCCGTCGCCGGTTCTCTGCCGGTCCTTTATTTCGCCGCCGCGCTCGGCGGCATCGGCACCGGATGCGTCTACGGGACCTGCGTCGGCAATGCGCTGAAATGGTTTCCCGGCCGGCGCGGTCTTGCCGCAGGCATCACCGCCGCGGGATTCGGTGCGGGCGCCGCGATCACGGTCGGACCGATCAAAACCATGATCGGCGCATCGGGCTACGAACATGCCTTCCTGGTGTTCGGGCTGCTGCAGGGGGCCATTGTGTTCGTGATGTCCTTCCTGCTGCTGGCGCCGCCTCCCCAGCTCATCGCGGCGAAGGTCAAAGCGAATCAAACGGCGCACGGCTACACGCCGATGGAAGTGCTGAAGAGCCCGGTCTTCTACGTGCTCTACATCATGTTCGTGCTGATCGCCGCCGGCGGCCTGACCATGGCGGCCTCCATGGCGCCGATCGCGAAAGACTTCAAGATCGACAAGGCTCCCGTCGAATTGTTCGGGTTGGCCGCCATGCCGGCGCTGATCTTCGCCATTCAGCTGAATCGAATCTTCGACGGCGTGGGGCGGCCGTTCTTCGGCTGGCTGTCCGATCAGATCGGCCGCGAATACACCATGGCCATCGCATTTTTTGCCGGTGCCGCGGCGCTGTACACGCTCAGTCAGTCCGGTTCGACCCCGGCGGTGTTCGTGCTCGTCACTGCGCTGTACTTCGGCGTGTACGGCGAAATCTTCAGTTTGTTCCCCGCCACCCAGGGCGACACCTTCGGCGCCAAGTATGCAGCGTCGAACGCCGGCATGCTGTACACGGCCAAGGGTGCCGGCGCACTGCTCGTTCCCGTCGCAGCCATCATCGCGAAGTCGCATGGCTGGTCCACGGTGTTCGCCGTCGCCATGACCTGCAACATCATTGCCGGGCTCATGGCGCTGTTCGTGCTGAAACCCATGCGAGCGCGGCACTTCGCCGCCGGCTACAAGGCGCAGCCGTCGGCGCCCGACGCCATGGCGAGCGCACCGAGAACCTGATGGCGGGGATTCGGCAGCAGATGATTTCTCACCATCGCAGGCGGACGCGGCAGCGTCCGCCTGCGCTCAGATTCACGAAGTTGGAGGCATCATGGCAACCGTAAACCCGACGCCGACTCAGGCCAAGACCAGCACCACCGCCGAAGATACCCTGCAGCGCAAGAGCCGCGATGCGAACGTGATCTCGGGCGGCCACCTGGTCGCCAAGGCGCTGAAGAACGAGGGCGTCGACACGATTTTCACACTCTGCGGCGGCCACATCATCGACATCTACGACGGCTGCGTCGACGAGGGCATCCGCATCATCGACGTGCGTCACGAGCAGGTTGCCGCGCACGCCGCCGACGGCTACGCGCGCCAGACCGGCAAGCTCGGCTGCGTGGTCACGACCGCCGGGCCGGGCTTCACCAACGCGATTACGGGCATTGCCACCGCGTTTCGCTCCGAAAGTCCGGTCCTGCACATCGGGGGCCAGGGTGCGCTGACCCAGCACAAGATGGGATCGCTGCAGGACCTGCCGCACGTCGACATCATCACCCCGATCACGAAATTTGCCGCCACTGTCCCGAGCACAGAGCGTGTTGCGGATATGGTCTCGATGGCGGCGCGCGAGGCGTTCAACGGTGCGACCGGCCCGGTGTACTTGGAGATTCCGCGCGACGTTCTCGACCGCGAGGTCGACATCGCCAAGGCCGTGGTGCCGCAACCCGGTCATTACCGGGCGTCGACGCATTCCCTGGGCGACCCGCGCGACATCGAAAAACTGGCGGACATTCTCGTCAATGCGGAGCGGCCGGCGGTCCTGTACGGCCAGCAAGTCTGGACCGCGCGCGGCCACAAGGAAGCCATTGCGCTGCTGCGCGGCCTCGATATTCCGGGATACTTCAATGGCGCAAGCCGCGGTTTGCTGCCGCCCGGCGACCCGCATCATTTCGATCGCACCCGAACCCAGGCGTTCGCCAACGCCGACGTGCTGTTGATCGTCGGTACGCCCTTCGACTTCCGCATGGGCTACGGCAAGCGCATCAGCAAGGATCTGACTCTGGTGCAGATCGACATGGATTACCGCACCGTCGGCAAGAATCGCGACATCAGCTTGGGATTGGTCGGCGATCCGGGCGCGATCTTGGGCGCCGTGCTGCAAGCAGCGTCGGGCCGCATCAAGGGCGACAAGCGCCAGGCGCGTAAGCAGTGGCTGAAGCAGCTCGGGGACGGCGAGAACGCTGCCGCCGAAAAGCTCATGCCGCTGTTCAAGTCGAACAGCGTGCCGATCCATCCCTACCGCGTCGCCTGGGAGCTCAACGAGTTCCTGCGGGACGACACGATTTACATCGGCGACGGCGGCGACGTCGTGACCATCTCGGCGCAAGCCGTGCGTCCGCGCGGCCCCGGCCAGTGGATGGATCCGGGTGCGCTCGGCTCGCTCGGCGTCGGCACCGGTTTTGCGATCGCGGCCGGGCTTGCGAACCCGTCCAAAGAGGTGCTGTGCTACTACGGCGACGGCTCGTTCGGCATGACTGCCTTCGACATGGAGACGGCCAACCGCTTCGGCGTGCCGTACCTCGCGGTCATCGGCAACAACTCCGCCATGAACCAGATTCGCTACGGTCAGCTGGCCAAGTACGGCGAGCAGCGCGGCAGCGTGGGCAATCTCCTGGGCGATGTACCGTTCGGCAAGTTTGCGGAAATGCTCGGCGGATATGGCGAAGAGGTGCGCGACCCAGCGCAAATAGCTCCCGCGCTGCAGCGCGCGCGCGAGTCGATACAGAAGCTGCGGCGCTCGGCCGTCGTCAATATCTGGGTCGACCCGCGCGAGTATGCACCGGGCACCAAGAATCAGACGATGTACAAGTGAGCCGCGCGCAGGGAGACTGGCATGGGTAAGGCATTAGATGGGGTGCGGATTCTCGATTTCACGCACGTGCAATCCGGTCCGACCTGCACGCAATTGCTGGCATGGTTCGGCGCCGATGTGATCAAAATCGAGCGGGCCGGCGCCGGCGATATCACGCGCGAGCAGCTGCGCGACATCCCCGACGTGGACAGCCTTTACTTCACGATGCTGAACCACAACAAGCGCTCGGTGACGCTCGATACGAAAAGCGAGAGCGGCAAGAAAGTGCTCGAGAAACTGGTCAAGCACTGCGATGTGCTGGTGGAGAACTTCGCGCCGGGCGCCCTCGATCGCATGGGCTTCACCTGGGAGCGCGTTCAGGAACTCAATCCGCGCATGATCATGGCGTCCGTCAAGGGGTTTGGCCCCGGACCGTACGAGGACTGCAAGGTGTACGAGAACGTCGCACAGTGTGCGGGCGGTTCGGCCTCGACCACGGGATTCGATGACGGTCCGCCGTTGGTGACGGGCGCGCAAATCGGCGACAGCGGCACTGGATTGCACCTGGCGCTCGGCATCGTGGCGGCGCTTTATCAACGCAACGCCAGCGGCCGCGGCCAACGGGTGCTCACCGCGATGCAGGACGGAGTGCTGAATCTGTGCCGCGTCAAGCTGCGCGACCAGCAGCGGCTCGATCGCACGCACGTCATGAAGGAGTATCCGCAGTTTCCTCATGGCAAATTCGGTATTGCCGTGCCGCGCGCTGCCAACGCCTCCGGCGGCGGCCAGCCGGGAACCATCCTCAAGTGCAAGGGGTGGGAGACGGATCCGAACGCCTATTTGTACTTCATCGCACAGGCGCCGGTTTGGAAGGACATCTGCAAGGTGATCGGCAAGGAGGATTGGCTCACCGATCCGAACTTCGCCACGCCGGAGGCGCGCCTGCCGCGGCTCACGGAGGTGTTTGCGACGGTGGAAGCCTGGACGCTCACCAAGACCAAGTTCGAAGCCATGGCGCTGCTCAATGAGCACGACATTCCCTGCGGCCCGATCCTCTCGATGTACGAGATTGCCAACGAACCCAGCTTGCGCAAGACCGGCACCATCGTCGAAGTGGACCATCCGAAACGCGGCAAGTACCTGACGGTGGGCAATCCGATCAAGATGAGCGACAGCCCCACCGAGGTGAAGCGCTCGCCTTTGCTGGGCGAGCATACCGATGAGGTTCTGCGGGAGCTCGGCTACGCGGACGCGGATGTCGCCGCGCTGCGGGCGAAGAAGGTTATTTGACGATGACGCATGACAAGAACGCCGTCCGCAAGATCCTGGCCGAGGCGCGCGCCGCCAAGCGCGCAGCTCTGACCGCTCCCGAGGCGCGGGGCGTTTGCGAGGCGTACGGCATCACCATTCCCAAGGAGGGTGTGGCGAAGAGCGCGGAGGACGCGGCCAAGCTCGCCTCCGACATCGGTTTCCCGGTCGTCATGAAAATCGTCTCGCCGCAGATACTGCACAAGACCGAAGCGGGCGGCGTCATGGTCGGCGTCAAGTCGGCGCAAGCCGCGAAGGACGCGTACGCCACCATCGTGGCCAATGCCGCGAAGTACGACGGCAAGGCGGAGATTCTCGGCGTGCAAGTTCAGCAGATGCTGACCGGCGGCCAGGAAGTCATCATCGGCGCGGTGACCGACCCGGCATTCGGCAAGCTGGTTGCATTCGGCCTCGGCGGCATCCTGGTCGAGGTGCTGAAGGACATCACGTTCCGCTTGGCACCCGCCACCAACGACGATGCGCTGTCGATGCTCGACGGCATCGCCGCCGCGGAAATTCTGCGCGGCGTGCGCGGTGCCAAGCCCGTGCATCGTGCGGCGCTGGCCGGCATGATCGAGAAGGTGTCGGCGCTGGTCGCGGACTTTCCCGAAATATCGGAAATGGATCTGAATCCCGTGTTCGCCACCGACCAGGGCGCGACCGCGGCGGATGTGCGCATCGTCCTCGATTTCAATCCGGCTCCGGCGCGTGATCGGCCGAGCCAGGCAGCGATCGTCGAGAAGATGACCCGCATCATGAAGCCGAAGGGGGTGGCGGTGATCGGCGCCTCGGCCGAGGACGGCAAGATCGGCAATTCGGTGATGAAGAATCTGATCAACGGCGGGTACCGGGGCGAGATCTATCCGATCCATCCCAAGGCCGACAGCATCATGGGCAAGAAGGCCTACAAGAGCGTCAAGGACGTGCCGGCCGATATCGACGTCGCGGTGTTCGCGATTCCCGCGAAATTCGTCGCGCAGGCGCTGACCGAGGTGGGCGAGAAGAAAATCGCCGGCGCCATACTCATCCCTTCCGGATTTGCCGAGACCGGCAATGTGGCCGGGCAGAATGAATTGATCGAGATCGGCCGCAAGTACGGCGTGCGCCTGATGGGTCCCAATATCTATGGGTTCTACTACACCCCCAGCAACCTGTGTGCGACCTTCTGTACGGCCTATGACGTCAAGGGCCATGCGGCGCTGTCGTCGCAGTCCGGCGGCATCGGCATGGCCATCATCGGGTTCTCGCGCTCCGCCAAGATGGGCGTGTCGGCCATCGTCGGTCTCGGCAACAAATCCGACATCGACGAGGACGACTTGCTCACGTTCTTCGAACAGGACGAGAACACGACGATCATCGCCCAGCACTTGGAGGATTTGAAGGACGGCCGCTCGTTCGCCGAGGTGGCGAAGCGCGTCTCCAAGAAAAAGCCCATCGTGGTCCTGAAGGCCGGCCGCACCAGCATGGGCGCGCGCGCGGCGAGTTCGCACACCGGCGCCCTTGCCGGCAACGATAAGATCTACGAGGACGTGTTCAAGCAGTCCGGCGTCATCCGCGCGCGCAGTCTGCGCGACCTGCTCGACTTCGCGCGCGGCATACCCGTGCTGCCGACGCCGAAGGGCAACAATGTGGTCATCATCACCGGCGCCGGCGGCTCCGGCGTGCTGCTTTCCGATGCCTGCGTCGACAATGGCCTGTCGCTGATGGCCATGCCCGCCGATCTCGATGCGGCATTCCGCAAATTCATTCCGCCGTTCGGCGCCGCCGGCAACCCGGTGGACATCACCGGCGGCGAGCCGCCGAGCACCTATCAGAACACCGTGCGCCTGGGGTTGCAGGATCCGCGCATTCACGCGCTGATCCTGGGCTACTGGCACACCATCATCACGCCCCCCATGGTGTTCGCGAAGCTGATGGTCGAGGTGGTAGCCGAGATGCGCGCCAAGGGCATCGAGAAGCCGGTGGTGGCATCGCTCGCCGGCGACGTGGAGGTGGAGGAAGCGGCCGAGTATCTGTATCAGCACGGCATCCCGGCCTATGCCTATTCCACGGAAATCCCGGTGGCCGTCCTCGGCGCCAAGTACCAGTGGGCGCGCGGCGCCGGACTGATTCCGAAACTCTAGGGAACTCTGGGACGTGCGACGGACTTCTCAGACTGAACCGCAGCCAGCAGGGATCATACGCAGCTGAAGAAAAGCAACAGGGAGATTGGCCACGCTGCAGGGGGGTGAGCAATCGTTCTAGGGAGGGAGACCGGCGGATTTGCCCCACAGGTCCGGCCGGGTCATGCATGTGGGGGTGGGCAGCAGCGAGCGACAATGATTCAAACAAACGCGTTTCACGAGGATTCATACAATGCTTAAATTGAAATTGGCAAAGCCTATGCTGGTGGCGCTTGCGGCATGTGCCGCCAGTGTCGCCTTCAATGGCGTCGTTTTTGCGGACGATGCGCAAACTCAAGCGCTGAAAGATCAAATGCGCATCATGCAGCAGCAAATGCAGCAGCTGCAGAACCAGATCGACGCGCTGTCCAAGAAGCAGGCCGCGCCGTCTGCGCCGAGCGCAGCGGAAGGCCCGACCGTCGCCAAAGCGAAAGAAGCGCCGGCGGAGCCTCTTTTCGAGAAGTTCGTCAAGGGCTTCTACGGCACGCTCGATGTCTCCCTGGAGGACGCGACCAAGGGCATGGACGGCTTCGTCGCCTACCCCTATTCGCTGGTCGATCCGACCAATCCCAATTCGGGCTATGTGCGAGGTTCTGCCAAAGGAGGCGGAGCACCGCCAGTGGGCAACGTGGGCTGGCAGCCGGAATTATCGACGAACAAATCGGTGATCGGCTACCGCGGCTCGCACAAGATCCCCGGTTCCACCGTCGACTTCATCTACCAGCTCGAGGTGCAACCGCAGATTACGAGCTCGCCGGGGATCAGCACGAGTTATACGGCCCAGTCGAATGTCACCAAGGGCGGCCTCGGCTACGGAGACAGTTTTGTCGGCATCTCGGGCAATGACTGGGGCAAGCTCAAGTTCGGGACGACGTACACCCCGTACAAGAAATCCACGGATCGCATGAACCCCTTCTCCGGCATGCTCGGCGACTACGCGGTCGTCATGGGCAATACCGGCGGCGACAACCGGGTCGAATTCGGCACGCGCATCGATCATTCGATTTGGTACGAATCGCCGAAGCTCGGCGGAGTCTTCAGCTTCGATGCGCTGTTTTCCCCCGCCCAGAACCGCACCCCCAACAGTCTCGCACCCTCCTCGGGCTCGCCCGACTGTAACGGCGGGAACGAACCGGGCAGCGGTAACTTGCCGATCGCCTGCGACGACGGCGGCTATGGCAATGCGTTCAGCGTCGATCTGAAGCTCGAAGTGGGGCCGGTTTATGTGACGGCCGCCTACGAAATGCACAAGCACGTGAATCGCAACAGCGACGGTGTCGGCTCCAATAATCCGTACTACGGCTACTTGCTGGGTCTCGGCAACGGGGCGACGGGTGTGGGTGTGTCGCCGCTGCTCGATTGGGCCTCGTACGAAGCCTTCGCCGCGGAATACCCGGAGGCAGCGCCCTTCGGCACTCCAGAGTACTCGACCGACATCGCGGACGAATCGGCTTTCAAATTCGGCGCGCAATACACGTTCGATTTCGGACTCCAGGTCAGCGGCATCTACGAATACATGAAGCGCAATCTGCCGGCCGATCTGCAGTTCCAGAACGAGCGGCAGAGAAACGGTTTGTGGTTCGCTCTCTCGCAGGATTTTTCGGTGAAGGATAACTTGAGCGCGGGCTGGGCCCATGCGGGAGCCACCCCGGGCGACCCGGGCGGTCAGCATAATTACAACCCGACTACCCACAACGACACTGCGAACATGTACACGATTGCGTGGAAACATAAATTCGACAAGCAGCTGTACTGGTATATCGACACCGCGAAAACCTTCAACGGCCCCAACGCGCATTATGATCTCGGCGCGGGCGGCCGCGGTGTGACCACCGATTGCCATGACGGCACCACCCAAGCGTTCATCGACTACAGCAGTGCCGGACCGACGACATGGGGCGGATGCCGTCCGTTCGGGGTTTCCACCGGCTTTCACTACACCTTCTGAGCGAGGGCTGCGGTACGCCTCGGAATCCGCGGCGAGGCCTGGGGTGCAATTGCACCCCAGGCCGCTTTCGGTAAGATTCACTCAGTGGGCGTCACTTCTTGTGCCTCGTGGTACCCTCCTTGAAGATAGCGATCATCGGTGTCGGTGCGATCGGCGGCTACGTCGGGATCAAGCTCGCGCTTGCCGGAGAGGACGTGACGTTCATCGCGCGCGGAGCGAATCTGGAGGCGCTGCGCAGTCGGGGCATTCGGTTGATCACGGCCGACGGCGAGGAAAAGACGGTCGCCAAGGTCAAGGCGACCAGTGACTATGCGGCCGCCGGTCCGCAAGACATGGTCATTCTGGCGATGAAGGCGCACCAAGTCGAGGCGGTGGCCCGCGACGTGCCGAAGCTGTTCGAACCCGACACGGTCGTGGTGCCGATGCAAAACGGCATCCCCTATTGGTATTTTCACCGGCACGCGGGCGAGCTCGCAGGCACGCGGGTGCAGAGCGTGGACCCCACCGGGGCGATCGGCGAGCACATAGGCTGCGAGCGCGTCATCGGCTGCGTGGTGTATCCGGCCGCTGAATTGATCTCGCCCGGCGTCATCAAGCATGTGGAAGGCAATCGATTTCCGGTCGGCGAGCCCGATGGCACGTCGAGCGAGCGGGTGACACGCGTGTCGGAATGCTTCACACGGGCCGGTTTGCAGGCCCCCGTGCTCGAGGACATTCGTGCCGAGATTTGGCTCAAGCTGTGGGGCAACTTGACGTTCAATCCCATCAGCGCATTATCGCGCGCCACGCTCGCCGGCATCTGCCAGTATCCGCCCAGCCGCGCCATCGCGGCGGCGATGATGACCGAGGCGCAAAGCGTGGCCAACAAATTGGGAATTACTTTCCGGGTATCCCTCGAGAAGCGCATTGCGGGTGCGGAAAAAGTGGGCCATCATAAAACTTCCATGCTGCAAGACGTGGAGGCCGCGCGCACTCTGGAAATCGACGCGCTGCTCGGGTCGGTCGTCGAACTCGCACGCTTGACCGGCACTCCGACTCCTCATATAGATACTGTGTACGCGTTGACGAAGCTCCTGGCGAAGACCCTGGATGAGGACAAGGCGCCGGCCGGCGCGAACTCGTCCGCTGCGTGACTTGAGCTCAACTTGGTCGCCGCCTTTGCGGCCGATTACCCCATTGGCGATGAACGCCCTGGGTCATGAAATCTGATTCGATCGACGAGGCCGACACATGAACGTTCACGAGTATCAGGGCAAGGAAATTCTCCGCAAGTACGGCGTGGCCACACCGCGCGGTTTCCCCTGCTTTTCGGTGGCGGAGGCGGACGCGGCCGCGCGCGAGCTCGGCGGCAAGGTCTGGGTGGTAAAAGCCCAGATACACGCGGGCGGACGCGGCAAGGGCGGCGGGGTCAAGGTGGCGAAGTCGCTCGCCGAGGTCCACGAGTTCGCGTCGACAATCCTCGGCATGACGCTGGTCACCCATCAGACGGGACCCCAAGGCCGTCTGGTGAGGCGGCTCCTCGTGGAGGAGGGCGCGGACATCCGCAAGGAGCTGTATGTGGG
>Ga0210383_10004144_pt1 | contig 12862 bp, 13 predicted proteins | sample IncBWC14OmetaG_FD_160072 | JGI IMG/M metagenome (GOLD analysis project Ga0210383, IMG submission 160072) | Forest soil microbial communities from Barre Woods Harvard Forest LTER site, Petersham, Massachusetts, United States - Inc-BW-C-14-O ...
TTGATCGGCTCCTCGAGGTGGATCTTCTTGGCGTCGACGATGACCCCCTTCTCCTTCAGGGCCTCGGCGATGTCGCGGCCGGTGACCGAGCCGAAGAGCTTGTCCTCTTCGCCCACCGCGCGCGCGATCGAGACCGACACCTGCGAGAGGTTGTCGGCCTCGGTCTGGGCTTCCTTGGCCAGCTTGGCGGTGCGCGCCGCGATGACCCGCTTTTCGTGCTCCACGCGCGCCACGTCGGTCTCGGTCGCCTTGATGGCATGCCCGCGCGGCAGCAGATAGTTGCGCGCGTAGCCCTCTTTGACGTTCACCACCTCGCCCGACTTGCCGAGGTTGTCCATGTCGTCTCTCAGGATGACTTGCATGGCCTCACGCTCCCGTGACCGCGAACGGCATGAGCGCGATCATTCGCGCCCGGTTGACCGACACGGCAATGGCGCGCTGATGGTTGGCGGAGTTGCCGGTCAGACGACGCGGCACCAGCTTGCCGCGATCGGTGATGAAGTACTTGAGCAGCGAGGCGTCCTTGTAGTCGATCTTGATCGCCTCGTCCGCGCAGAACTTGCACTGCTTGCGTCGGCCGACCGGGCGCTTCTTGTCGTCGCCCCCCCGGCCACCACGCTCGCCGCGCTCCCCTTTGCCTTCACTCATCTCGGTGGCCATGGCTTAACCATCCCCCCGGCCGCGGCCCGGCTCGTCGACGCCGCCGAACACGGCCTCTTCGAAGTCGAACGCACCCTCGTCGTCGTCGAACGGCGAGCGGACCTCCGCCTGGCCGGTGGCGATCGCTTCCTCGTCGGGCCCCGGCGTCGAGGCCTTGGTGAAGGACTCTTCGGTCAGCTCGGTGACCCGGACCGCCGGATCGACGTTCTCGTGAATCTTCACCGAGTAGTAGCGGATGACGGAATCGGTGAGGCGCAGGTTGCGCTCGACCTCTTCGACGAGGCCAGCCGTGCCGAGATAGGAGAAGAAGAGGTAGATCCCCTTCAGCTGCTTCTTCACTTCATAGGCGAGCTTGCGCTTGCCCCAGTTGTCGACCTTCAGCAGCGTCCCGCCGCCCGCCTCGATCACGCCGCGCACCTTCAGGTTCACCTGAGAGATGACGTCGGTCGTGCTGTCGGGACGCAGGATGTAGATCGTCTCGTACTCCCGTTTGCGGCCGGCGAGATCGCGGGCCGATCCGCGACGTGTCGGCCCCGTCGCCTGGGGCGAGGGGGCTGTGCCGGCGCGCGTCGCCGGCTCTGTTCCTGTTGCGCTCATCGTGTCTCCTTATGGGCTGTCGTTTCAGTTGTCCGTGTTTCCACGGGCAAGGAGGAGCGGCCGTGCGTGACCATCACGCGCGATCGCTACTGACTTTCCTGTGTGTCCTTGCTGCTTGGACCTTTTCCGTTGAACTTGTTCATTGCAGATGTGAGGCCGGATTTGACGATCGCCTCGACGGCGTCCGCGGCGAGCCCCACCAGATCGGGGAGCTCTTTGGCCTCGGCGCGCGAGAAATTCGCCAGCAGGTAATTGGCCGGGTCGTGGCCGGCTGCCGGGCGACCCACGCCGACCCGTACGCGCGCGAAGCCTGCGTCGCCGAGGTCAGCCAGCAGCGAGCGGACGCCATTGTGGCCCCCGTGGCCGCCGCCCACACCCAGCTTGAGGCGGCCGAACGGGATATCGAGCTCGTCGTGGACGACGATCAGATCGGCGACTGGAACTTTCCAGAAGCCGGCCACCCGAGCCACCGCCTGTCCGCTGACGTTCATGAACTCCATCGGCTTACAAAGAAGGACGCGCGCGCCCGCCAGCGTGACCTCCCCGATCTCGGCGCCGAACTTGGCCCGCGGCGTGTTGCCACGCGCGCGGGCTGCAAGCTCGTCCACCACCTTGAACCCCAGATTGTGCCGGTTGTCCTGGTACTCCGGTCCAGGATTTCCAAGCCCAACCACGAGGTTCATGTGCGGGGTCCGCCGCTCGGGAGGCTACGTGCCGGCTACTTCTTCCCCTTCTTTTCCTCTTTGCCGGCAGCTTCCTTGCCGGCTGCCTCTTTGCCGGCTGCGGGGGCCGCGCCAGCTGCGGGGGCCGCGCCAGCCGCACCCTCCGCCGGAACCGCGCCCTCGACGGGGGCCGCCTCGGCCTCCACCTTCTCGGCCTTCGGCGCCACGACCGACGCGATGGCGTCGCGCGGATCGAGCAATGCGCGTACACCTTCGCCCAGCTTGAGATCGCTGACGTGAAGCGCGTCTCCGATCTCCAGCGGCGTCACGTCGACCTCCAGCTTGGTCGGGATGGCGGCCGGCTTGGCCGCCACCGGGATGACGTGCAGGCTCTGGTGCAGGTTGCCGCCGTTGGTGGTGCCGATCGCCTTGCCGGTCAAAACCAGCGGCACCGTCACGTGCACCTCGGCGTCGAGATCGACGCGCAGGAAGTCGACGTGGACCAGCCGCCGCGACAGCGGGTTGATCTGCGCCTCGCGCACCATCGCCGTCACTTCTTCCGACTTCCCGCCACCCGTGATGGAGAGCTGGAGAACGGTGTTGCGCCGTTTCTCCTTGTCCAGCGAGGCGAGCAGCTCCTTCTCGTCGAAGGTCACGGTGACCGGCTCGACCTTGCGGCCGTAGACCACGCCCGGCACCTTGCCGGCGGCGCGAACCTTGCGCGATCCACCCTTGCCTGTGCCGCTCCTGACCTCGAGGTTGACCTTTGCGAAATCCATGACTGCTTCCTTTGGTGTGCGTGCGTGTTTCAGATGAACAGCGAGCTGATCGAGTCGCCGTGATGAATCCGTTTGACCGCCTCGCCGAGGAGGCGGGCGACGGGGAGAACCTTGATCTTGGGACAGTCGCGGACCTCGGTCCGGACCGGCACCGTGTCGGTGATGAGCAGCTCCTCGAGCGGCGAGGCCATGATCCGCTCGATGGCCGGCGGCGAGAGCACGCCGTGGCTGGCGCAGGCGTAGACGGCGCGCGCCCCCTGCGCCTTGACCGCCTGGGCGGCCGCGCAGAGCGTGCCGGCGGTGTCGACCATGTCGTCGACGATGATGGCGTCGCGCCCCTTCACGTCGCCGATGATGTTGACCACCTCGCTCACGTTGGGCGCCGGTCGTCGTTTGTCGATAATCGCCAGGCTGGTCCCCAGGCGTTTCGAGTAGGCGCGGGCCCGCTCGACGCCGCCGGCGTCGGGCGAGACGATGACCGCCTCCTGGGTGAAGCGCAGTCGGAGATCGTCCATCAGCACCGGCATCGCGTACAGATGATCGACCGGGATGTTGAAGAACCCCTGGATCTGTCCGGCGTGCAGGTCGATGGAGAGCACGCGATTGACGCCGGCCGCGGTCAAGAGATCGGCCACCAGGCGCGCCGAGATCGGCGTGCGCGGCTTGCTCTTGCGGTCCTGGCGGGCGTAGCCGAAGTAGGGGATCACGGCGATGATCGAGCCGGCAGAGGCGCGCTTGAGCGCGTCGATCATCACCAGCAGCTCCATCAGGTTGTCGTTGGCAGGGGCGCAGGTCGGCTGCACCACGAAGCAGTTCACGCCGCGGACGTTCTCGTTGATCTCGACGTAGACCTCGCCGTCCGCGAAACGGGTCACCTCGGCGCGTCCGAGCGGCGTCTCCACGTAACGGCAAATCGCCTGCGCGAGCTCGCGGTTGGCGTTTCCGGTGAATATGGTGAGCGCTTTGAGCACGACAAAACCGGGGGGGGAACCCCGGGGAGGGCGAATCCTGCCACCGCCGGACCGTGCCGTCAACGACGGAAGACGGTCGAGGAATCGCGCGAAATCGTACGGTTAGAAGCCGGCCGGCGCCTCTTCTAGAGCTGGATCGACGCCAGACCGAACTTCATGTTGCTCTCGTCGATCATCTTGAGGCTCTTCTTGGTCTCGGGCGGGACCAGCCCCTCGAGCTGGCTCATGCGCGAGCGCTCGATCAGGAAGAATGCGCGCTGCCCGCGGTGGCGGCCCATCCAGGCCTTGAGATTCTCGGTGTTCTTGTCGCCGAGGAAGATGGTTCGGTCATCGGGAGGGCCTTCGTAGACCTCGTTCTCGGTGTAAAAGTTCTCGCCGCGCCAGTACATCTGCCAGACGAGCAGGTGCTCATCGGGCGAGCGACGCAGCTTGTAGTAGTTCGCGATCAGCCCCTTCTGGGTCCAGTAGGGGGTCACCTTCATCATGTAGCCGTCGAGCAGGTAGCAGGTGAACGCCACGGCCAGGAGACAGAGCCCCACGGCCGCGGCCCGTTGCACCCGCCGCCAGGCCAGCGCCGCGGTGGCGATGGCGAACAGCGCCGCGAAGACGATCAGCCCGGGGCGAAAGTCGAGCGCCGCCGGCCAGGGCCGCCCCTGCGGCGTGTTGATGTAGTCATACGAGAAGAGCCAGATGAAGTGCTGCGCGTCCTTGGGGGCGAACGCCAGGTCGGCCGTCACCAGCGCCAGCAGCGGAATTCCGATCACCGCCGCCGCCGCCGCGGTCCGGGTGGCGCGCCGCGCGAGCAGATCGTCGAGGAAGCAGCCGATCACGATCGCCAGCCCGGGCAGCGCCGGCAGGATGTAGTGGTGGAACTTGGTGACCGACAGCGACACCAGCGCGTAGGCCGACACGAACCAGATGGCCCCGAACCAATAGATCCCCTGCCGGCGCAATTCCCGTGCCCCGACGTTCGGATCGGGCCGCCGCATGACCACCGCCGTGAGGGCGGCCGGCGCCAGCGCGATCCAGGGGAGCACCGCGTAGCCGAGCTCGCGCAGGAAGTATTCGAACGTGCCGCGATCGCCGTGGCGTCCGACCACCAGCCGCCGCCAGTGGTTGTCCCCGTAGAGCTCGTCCCAGAACGGCTTGCCGTGCCGGACGAGCATCGCGTGGTGCCAGGGGACCGCCACCACGGCGACGGTGAGCAGCGCCAGGAGGATCCCGAACCCCAGCTGGGCGCGGCGCAGCCGTTTCCAGTTCCAGGTGAAACCGAGGTAGGCCAGAAAGACGATCACCGGCAGGCCCAGCCCGGCGATTCCCTTGGCCAGCGTGGCGAGGCCGCACAGGGTGGCGGCAATGTTGAGATAGAGGGGCGCCCTGGTGCGCAGGCGCCCGATGAGCGCGAAGTAGGCCAGGAAGCCGGCGACGTAGGGCAGCATCACCAGCACGCCCGGGAGCGTGACCAGGCGATGCCCGAGGTTGAAGGTCCAGCGGAGCTGGACGGCGTTGACGATCAGCTGCGGCAGCGCGACCACGGCGAAGAGCCCCGCCGCCAGGTAGAGCAGAGGGTGATCGGGCCAGCTGAGCTTGAGCGGCCCGAGGCGCGCCTCACGGCGGGGGAGCGGCGTGTCCTCGTCGTCGAAGAGCGCCAGCGCCCCCAGCGCCAGCGCCATCGTCATCGGGCCGACGAAGGCCATGTCGGTCATCGCCTGGCGCGCCACCAGGCTGTAAAGCGGTGAGGTCGCGGTCACCAGCGCGGCGAAGAGCCCAGCCCGGCGGCTGACGAAGCGCGAAACACAGAGATAGATCCCGTACATGCCGAGGACGCCGAGCAGGCAGAACGGCAGCCGCATGGCCCACTCGGCCCGGTGCGACAGCGCCATCATCCCGGGCGTGGCGTGACGCAGCCCGAAGAGCTGCATCGACAGGCTCATGATCCAGAACGAAAGAACCGGTTTGGACCAGAAGTGGTCGGCGTCGATCGGCGCGCCCGGCCACCAGAGGCTGATGTAGTCGCCCCGCTCGGTCATTTGCCGGGCGACCTCGCCGTAGTGCGTCTCCCAGGGGTCGTAAAGACCGTACGACCCGGCGAGCGGGATGTAGAGCAAAAGGCCGATCAGGACGACGAAAAGGCCCGTCTGACGTTCACTCCAGTCGTCGGGGCGAAAGGAAAGGCGCAAAGGCAGGCCCATGGAAAGCGCCGATGCTAAGCGCGCCGGTCTCTGGGCGCAATCATCAGTCGTGGGACCCTGAGAGGGTCCCACACCCCCCGCGACGGGCTGCGGCGAGCCGAGCTCGCCTCCGCCCACGCGATCAGCGGTGGGATTACTGCCAGTCGCCAAGTCGGCCGGTTGGCCTTACATTCAGCTCATGTGCGGCATCGTCGGGTACGTGGGCCAGAAGCAGGCGATTCCGATCCTGCTTGGCGGGTTGCGGCGCCTGGAGTACCGGGGCTACGACTCGGCCGGCGTGGCGATCGTCGGGGGTCGGGGGACGCAGGTGCTGCGCTGCCTCGGCAAGCTGGCCGGGCTCGAGGCGATGGTGGCGCGCGAGACGCCCGAGGGGACGCTGGGCATCGGCCACACCCGCTGGGCCACGCATGGACGTCCGAGCGAGGCCAACGCCCACCCGCACAAGGCCGGCAGCGTCTCGGTCATCCACAACGGCATCATCGAGAACTACCTGCCGCTGCGGGCGCGCCTGGAGGCCGCCGGGCGAAAGTTTGCGTCGGAGACCGACACCGAGATCGTCGCCCATCTGATTGACGAGGCGCTGCTGGCGGGCGCGCCGACCTTGGTGGAGGGCCTGCGACGGGCGCTGCGCCAGGTGCGGGGCGCCTACGCGCTGGTGGCCATCTCCGACAAGCACCCGGGCGAGCTCGCCGCCGCCAAGAACGCCTCGCCGCTGGTGCTGGGGCTCGGCAAAGGGGAGACCTTCCTGGCCTCCGACGTGCCCGCCATCCTCGAGCACACCCGCGAGGTGATCTTCCTCGACGAAGGAGACGTGGTGGCGGTCTCCGCCGGCGGGGCGGTGATCACCGACGTCGAGGGGAAGCCGCGCGAGCGGCAGGCGCGCACCATCACCTGGGACGCCGCGCAGGCCGAGAAGGGCGGCTATCCGCACTTCATGCTCAAGGAGATCCACGAGCAGCCGCGGGCCATCACCGACACGCTGCGCGGTCGCCTGCTGCTCGAGGCCCACGACGCCGATCTGGAGGGGTTCGAGATCGATCCGCGCGGGCTGCGGCGCGTGCTGCTGCTCGCCTGTGGCACCTCGTACCACGCGGGGCTGGTGGGGAAGTTTCTCATCGAAGGGACCTCGCGCATCCCCTGCGAGGTCGATCTGGCCAGCGAGTTCCGCTACCGCGATCCGGTGGTGGGGCCGGAGGATCTGGTCATCGCCATCTCCCAGAGCGGCGAGACCGCCGATACGCTGGCGGCGGTCAAGGAGGCGCGGGCCCGCGGCGCGCGCGTGCTGGCCATCTCCAACGTGGTCGACGCGGCCATCCCGCGCGCCTCGAACGGCGTCCTTTACACCTACGCGGGGCCGGAGATCGGCGTCGCCTCGACGAAGTGCTTCACCGCGCAGCTGGCGGCGCTGGCGCTGATCGCCATTCACATCGGGCGGCGGAGCGGCAACCTCAAGCCCGACGCGGCGGCCAAGCTGGTCGAGGAGCTGGCGCTCACGCCGACCAAGATGACCGAGGCGCTGGAGGGGCTGGGCGATCTCAAGCAGCTCGCCCGCGAGTACCGCTACGCGCGCGACTTTCTGTTCCTGGGGCGCGGGACCAACTACCCGATCGCGCTGGAAGGGGCGCTCAAGTTGAAGGAGATCTCGTACATTCACGCCGAGGGCTATGCGGCCGGCGAGATGAAGCACGGTCCCATCGCGCTGGTCGACGACGGCGTGCCGGTGGTGGTGCTGGCGCCGCGGGGGCCCGGCTACGAGAAGGTGCTGTCCAACCTGGCCGAGGTGCGGGCCCGCAACGGGCACATCATCGGGATCGGCACCAAAGGCGACGAACAGCTGGCCTCTCAGTGCGACCGGGTGCTGTCGATCCCCGACGCGCCGGCGCTGCTGCAGCCGTTCCTGACCGTGCTGCCGCTGCAGCTCATGAGCTACGCGATCGCAGTGGCCAAGGGGAACGACGTCGACCAGCCCCGCAACCTCGCCAAGAGCGTCACCGTCGAGTGAAAGCCAGGCCGCGTCTGTCGCACCTCGACGCCCGCGGTGCGGCGCGGATGGTCGATGTCGCGGCCAAGCCGGAGACGGCGCGGGCAGCGACCGCCTCGGCAGCGGTCAAGATGAAGCGTGAAACGCTGCGCCTGGTCGAGCAGGCCTCCGCAGCTCGCGGCGCCTCCGGCGCCCGCGGGGCGCACGGCAAGGGGGACGTCTTGGCGGTGGCCCGGCTGGCCGGGATCATGGCGGCACGGCGGACGGCTGAGCTGATCCCGCTCTGTCACCCGGTACGTCTGACCAGCTGCGAGGTCGCTCTGGCGGTCGATCGGGCGCTGCCCGGCATCCGCATTCGAGCCACGGCGCGCGCCGTCGATCGTACGGGCGTCGAGATGGAGGCGCTGATGGGCGCCGCCACGGCCGCGCTGACGATCTATGACATGGTCAAGGCGGCCGAGCGGGGGGTCGAAATCCGCGCCATCCGGCTGGAGGAGAAACAGGGGGGGCGAAGCGGCCACTGGCGGCGAGGGGGCCGAGGCCGCAAGACCGACTGAAACCAATTGCCAGCGGCCCGGCATCCAAATAAACAATCCAGACCAAGGATGTCCCCCATGCCCCTGCCCGAACGAACGAAGGTCGCCATCATCGGTTCCGGTCCGGCCGGTTACACGGCGGCGATCTACGCCGGCCGCGCCAACCTCGAACCGGTCCTGTTCGAAGGCGGCGGCGCCGCGATCGAGCCGGTCACGCTCCCGGGCGGCCAGCTGATGATCACCACCGAGGTGGAGAACTACCCTGGCTTTCCCAAGGGGGTGCAGGGGCCCGAGCTGATGGAGCTGTTCAAGGCGCAGGCCGAGCGGTTCGGCACCCGGGTGGTCACCGGCGACGTCACCGCCGTCGACCTGTCGGATCGGCCGTTCAAGATCACCTCGACCGAGGGTGATCTGGTCGCCGAGACGATCATCATCGCCACCGGCGCATCGGCCAAGTGGCTGGGGATCCCCTCGGAGCCGAAGTTCCAGAACTACGGCGTCTCCGCCTGCGCCACCTGCGACGGCGCGCTCTTCAAGGGGCGCGAGCTGATCGTCGTGGGCGGCGGCGACACCGCAATGGAGGAGGCGACGTTCCTGACCCGCTTCGCCACCAAGGTCACCATCGTCCACCGGCGCGAGGAGTTCCGCGCCTCGAAGATCATGCTCGATCGCGCGCTGCACAATCCCAAGATCACGCTCATCACCAACGCCGTCGTCGAGGAGATCCTGGGCGAGCTGCCGCGGCCGGGCGTCACCGGCGTCAAGCTGCGCGACACCCGCGACAACTCGATCCGCGAGATGGCGGCCGGTGGCCTCTTCGTCGCCATCGGCCACGAGCCGAACTCCAAGCTGTTCCGGGGCCTGCTCGACATGGACGCGGCCGGCTACCTCAAGGTGAAGCCGGGCTCGACCGCCACCAAGATCCCGGGGGTCTTCGCCTGCGGCGACGTGGCCGATCACGTCTACCGCCAGGCGATCACCGCCGCCGGCACCGGCTGCATGGCCGCCATCGACGCCGAGCGTTTTCTGGGATAACGCGCGTCACCCGGGTGCGCGTCAGTCGTTGAGCGCGCCGTCGGCGATCCAGGCGGCGACGATGGCGAGGTCGGACGTCGATGCCTCTCGGCCCTTCGGCTCACCGCTGGCGCTACGGTGTGGCGGCCGCAGCGGCCTTGGGCTTGCGGGGCTTCTTGTGGCCCGTCGACCCGCCGGCGCCGTCGGCGCCCGCCTTGCCCGATTTGCCACCTTCTCCAGCGAGCGCGAGCGGCGTTCCCTTCAGCTTGAACTGCTGATTGGGGGCCGACTTCCAGCCCGCCTGGCTGACCACCGTGCCGTCGGCCGTTCCGCCGCCGGTGACATCCAGGACTTTTCCGCTGTGGCGCGCCACGAAGCGGACGGTTCCACCGCCGCCGTCGGCGACGATCCAGTTCTGGTTGCTGCCGCCGTTGCACGGGTATTGCTGCACCAGCGCGCCGTCTCCCATCGCCAACGCCGAAACGTCGAGGCACTTGTCGCTGTTGGCGCTGACGAGAGCGTAATACCCGCCTGGCACCGGCTGGAACTTGAACTGCTGGGCGGGCGTGCCATTGCACGTCGCGATCTCCGCGTGCGCGAGGTTGTCCTTGGTCCCGCCGGCGAACTGCAAGCATTTGACGCCGCTCGCGGTGGCGATGGTGACCGGCGCTTTGACATCAACGGTCAGCGGAGCCCGGGCAGGCTCGGGCGGAGGCGCCGCCGGCGGTGCCGGTGCAGGCTCCTCCTTCTTGTCCTCTTGCTGAACGCAGCCCGCGGCGAGCGCGATCGTCAAGATCGTCAACAGGGAACACGAAGACCATTTTTGGATGCGCGTCATGGGGGGGTCCAGGGCAAGGAAAAGGGTCGGAATTGACGACGGGGCAGAGCGTGCCTCGGCCTCGCGTCCAAAGTCAACGGGCGGGTTTTTCGGTTCCTTTTGACGTCCTTTTCCGGTTCTCGTTTGGGTTCCTGGCATAATCCCGCAGCGATGAGCAGTGAGCCCGTTGCGCCCGGTGGAGAATCGGAACCGGAATTCGAGCTGACCGAGGCGTCCGGCGTGAGCGCGGGGGCCGTGCGACCCGAGCCTCCGCCCGAGCCCGCGGTGGCGCCGGAGCGGTCGACCATCCCGCCCGAGAAGGCGGTGGAGCTGCTCTCGAAGATCAGCCTCTTCTCCGCGCTGCAGCCGAGCTATCTGCGGCGGATCGCCAACCTCGGGATCGAGGAGGACTACCCGTCGGGCGCGGTGATCTTCAAGGAGGGGGCGCAGGGGGACAAGATGTACCTCATTCTCTCGGGCGCGGTGCGCATCGGGCGCCAGGTGCCGGGGATGGGCGAGGAGGCGCTGGCCATCCTGCGCGCCGGCACCCACTTCGGCGAGATGGCGCTCATCGACGACTTCCCGCGCAGCGCCGACGCGCGCGCGCACGAGGCCTGCCGCCTGTTCGTGGTCCGCAAGGAGGACATGGAAGACCTCCTCTTCGTCGACCGCGATCTCGCCTACGATCTGCTCTGGTCGTTCGTCCGGACGCTCTCGTCGCGCCTGCGCGAGACGAACGACAAGATGACCTTCATGGCCGTCACGTCGAAATTTTGACCGCGCCCTGACCGCGACGCACCGTTCCACTTCAGTTTGTACGAGATCCCTCCGAGCTACAGCCGGGAGGATCCGACATGGCATGGCGATCCAAGCCTGAGAGCGGTGGCGCTGCAACCCGGGACGCCATCGAAAACGTGCTGGGGCGATCGTGTACCGTGCGCGGCGATCTGAGCGCCGAGGGCGCGTTTCGGATCGACGGGACGGTCGAGGGGTCGGTCGAATCGCGGGCGGCGGTGGTGGTGGGCGAAAGCGGCGTCGTGCGCGGCGTGGTACGCGGCACCGACATCGTGGTGGCGGGCACCGTGGTCGGCGACGTGATCTGCTCGGGCCATCTGGAGATCCTGGCCAAGGGGCGAATCGAAGGGGACATCAGCGCCAAGAGCATGCGCATCGAGACCGGCGGGGTGTTCCGCGGGACGAGCAGCATGGGAGACGACGCCCGCGGCGCCGAGCCCGAAGCGGCCGACGAGCGCGGCTCGCTCTCCTCCGTCGCCTAGGCGAGGCGATGCCGCTCCCGCCGCCGACAATCGGTCCCGGCGTCGACCTCGAGCGGATCCGCAAGGAGCAAGCGAAGCCTCGTCACGCCCGGCTGCGGATCATGATCGCCGGCGACCCCACCCGGCCGATCCGCACCATCTCGCTGCCACGCCGGCTGCCGCTGGTGGTGTCGCTCATCGTCGGGACGCTCGCGCTGGCCACCGTCGTGCTCGCCTGCGGTTCGTGGGAGCTCAGCGGCGCCCTCTCGGGCCTCCAGCGCCGAATGTTCGCGATGGTGCGCGCGGCGGACAGCGCGGCGCTCGCCTCCGCCGATGCCGCCCCGGGCCCCTCCGGCGCGGCGCTCCTGCCGGCGACGGGACCCGCGGCCGGCGTACGCCTCCCTGCCGGCGAGATCGGCCGCTTCGTCATCCAATCGGCGAACACGGGCGAGGAGCTCGAGGTGAAGGTCAACCTCGCCACCGGGGAGGTCGAGGCGGAGGGCTACCGCCGCCTGCGCCACCTGATGCGTTGCCTGCGCACCACCGCCGAGACGCCGACGGATCCGCGGCTCATCAGCCTCCTCTATCGGATCGCCCAGCGGACCGGGCAGAAGATCATCCTGGTGTCCGGCTTCCGCGCCCCGATGTTCTCGCTGGCGGCGCTCAGCTACCACACGCGCGGGATGGCAGCCGACATCCGAATTCCTGGCATGACGCCGCTCATGGTGCGCGATCTCGCCGAGTCGATGGGCGTGCGTGGGATCGGCTATTACCCGGTCTCCGGTTTCGTTCACGTCGACGTGCGCGACCAGTTCACGACCTGGACGGATTACGGGCGCGATCGGCAAGACACCGAAGGGGCAGAGCACGGTCCGGAGCACGGCGAGCAGGTGAGGCCCGAGCCCGACGACGGCGCTCTCTGAGCGACGCCCCGGCGCCGTCAATTCTCGCCGCCAAGATCAGGCGCCCGGGCACCCGATCAACGGAGGTTCACGCAGCGGGAGTTCTCCGCGCGCAGCGGCGCGAAGGCCGTCGGATCTGGGCGCCGCTTCTGCGCGCGCAGGGCCGCCACGTACTCGCCCGCGGCACGGCAGGCGTCGCCGTGGCCGCTCAGGGCGTGTCCGAACCGTTCCGTTGCCTCGACCAGATCACCCGCGAGCTGCGCGGCGAGACCGTCGAGATAGGCTTGCATGGGGTCGTCGGCGGCCGCCTCGCGAGGGGGGTGGCCAGGGACCTTGGAAGTGAGCCGGGGCGTGTGCGCAACCAACCGCCCGAACCGTTCGAGATCGCCGTCGAGGTCGCGGGCCGTGGGCCCGAGCCCTCCGAGAGCCGCTCCGAGCCCCCCGACGCCGCCGGCCGCCAGGGCTGTCCGCGCGATCCGCCGCGTGGTGTGCCGA
>Ga0210383_10004146_pt1 | contig 12853 bp, 13 predicted proteins | sample IncBWC14OmetaG_FD_160072 | JGI IMG/M metagenome (GOLD analysis project Ga0210383, IMG submission 160072) | Forest soil microbial communities from Barre Woods Harvard Forest LTER site, Petersham, Massachusetts, United States - Inc-BW-C-14-O ...
GGCGCACGAGCTGGCTGATTGTCTGCGGGCCGAAGCCCTCGTCCAGCTCGTAGCGGCTCACCGGCCGGGGCACGTCGTGATTGCCGATGACCCACGGCGCGCGCGAGCCGTCGGCCAGCGCGAGCACTCCGTCGATGGCGCGGCGGAACCCGGCCGCGTCCCAGCTGGCCACGATCAGCTCGAAGTTGAAGACCTGAGGCAGACCGCCGGACTCCAGGTAGGGCAGCAGGGTGTCCGGCGTATCGGCCCAGACCTCGCCGACCGCGGTCCGCGCTCCGGGGAAGCCGTCCGCCGGGTAGGAGTCTAGGATGGCCCGCCAGGACCGGTAGAGCTGCTGCAGCTCGGGCCGGTGGTGGTAGGCCGAGGGCGCGTTCACCGGGCGGTACAGGTGGTCCGGGTCGGGGTCGTCGGGCAGCTCCGGGTCCTTGAAGATCCCGTGCGCCACGTCCACCCGCAGGCCCGCCGCGCCACGGTCGAGCCAGAACCTGATCACCTGCTCGAACAAAGCGGGCACGTCCGGATTCCGCCAGTTCCAGTCCGGCTGGCCGGTGTCGAACAGATGCAGGTACCACTGTCCCGGCCGGCCGTCGGCCTCGGTCACCCGGGTCCAGGCCAGCCCGCCGAACATCGACTTCCAGTTGTTCGGCGGCAGTTCGCCGCCGGGGCCGCGCCCGTCGCGGAAGATAAACCGGGCCCGCTCCCGGCTACCCGGGGCCGCCGCCAGCGCGGCCTGGAACAGCGGGTGCGCGCTCGAGCAGTGGTTGGGCACGATGTCGACGATCACCCGGATCTGGTGCGCCTCGCCGTCCTTGATCAGCGCGTCGAAGTCCGCCAAGGTGCCGAGCAGCGGATCCACGGCGCGGTAGTCGCTGACGTCGTATCCGCCGTCGACCAGCGGGGATGGATAGAACGGCGTCAGCCAGATGGCGTCCACGCCGAGGTCAGCCAGGTAAGGCAGGCGCGAGCGGAGTCCGGGCAGGTCACCCACGCCGTTGCCGTCCGCGTCAGCGAAGCTCCGCGGGTACACCTCGTAGACCACCGCTTCTTCCCACCACGCAGGCCCGTTTTCGCTCACGCGTCTCCCTTTCTCCTACCGACCTCCCCGCATCTTATGAGTGCGCCCGCCGGGCTAGGCCGCGCGGGCTACTGGCGCGGCCGCGAATACAGCCCGCGGGTCGATGCCGGCGGCTCTGGCCCCGGCCCGGCTCCCGTAGAGTCGTCGCGGAGGCGTCTGGGTGCCTGGTGGTCCCCCCAGTCTTCAAAACTGGTGAGCGCTGCACTGTAGCGCTGGCGGGTTCGATTCCCGTCCGCCTCCGCCACCTGCGCAAACACCAGATGCCGAGACGTCTTCGCGGCGCTCCTCGCATCAGGCATAACGGGCATATCTGGCCGCTAGGTATTATGCCTTTCATCATACCTACTTGGTGAGCACAGGGATCAGCAGCATCAGCGACGGACAGGCGTTAGCTCCTCGTACGGCTGGCCGTCTTCGGGGACACGCTCGCGGCGTGGCTCACCAGGACGGTGCGCACCGAGTCGTACGGGGCGGGGCTGCGGAGCGCGCGGGAGGTGATCATGGCGCCCTGCACGCCAGCGATTACGGCATCGGCAAGCACCCGCGCCGCGGCCCGGTCCACGCCGAAAGCGACGAAGTGGAAGACCAGCCGGTCGGTCATCTCGGAGAATGCGCGTCGGCTGGTTTCGCTCAGCCCGGCCGACTCCTGCGCTGCGCCTTCGGTCACCAGCGGCGCAACGCCGCAGCCCCGGCCGTAGTTGCCGGCCACCATGCCGTCGCGGCCGAGATCTACGTACCGCTCGATGAGCTGGGCCGCGGAGCTGGCTTCCCCGGCGGCGCGGTCGATGATCTCGACCTGCTCGTGAGCGTGCGCCTCGGCCGCCTCCATCCCCAGCTGCGCCTTGCCGCCCGGGAAGTGGAAGTACACCGAGCCGCGCGGTGCGCCGCTGAGCGTGAGCACATCAGAGAAGGCGGTCGCGCCGTAGCCGCGCTCCCGGATGAGCTGCCTGGCCGCCTGCACCATCTTCTGCTTGGCATCTGATCGCTGTCCCACGCGCACACCGTCCTTTCCTCATTTATATCATGTATGATGCCCTACATAGCAAATAGGACCGGGCGGCCAGCCCACGGGACTCGGGCCAGCTCAACCCGGACCGCCTCGGAAAGGATTCCTCATGCCCGTCGTCAACATCTCACTAGCCCACAGCAAGGCCGCCGAGGCGCTCGAGGAAGCCGCGAACGCCCCCGGCAGCCGGGAAACTTACACGAAGGCCGAGATGGCCTACGCCATCACCGAGCTGCTCGGGCACCGCGACAGCAGCCACATCCTGCCGATGCTGCGCGAGGACTTCGTGCTCAAGATCCCTGCCACCCTGCCTTACGGCGGGGAGTTCACCGGCCCCGAGGCCTTCGCTAAGTTCTTCGCGGGGACCCCCGGCGGCGCACAGGTGTGGCAGTCCTTCGACGTCCACGTCGATCAGGTCATCGAGTCCGCTGACTACCTCATCGCACGGCTCACCAACACCGCCGTTCTCAAGGCGACCGGCAAGACGGTGGTGATCCAGAACGTCTGGCTCTTTGAGGTCGCCAGCGGCCGCCTGGTCAGCGCCCAGCTCTACGCGGACACGGCCGCCGTCCGCAGCAGTGCGGGCTGACCGGCTTCAAGCGCTCTACCAGCTAAAACATCGAGGTCCCGGCATTTTTGACGCGCACCCCGCACCTTCCATCCGGCAGATGGCTGAGGCAGGGGGTTCACGGGCTAGCCGGCCAGCTCGACCGTTACGCCGAGCCGCTTGGCCAGCAGGGCCGCGCGCTGCCGGTCGGCGGCACCAAAGCTGCCTTCGGCGCGGGAGAAGCGGACGTGGTGCAGCGCCCCGCCGCGGGCCAGGCCGTCCTGGCGGACCAGCCGAAGCCGGCGGCCGCCGGGCCAGGTCAGCTCGGCAGCGTCCTCGGTACCGGAGGCGAGCTGGCCGTCCAGGGCCTCGCAGAACAGCCGCGTCGCGCCGTCGAGGTCGCTGACGTGGTGCTCGATCAGGTCGAAGCGGGCCGACGGCCCGGGCTCGGGCAGGTCCCGCGGCGCGGCCGTGTCCGGGTCACCGTCCTGCTGGGCGACCTGGATAACGATGCCGTGGGCGCTGCGCGGGTGCAGGAACGCTTCCTTCCAGCTCGGATTGTCCAGCTTGACCCCGACGGGCTCGATGCCGAGGGCCCGGATCCGGCCCAGCGTGGCCTCGATGTCGCTGACGATGAAGTTGAAGTGGTGCGGACCGGCGCCGTGAGCGGTCAAGAAACGCTCCAGGAAGGCCGCATCAGGGCCGCCGGTGGGGGTCAGCAGCTCGATCTTCGGCCCCGCGGCGTAACGCAGCTGACCCCACCAGAAGCCGGGGGAGTCGTCGCCGTAGACCCACGTTCCGCCCAGCACCCCGCCGAACAGGTCCCAGCCGTCGGTCAGCGCCGTGGTGCCGATGGCGAGGTGGTCGAGGACGGCGGTCACGAGGCCTCCAGTGATCATCGGGACAGGACGACGCTACCGCCGGGGGCTCGGGTAGCGTCCGTGGCATGTCCATCGGCGGCCATGACCCACAGCGCAGCACCGCGGAGAACTACTTGGTGTTCGGCCGGGAGGCGCGCGGACGCTCTGCAGCGTACGAGTCACTGTCCGAAGCCGTCGCCGCGGACGACCTGATGCTGGAGTTCCTCGCCACCCTGCCGCCAGCCAAGCGCCAGCCCAACCTGCTGTTCGCCGCGGCCAGGTACCTGCTGGACGCCACGCCCGCCATCGGCACGCTGCGGACCCTGGTCCAGGAGAACGGCACCGAACTATCGCATGTGATGCAGACCCGGCGCACCCAGACGAACGAGCCCGCCCGCTGCGCCACGCTGCTGCCCGCACTCGCCGCTCTGCCCGGCCCGCTGGCGTTGATCGAGGTCGGCGCCAGCGCCGGGCTGACCCTTCTGTTCGACCGTTACAGCTACGACTACGACGGCTACCGGATCGCCGGCTGCGACCCGGACGCGCCGACGCTGCGCTGCGCCGTGCGCGGCCCGGTGCCGTTGCCGGTCCGGGTGCCGGACATCACCTGGCGGGCCGGGCTCGACCTCAACCCGCTCGATGTCACCCGGGAGGACGACGTCCGCTGGCTGTCCTGCCTGGTGTGGCCCGGCGAGAGCGACCGCCAGGACCGGCTCGCCGCCGCGATCGCCTCCGCCCGCCGCGACCCGCCGCCGGTCCACCGCGGTGACCTGCTCACCGACCTGCCCGCGCTGGCCGCTCAGGCCCCGCCCGGGGCCACCCTGGTCATCTACCACTCCGCGGTGCTGGCCTATGTCGCGGCCGAGGACCGGGAGCGGTTCGCCCGGACCGTCCGTGACCTGGCCGACGCCTGGTTGTCTAACGAGGCGCCCGGTGTCGTGCCCGGCCTGCCGTTCACCGCTTTCCGGGAGGCCACCTTCGTGCTCGGCCGCGGTGGCCGCACGGCGCTGGCCCTCACCGACGGCCACGGCGCCTGGCTGCACTGGCTGGACGGCTAGGGTCCGCGATCCACGCCCAGGTGCCGCTGCAGGAAGCGCACCTGATGCCAGAGCAGGTTCTCGGCGATCGCCTCGCTCGGGGCCTGGTGGCCGGCACCGGGCAGCAGCAGCACCTCGTGCGGCCGCCCGGCGGCCAGCAGCGCGCTGGACAGGCGCAGCGTGTGCGCCGGGAAGACGTTGGTGTCCGCCAAGCCGTGGATCAGCAGCAGCGGCCTGGTCAGTTTGGGCGCCTCCCGGATCAGCGAGAGGGCCTCGTACCGCTCGGGGAACTGGTCGGGATGGCCGAGGAACCGCTCCCGCCAGTACGCGTTGTATAGCCGCTGGTCGGTGACGCCCGCCCCGGCCACCGCGACGTGGAAGACATCGGGCCGGTGCAATACGGCCCATGTCGCCAGCGACCCGCCGAACGACCAGCCACGGATGCCCACCCGCCCCGGATCCAGATCCGGGTGCAGGCGCGCGGCCTCCTGGACCGCGGTCACCTGATCCTGCAGGACCGGCCCGTACACGTCGCCGTGGACCTCTCGTTCCCACGCGGGGCCGCGCCCGGGCGTGCCGCTCCCGTCCGCGACCAGTACCGCGAAGCCTCGCTCGGCGAGCCACTGGGGTACCAGGCACCGCCAGTTCAGCTCCGCAGTGACCCGCTGCAGGCTCGCCCCGCCGTACGGATCAGCCAGGATCGGAAGCCGGCCCTCGCCGGGCCGGTGCCAGGACGGCAGGTACAGCGCCGCCCGCAGTTCCCGCGGCCCGAGCACGAGCCGGGTCGCGTGAACGTCGAGCACCGGCCGTTCGGCCAGGCAGGCGACGGGAACGGTCGGCTGGCCGTCCCGCGCGACCACGGTCCGCCCGCCGGGCCGGTCCGCGCCCCGGGCGACGTGCACCAGGGTCCCGGCCCGGCGCACGCCGTCGTGGACCGCGGGTTCGGCGGTCAGCTTCCGTATGCCGTCGCCTGCCCGGTAGGTCCATAGATGGGTCTCGGTCGGCTCGGCCGACGCGGTGAAGAGCACCTCGTCGCCGTCCACCCCGAGCACGGCCTGCACCTGAAGGCCGGCCGGCGTGACCGACGTGCCGTCCACGGTCAGGTACCGGGTACCGTCCAGGTCGGCATGGGACACCACCGCACCGGAGGCGGTGCGGGCGGGGGAGCCGGGAACCAGCAGCACCCAGCACGCGTCGCGCTGTTCGCACAGAACGGTCGTCTCCCCGCTGGCCGGGTCGATGCCGAGGAACCGCACCGTGAGCTGGTCACGCGACTGCACCACCGCGTAGGGGCCGTGGGCGTCCCAGCCGGCGCCCGGCACGTATTCGAAGGCATCCCGGTCCCAGCGGGCCTGCGTCCGCGAACCGTCCAGTCCCATGATCCACAGCGTGACGTCGGCGTTGGCGGTGCCGGCCGCCGGATAACGCACCACCCGCGGCGCGCGGCCGGGCTCGGCCGGGTCGCCGACGTGCCAGCGCTGGACGGCTGCGGAATCCACCCGCGCGACCAGCAGCCGGGCCCCGTCCGGAGCCCACCAGAACCCCCGCAGGCCGCCGAGCCCGGCGTAGCCGGTGTGCTCGGCGACCCCGAACGTGACGTCGGGTTGGTCCGCGACGGCGATCACCCGGTCCCCGGTCCCGTCCGCCTCGATCACCCGCAGCGTGCCGTCGCAGACGTAGGCGATGCGCCGGCCGGCCGGGTCCGGGCGTGGATCGGCCACCGGGCTCCGCGCGGGCAGGCGGCGGGTCACGCCGTCGGCCACGTCCACCGTCCACAGCCCTCCGGTCAGGGCGAAGGCCGCCAGCCGGGCGGCCTGGTCGACGGCGTAGGCGCTGATCCCGGTGCCCGGATCAGTCGGTCCGGCCGGCTCAGCCGGCTCCGCGGCGAGCAGCCGGGCGGGATCGGCGAGCAGCCGCTCGGTTCCGGAGTCCAGGTCCAGCGCCCACAGGCACCCCGCCCGGTCGTCGCCTGCCCTGGTGCGCAGGAACAGCACCTCTCCTCCGTCGGGCGCGACGGTGAACTGACCGGGAACGCCCAGCGTGAAGCGCCGCGTCCGGGCGATCTGGGCGGGCAAAGATATCGTTGTCATGCCCGAGAGACCTTAACATGGCGGATATAGATTGGTACTGGTTTTCGGTCAGGGGCCAACCGGAGCCGCTCGCCCGGCCCGGTCCGGTGGCGACTAGCTCTCTGGGCCTGGCTCGGCGCGGCTTGCGACCAGGGCCCCGGCCGCGCCGGCCAGGGCCGCGCCTCCGGCCGAGGCGACGACCAGCCACCGGGTCACCCGCGGCAGCTCACGCCAGGACGCCAGGCTGGCCGCCACGTCCAGCGCGTCCGACAGGGCGCCCGCGGCGACCCAGGCGCGAGCCGATCCAGCGTCGGCCGCCGGGCCCTGCAGGGCGGCCAGCGCGCCGAGCCCCAGGGCGAGATCCCGGGCGCCCAGCGCGCGCCCGAACACCCGGGCCGCCACGTCATCCGCGGCCGCGCCCACCCACGGCCTGGCCGGGACCGCTGGCCAGGCTAGGGCGGTCACGCCGAGCGCCACCCGTCCGGCCGCCACAGCCGTGGCCCCGCGCCGCAGCAGCGACGGGATATCAGTCGAGGTCAACTGCACTCTCCTTCCAGGCCCGCCATCATCCGCGACGCGCCTGATGGATGATCCAGACGTTGGGTTCCCAGTACTCGCCGAGGTCCCGGATGCTGTCCCAGAGTTCGGGCCGTTCGCGTAGCGCATCACCTTCGGGTCCATCCAACAAGTATTCCGCTGTAGCGTGCCGGAATGAGTATCTCGCTCAGCGATGCCACCCTCGCCCTGCTGGACGGGAAGAACTACGCGATCCTGGCCACGATCAATCCCGACGGCAGCCCGCAGACCTCCGTTCTGTGGGTCGGCCGCGACGGCAACGACCTGTTGTTCTCCACGGTGGCCGGGCGCGTGAAACACCGCAACATGGAGCGCGACCCGCGCGTCAGCGTCACAGTGCTCGACTCCGCCGACCCGGAGAACTACGTCGAGTTGCGCGGCCGGGTGTCGATGACGCCGGACGTCGGCCGGGCACTGGACACCCGGCTGTCATGGAAGTACGACGGCCGCGATCCCGGCGAAGACCGGCCCGGCGCGGTCCGGGTCGTCGTCCGGATGGTGGTCGAGAGAGTCACCGGCTACGCCGCATGAGGATCAGCCGGAACATCGACGGGACGGATGGTGTTCACGGGGCATGATTGAGGACGGGTTTGCCGAGCTGATCGGCGCGCAGCGCCAGGGCGTGCTGGTCACCCTCAGGAAAGACGGGTGGCCGCAGCTGTCCAACGTGAACTACGCCTGGGACGCGGGGACCCAGATCATCCGGATCTCCACCACCGACGACCGGGCCAAGACAGCCAACCTGCGCCGCGATCCGCGGGCCAGCTTCTACGTCACCAGCGGTGACTTCTGGTCCTACGTCGTGGTCGACGGGCACGCCGAACTGTCCGCAGTGGCCCGCGATCCGCACGACGCGGCCGTCGAGGAGCTGATCGACCTGTACCGCGCGGTGCAGGGCGAACATCCGGACTGGGACGACTACCGGGCGGCCATGGTCCGCGACGGACGTCTGGTGGTCAGCGTCCACGCCGAACGCGCCTACGGCATGGTCCGCCGGTGAGCATCAGCCCCGACCGACGGTGCGCGTAGGCTAGGGCGATGCTGGCTGACTCCTACGGACGGGTCGCAACCGATCTGCGCGTGTCGCTCACCGATCGGTGCAACCTGCGATGTGCGTACTGCATGCCGCCCGAAGGACTCGACTGGCTGCCCTCGCCTGAGCTGCTTACCGACGACGAGGTGGTGCGGCTGGTCCGGGTGGCGGTCGAACTGCTCGGCGTCCGGGAGGTCCGGTTCACCGGCGGCGAGCCGTTGCTGCGCCGGGGCCTGACCGGGATCGTGGCGCGGACCGCGGAGCTGGATCCGCGCCCGGAGATCTCGCTGACCACCAACGCGATCGGGCTCGCCCGCACCGCCGGGGCGCTGCACGCGGCCGGGCTGGACCGGATCAACGTCTCCCTGGACACGCTGCGCCCGGAGACGTTCCGCAAGCTGGCCCGCCGGGACCGGCTGCCCGACGTGCTCGACGGTCTGGCCGCCGCGGCCGCGGCGGGCCTGGCCCCGGTCAAGGTCAACGCGGTGCTGATGCGCGACCTCAACGACGACGAGGCCGTGCCGCTGCTGCGGTTCTGCCTGGATCACGGCTACGAGCTGCGCTTCATCGAGCAGATGCCGCTGGACGCGCAGCACGGCTGGAAGCGTGCCGAGATGGTGACCGCGGATGAGATCCTGGCCGCGCTGGCCCGCGAATTCAACCTCACCCCCGACGACCCGGGTAAGCGCGGCTCGGCACCCGCCGAGGCGTTCCTGGTGGACGGCGGCCCGGCCCGGGTCGGGGTGATCGCGTCGGTGACCCGGCCGTTCTGCGGCAACTGCGACCGAGTCCGGCTGACCGCCGACGGCCAGGTGCGCAACTGCCTGTTCGCCCGGACCGAGAGCGATCTGCGCAGCCCGCTGCGCGCGGGCGCGAGCAACGCCGAGCTCGCGGACCGGTGGCGGCGGGCCGTTGCGGTGAAGCTCCCGGGCCACGGCATCAACGACCCGTCCTTCCTGCAGCCCGACCGTCCCATGTCCGCCATCGGCGGCTAAGCACGGGCGACCGGCGTGAGCCACGGTCCGTTCGGCATCATTGTTTTGGCCTTAGGCGGTATCTGCCCCCGAGCCCGCCCTACGCGTCGCCGGGACGGTACGCGGGTCCGTGCGCGTCGTCGCAGTGGCGGTCGGCTTCGGGGATACCCGGCGCCGCCGCGGCCGGGCCGGACGCCGAGGCCGCGTGGTCGACCTGAAGCGTCGCGTGGGTGATCCCGTACTCCCGGGACAGGAACGCCTCGAGGTCGGCCCGGACCGCGTGGCAGTCCGCGCCCGGCGCGACCAGTACGTGCGCCGAGGCTGCGGGCAGGCCCGAGGTGATCTCCCAGATATGCAGGTCGTGGACCTCGTAGACCAGCGGCCGGTCCGCCATCGCCGCGCCCACGGCGGCGGGCGATAGCCCGGCCGGCGCGGCCTCCAGGAAGATGCGCCCTGAGTCCTTGAGCAGGCCGTACCCTGCGTGCAGCATCAGTACCACCACGACCAGGGTGGCGATCGCGTCGGCCCGGTCGAACCCGGTGGCCAGGATGACCAGCCCGGCCACCGCGGTGGCGATAAACGCGTACAGATCGGTGACGACGTGCTGGAACGCGCCCGCCAGATTCAGGCTCCGGGGCTGGCCGCGGCCCCCGGCCCGTGCGATGAGCATGACTACGGCGACGTTAACCGCCACGCCCGCCAGCGCCACGCCGAGCACCGTCCCGCCGTTCACCGCGGGCGGGGTCACCAGCCGGCGGATCGCCTCGTAGCCGAGCCAGATCGCGAGCAGGACCAGCGTGATCCCGTTGGCCTGGGCGGACAAGATCTCGGCGCGCTTGAGCCCGTAGGTGTACCTGCCCGTCGGCGGCCGTGCGGCCAGCCGCGCCGTGACCACCACCAGCGCGATCGAGGCTGCGTCGGTCAGCATGTGCGCGGCGTCGGAGATCAGCGCCAGGGAGTGCGCGGCCAGGCCCGCCACCACCTCGCCGGCCATGAAGGCCAGGATCAGCGCGAGCGCGCCGGACAGCCAGCGCGCGTCCGCGCCGGGCGCCGGGCCGTGCTCGTGCCGATCGGTTCCGCTCACGATTCGACGATATCTTCAGCGATCGAGGATCTCTAAAAAAGGGCAGCGACCCGTACGGGAGGCACGATGGGCGCACTGGACGGGAAAGGGGCGCTCGTGACCGGAGGGTCACGAGGGATAGGCCGGGCGATCGTGAAGCGGCTGGCCGGTAACGGCGCCGCGGTCGTATTCAGCTTCGTGCAGGACCAGGCCGCCGCGGACCGCGTGGTCAGCGAGGTCACCAGCGCTGGCGGCCGGGCCTTCGCGGTCCGGGCCGATCAGGGGAGCCTGGCTGACCTGCGGCGCCTGTGCGCCGTGGCGGAGGAGCGACTGGACGGGCTGGACATCGTGGTTTGCAACGCGGCCTCCGGCCCGCCCACCGCGATCAAGGACGTCACCGAGGACCACTACGACCGGTTCATGGCGGTCAACGCGCGCGGGCCGTTCTTCCTGATCCAGTACGCGGGCCGGACGCTGCGCGACGGCGGCCGGATCATCTGCCTGTCGACGCTCAACACGCGGATGCATCCGCCCGGCGGGGCCTTGTACACGGCGGCCAAGGGCGCACTCGAGCATTTCGCCGCGGTGGCCGCGCTGGAGTTCGGCGAGCGCGGGATCACGGTTAACGCCGTCGCGCCCGGCGCCACCGACACCGAACTGCTGCGCGGCTCCAACCCGGGCGAGACGTTCGAGGACGTAGTGGCGCAGACGGCACTGGGAAGGCTCGGCCAGCCGGACGACATCGCCCGCGTGGTGGGGTTCCTGGCCGGACCGGACTCCAGCTGGATGACCGGCCAGGTCCTGCGAGCCGACGGCGGCCTGCTGCCCTGAGCCCTAGGCTGGCAGCTATGAACACCCTGGAGGAGTGGACGACCGCGGTCGGCGCGGGGCTCGGGCTCGATCCGGGTCCGCTGAGCACCGCGGAGATCAAGGCCGTGCTGGACATGACGCGGGACGTGGCCCACGCCGTGGACCGGGTCGCCGGCCCGCTGACCGCCTACCTGCTGGGGGTGGCGGTCGGCCGTGGCCTGACCCTGCCGGAGGCCGCGGACCGGGTGCGCGCGCTGGTCGCCCGCTGGCCCGAGAGCACCGAACCACCCACGACCACCCAGCCTTAACGGAGGCTTACGGGGCCCTTACGAGACCGGCCGTCGCCGGGCGTGGTCACGCCGCGGTCCGTCAGAGTGGATCCGCGGGGTGTTCCATTCGGACGAGCGAAGGATGGTCGATGCCTGAGAATGGCTGGTCGATGCCTGAGATAGGTACTGCCACCTCTCGGCAGGGGGAGTCCCGGCCGACCCGGCGCGGGGTGCTGCTCGGCGCGGTGGGTCTGGCCGGCCTGGGCGGAACGCTGGCCGGCTGCAGCACCGCGGCCGTGCCGTACGACGCTGACGAGGCCGGCGTGCCGCCGCAGGGCGCCGCGGCGCCACCGGCCATGGGCCCCTCGGGCAGCCCGGCACCGGCTGGCCCCCTGGCGAGCAGCGCCGCGCCGACGAAGGCACCCGCGGCCAAAGAGGTGGTGCTCGGCGCCGCAGGGGCGATCCCGGTGGGCGGCGGCATGATCTTCACCGCGGCGCGGGTGGTCGTGACGCAGCCCGCCCGCGGGCAGTACCGGGCGTTCAGCGCGGTGTGCACGCACGTGGGCTGTGTGGTCAACCAGGTGACCGGCGGCACCATCGACTGCCCCTGCCACGGCAGCCGGTTCAAGATCACCAACGGCGCGGTGGTGGCCGGCCCGGCGCCCAGCCCGCTGCCCCGCAAGCAGATCAAGATCGTCGACGGCAAGGTCGTGCTCGTGTCCTAGGGTGGGTTAGGGGGAAAGGTACAGCCGTCTGCCCAGCGTGGCAGGATGGCAGCGTGGGCTCGCTGATGCTGCTGGATTCGGCCTCGCTGTACTTCCGGGCGTTCTTCGGAGTCCCGGAGACGGTCCGGGCACCCGACGGCACGCCGGTCAACGCGGTGCGCGGACTGCTTGACATGATCACGCGGCTGGTCCGGGCCCGGGATCCGGCGCGGCTGGTCGCGTGCTGGGATGCGGACTGGCGGCCGGCCTTCCGGGTCGCGGTCGTGCCCTCCTACAAGGCGCACCGCCTGGCCGCCGACGGCGGCGAGGAGGTCCCGCCCGCACTGTCCGCGCAGGTCCCGCTAATCGAGGAAGTGCTGCTGGCCTCCGGGCTGGTCATCGCCGGACAGCCGGGGTACGAGGCCGATGACGTGATCGGTACCCTGGCCGCCCGCTCGCCCGACCCGGTCGACGTGGTGACCGGCGACCGGGACCTGTTCCAGCTGGTCGACGACGCCCGCGGTATCCGCGTCATCTACACCGTCCGCGGCCTGCTCAACCTCGACGTGATCGACGAGGCGGCGGTGAGCGCCAAGTACGACATCCCGGGCCGCGCGTACGCCGACTTCGCCGCGCTGCGCGGCGACCCGAGCGACGGGCTGCCCGGCGTGCCGGGCGTGGGGGAGAAGACCGCGGCCGCGCTGATCCGGGCGTTCGGCAGCGTGGAGGGCATCGCCACCGCGCTGGACGCCGGGCACGGCGGGTTTCCCCGCGGCAGCCGGGAGAAGCTCGAGAAGGCCCGCGGCTACCTGGACATCGCCATGTCGGTC
>Ga0210383_10004149_pt1 | contig 12847 bp, 8 predicted proteins | sample IncBWC14OmetaG_FD_160072 | JGI IMG/M metagenome (GOLD analysis project Ga0210383, IMG submission 160072) | Forest soil microbial communities from Barre Woods Harvard Forest LTER site, Petersham, Massachusetts, United States - Inc-BW-C-14-O ...
CACAGGATTAATGTTTGCCAGGTTTTCGCGTCCTACCGCCAAAGTATTGTTCAGCCGTCACGGATTAATCGCTCCTTATCAAAACATCACCGCACTGGAATTCCGAATAGCCAACGCTCGATCGAACGAACTCATCGAAGTCTCAGCGAAAGTGCTGCTTAGCCGCTTCGAACAAGTTGACGGCGAGCGTACGCGTCGTTATTACCCGTTGCAGTTGGAGCGCAACGGCGTAGTGTTTCTTCCTCTTACCTGGACGGTAGTGCATCCGATTAACGAATCGAGTCCGCTGTTTCGCGAAACGCCGGAGTCGCTGCGCGAGTCACAATCCGAGTTGCTGGTTCTGATCAGCGGCTTTGATGAGATATTTTCTACGACCGTCCAAACGCGCACATCCTTCATCCCGGACGAGATTTTATTCGGTTACCGCTTCGCGAATGCCTTCGTCATCAGCAGCTCCGCCGGCAAGAAGGTAGCGGTGGATATGCGTCAGTTTGACAAGGTGGAACCGGTGCAGCTTGCACTTAATCGTTGATAGCGGTCGCGCACTCTGAAAGAATGACCGGCGAGGTCTGGTTCTGTGCGAAACGGCTTGCCGGATTCGAGACGGTTGTCTAACTACAGCTGCTGACTATGAAATGGGTCAGCGCATAACCGAATGGAGGATGTATGGCCGATACGGTGCTGGATACGGTAAAACGTGCCTCGGGTTGGTCCATCGCCCTGGGAATCCTGATGATCCTGGCGGGCATAGTCGCAATCGGCGCGCCACTGATTGCGGGTGTGGTGATTGTTTATGTGGTGGCATGGACCGCGATCTTTAATGGCGGCTTTCAGTTGGTTTACGCTTTCCGTGCCCACACGGGTGGCAGGATGATCCTGGAAATCCTTTTAGGCTTGCTGTACATCGTTGCCGGCGTATTCATCCTGATGCATCCGGCCGGAGGTCTGCTGGCGCTGACGCTCATCATCGCGTGTTTCCTGCTGGTTTACGGTGTGTTTGCGCTCGTGCTGGCGTTTCAGATGCGTCCGGCCTCGGGATGGGGATGGATCCTTTTCGATGCTATCGTCACCATCTTGCTGGGTGCTCTCATCTGGGCGCACTGGCCGATCAACAGCGAGTGGGTTGTGGGAACGCTGGTTGGCATCAGCTTTATCGTGTCAGGCGTGTCGCGCCTCATGCTGTCGATGGCAGTCCGGCGGGTTGCCGGTAGGGCGACGGCCTGAGTCAGTTCGCAGCAAGGAACGGAGTGGCCGTCCGTGGGTGGACGGCCCTCCTTTTAAGATTGCCGTTGGTGGATTTGCAGACTGAGCACAACCTTGCGCGTTCCGCGCCATGTTGGATGCGCTCGGTCTCATTTGTGTCTGGAATGGATGCGACTAATCGTCGTCTAGACTAGAATCGAAGTTTCTAAGCGGATCTGTCGACCTGAGCCGTGCCGCCGCAGCAATTCACAACTGCAGAGAGAACGGCCGCGGAATTCCTATGCCCCGTCATCAACGCCATCCATACAGCCGTTTGCAAGTAATCGCGCGGACGAGTGTGCTCCTGATCTGGTCTTTGAGTCTGTTGGCAATGCTGATGAGTTGCAACCGCAGCACGGCGGAAGGGCCACAGGGCCTGCCGGTGATGCCCGTAAAAGTGCAGCAAATCGGAAACCAGGAAATCGGTAACGCTTCGGAATACGTTGCCACTATCAAGTCGCGGAACTCCGCGACCATCATGTCGGACGTCGAGGGGTGGATTTTTGAGATTAATGTGAAATCAGGTGATCTGGTGAAAAAGGGCCAGACGCTGATGGAGATCGATCCACGACGCCAGGCCGCTACAGTTTCCAATTGGGAAGCCCAGAGGGCTTCGAAAGAGGCGAATTTGCGGCTCGCGAAGGTCCAACTCGAGAGGACCAAAGGTCTGTTCGCGTCGGGCGTCGTGAGCAAGCAGGAACTTGACCAGGCCCAGTCTGCGTATGACGCCGCGAACGCTGACGTGAAGTCGATGGAGGCACAGATCAACCAGCAGCAGGTCCAGCTCCGTTATTTCAGTGTATTTGCTCCGGTGGCGGGCATTATCGGTGACGTTCCGGTACACGTAGGCGACCGTGTCACCAATACCACGACGCTGACCACCATCGACGAGCGGCGCGGCCTTGAAGTGTACTTGTCGATACCCGCAGATCGTGCAAGAGACCTGAAGATAGGCGCTCCCGTGCAGATTCTCGATGGCAGCGGCAAGGTGATCCTCAGCACGCGAGTTAATTTCATATCTCCGCAAGTGGATACTTCGACGCAATCGGTGCTGGCGAAGGCCCCGGTGGATGAGGCGGCAGATAAGCTTCGTTCCCAGCAACTCGTGCGGGCGCGCATCACGTGGAGCACGCAAGCAGGGATTACGATTCCGGTGGTCGCGGTTTCACGCGTGAGCGGACAGTTCTTCGCATTCGTGGCCGACAAAAAAGACGGGAAGGAAGTTGCAAGGCAGATTCCGCTGACGCTGGGTGAGATTTCGGGGAATGACTACACCGTGCTGAGCGGTCTGAAAGCCGGCGACGAGGTTATCGTGTCGGGCGGACAAAACCTGGCAGACGGAATGCCAATCAAGATTCAGCAGTAGCTCGCGACTTCCTGGGGGAAGGGGCTCTCGCATTGTTTGCGGATTTCTTCATTAAGCGTCCGGTCTTCTCGACCGTGACCTCATTGTTTATCGTGATCGCGGGCGCCGTCTGCATTCCTTTTCTGCCGATCGCACAGTTTCCACAGCTTGCTCCTCCGCAAGTCTCGGTCAACTGCTTTTACACGGGCGCCAACGCGCAGACTGTCGAATCGGCTGTGACCACGCCGTTGGAACAGGCCATCAATGGCGTGGAAGGCATGCGCTACATGACGTCGAGCAGCGGCAACGACGGTAGCAGCGCGATTACCGTCACCTTCGAGCTGACCCGTAGCCTCGACATTGCCGCCGTTGACGTGCAGAACCGCGTCTCTGCGGTGAACGGACGGCTTCCCAACGAAGTAAAAACTACCGGCGTTGTGATTACGAAGAACGCGAGTTCGTTCATCCTGGCCATCGGGTTTTTCACGCCCGACAATCGTTACAGCCAAAAATTCATCAGCAACTACCTCGACATTTATGTGAAGGATGCGCTGAAGCGTATTCACGGAGTGGCTGACGTCATCATCTTCGGCGAACGCAAGTATTCGATGCGCTTGTGGCTTGATCCTGCGCGGATGGCGGCCCGCGGGCTGACGGCGTCGGACGTGGTTAGTGCGTTGTCGCAGCAGAACGTTCAGATTGCCGCCGGCCAGGTGGGGCAGGCCCCGGCACCGCAGGGCCAGATGTTCCAGATCAGCGTTCGCGCCGTCGGGCGGCTCACTGAGGCATCGCAGTTCGACGACATCATCCTCAAGCCGGGCGGAAACGGTGCCCTGGTTCGGCTGAAAGACGTTGGACGGGCCGAGCTGGGCGCCGAAGATTACAGCTCGGTATTGCGATTCAACGGCTACGAGGCCATCGGTATCGGCGTCTCGCAACTGCCCACCGCCAATGCTCTCGACGTGGACAAGGCGGTGCGGGTGGAGATGGAGCGGCTCTCCAAGCGGTTTCCGCCCGGGTTGGATTACCGCGTCGCGTTCGATTCCACGACGTTTGTGGGTGATTCGATTCGCGAAGTGTTGCGCACTCTGATGGAAGCCATTGTGTTCGTGATGCTGGTGATGTTCCTGTTCCTGCAAGACTGGCGCAGCACGCTGATTCCAGCAGTCACGATTCCGGTTTCGCTCATTGGGACGTTCGCATTCATCAAGCTGCTTGGCTTTTCGATCAACACGTTAACGCTGTTCGGCATTGTGCTGGCGACTGGACTGGTGGTGGATGACGCCATCGTAGTCATCGAGAACATTCAGCGGCACATGGGCGAGGAGAACACCGACTCTCACTCCGCGGCGTCAGAGGCCATGGGCGAAGTCACGGGCGCGGTGGTGGCGACGTCACTGGTGCTGGTGGCAGTGTTCGTACCAGTGGCGTTCTTCCCGGGCACAACCGGACTCTTGTACCAGCAGTTTTCGCTCACTATTGCTTTCTCGATCGCGATTTCGGCTTTCAATTCGCTGACCTTCACACCGTCGCTGTCTGCGTTGTTATTGCGTCCTGAGCGGCGGCATGAAGAAAAGAACATTGTCTTTCGCGGGATTGAGACGCTGATCCACAAAACGACGTCGGTGTACACGGCATCGGCGCGGACGGCGATTCGCTTCCGCTACATTGTGCTGGTCGTTTTCTTCCTGGGCTTGGCGGCCACGTACGTTATCTACAAGCGAGTGCCCACAGGCTTTGTTCCCGACGAGGACCAGGGCTGGTTCATCATCAACGTGCAAGCGCCGCAGGGGGCATCGCTGGAATACACCTCGACCGCAATGCGGCAGGTCGAGCAGGTGGTCAGCAAGGTGCCCGATGTCATTGGAGCTTTCTCGGTGATGGGCTTCAGCTTCACCGGCAACGGCCCGAACAAAGGGATTATTTTTCTAAACCTGAAGGACTCGAAGGACCGCAAGGGAGATGAGCACTCGGCCGCGGCCATTGTAAATTCATTGCGTGGGCCTTTGAGCCAGATCAGCGATGTGCAGGCATTTCCATTTCTTCCTCCGGCAATCAATGGCATCGGCAATTTCGGGGGTTTCACCTTCGAAGTGCTGGATGAGGGCGGCCACTCGCTGCAAGAGCTGTACGACACAGCGCAGCACGTGGTGCGATCGGGGAACGAACGGCACGACGTTGCTGGGTTGTTCAGCTCATTCACGGCCAATGATCCGCAATTCGTGGTGACCATTGACCGTGAAAAGGCGCGCAGCCTGCAAGTGCAACTGCAGCAGATTACCGACACGCTGCAGGTGTATATGGGATCGGCCTACGTCAATGATTTTGATTTCAACAACCGCGCTTACCGTGTGTACGTTCAGGCGGACCAGGAATTTCGCAGCCAGCCGGGAGACATCCGCAATTACTATGTGCGCTCCGATGGCGGGACGATGATTCCGCTGGACAATGTCGTCCATGTGTCCGAGACATCGGCGCCGCAGACCATTAGCCACTACAATCTGTTTCGCTCGGCGGAAATCAACGGCGCGGCTGCTCCGGGCTACAGTTCGGGGCAAGCGATTCTTGCGATGGATACGGTCGCCCAAAAAGTCCTTCCGGTCGGATTCAGCTACGAATGGTCGGGTCTTGCGCTGGAAGAGATCAAGTCGGGCAGCCAGTCCGCTCTGTTGTTTGGCCTTGGACTGCTGCTGGTGTATCTCACGCTCTCGGCCCAATATGAAAGCTTCGTGTTGCCGTTCATCATTCTGTTGAGCGTGCCCATGGCGATGCTCGGCGCCCTGATTGCACAATCGAGTCGAGGACTGCTGAATGACGTTTACTGCCAGATAGGGCTGGTGATGCTGATCGGGTTGGCCAGCAAGAATGGCATTTTGATTGTGGAGTTCGCGGAACAGTTGCGTGCCAAAGGTCTTCCGATCGTCGACGCGGCGGTGCAGGCGGCGCGCATACGGCTTCGCCCGATCCTCATGACGTCATTTTCCTTTATTCTGGGCGTGCTGCCGCTGGTGTTCGCTACCGGCGCAGGTTCAGCCAGTCGGAACTCGGTTGGCACAACGGTCTTCGGCGGGATGATCGTCTCTACGGTGCTGAATTTGTTCTTCATTCCGGTGCTTTACGTGATCGTGAAGTCGCTGCTGGAAAGAGACGAAGAAGTCCCAGTATTATCGCAGCAAACAGAATGAAACCTGCCCGACGCGCTTAAGAGGATGGCCCACCTCCATTATCAGACGTCACTGACCAGTGATCTGCGTCACTGAATTAGTGCGCGTAACGCGATACAAAATGAGCAGCATGAATCTGAGTAGTGACCGCCGCACCAGCTGAACTGTGAATCCATAATTCTGGCGCGACGGAGCGCCGCTCGCTGACTGCCCCACGTCGTGGGGAGAATTGGTCGCGGATCATGGCCACAGCACAATTAGCTTCCAAAAGCGTGGGCATCAAGAACGTGCTCATTGCTACCGATTTTTCCCACCATTCTGACACCGCCCTCCATTACGGACTCGAGTTCGCGCATCTTTACGGAGCACAGGCGGAGATCGCTTATGTGGTGCCGACCGAGGAATTTGTTCTGGCAGGTCCCGAAGCATTGCATGCTGCACGAGAGGCAGCGCGCCGCGACCTGCTGGAGTTCAAGGCTCGGCTACGCCGTGCAGGCTCGCTGGTTGAGGACGTCGATTACCACCTGACGATGATGGAGGGGGCAGTTGCTGACTGTCTTCTGCAATGCGCGCGTGAAAAGAAGATCGATCTGCTGGTGGTCGGAACCCATGGGCGTCGGGGACTGGGGAAGTTCATCCTCGGCTCGGTGGCTGAGAAAGTGTTTCGTCATTCGTCTGTGCCGGTACTCACCATCGGGCCCAACATTCACCAGCCGCGCGAGATCACTCTTACGCGTCACATACTCGCGCCGTGCGACTTGACTCCAAAATCGCATCCGGCCGTTCAATATGCATGTACTCTGGCGGAAGCGCACGGTTCGCGGCTTACCGTGCTGCACGTCGTCGAGCGGCTTCGGGAAGTAACCAACCTCGATCTGCATCGCGTGAAGCGAGAGATCAGGGAGAAGCTGGCAGACATCGCAGGAAAAATCCCGGAAGGAGTGGCGGTTGACTACCGGGTTGAGTTTGGCAACGTAGCGGCCACCATACTCAGGGTCGCATCCGAAGCCGCCGCGAATCTGATTGTGGTCGGAGTCCGGCAGTCGGCGGGGGTGCTCGATCGTTTCATGTGGCCGATTGCCTATGAATTGGTGCGTGAAGCAGAATGCCCGGTGCTGACAATTCGGGGAAGCGCGCCGATGCGGTGAGTTTCGAATCAGGCGCTGGCCACGTCGAACGCGGGAGCCGGTGATTCGCGGCGTTTCGTGGCCCCAGGGTTGCCAAACACGGCAACCAGTCTTTCCCGCCAGGTGCGGGCTGCCTGCAAGTCCCGCCAGATGTCGATCCATTCGTGAAAGGCGATCCGAACCGGATTATAGGTGTTGATGTTTGCGGTCAGGCCATAGACGCAGGACTCCTGCTCCGGCTCAAAGCTCCCGAAAATCCGGTCCCAGATGATCAGCGTTCCTGCATGATTGCGGTCGATGTACTGGGGATTTGTTGCGTGGTGGACGCGGTGGTGAGACGGAGTATTCATCACCAACTCGAACGGCCCCATATGCTTGACGACTTCCGTGTGGATCCAGAACTGGTACAGCAGACTGATGGCCTGCATGGTGAAGATCATAATGGGCTGGAAACCAACGAGCGGCATCCACAGCCAGAACACGAAACCGAAAAAACCGCCGGTCCAGGTCTGACGCAGCGCGGTTGAGAGGTTATAGCGCTGCGAAGAGTGATGCACCACGTGAGAGGCCCAGAAGAAGCGGCACTCGTGGCTGGTGCGGTGGAACCAGTAGTAGCTGAAATCGTCGGCAAAGAACGCCAGCACCCAGGCCCACCATCGATATCCGATGGAAAAGATCGCGAAGCGGTGGAGGCCGGTAAAAATGAGGAACACCATCCCCTTCGAAACCAGCCCGACCAACACGTTTCCCATGCCCATGGTAAGGCTGGCAGCGGTGTCTTTCGGCTCATAGAGGTCGCGGCGCATTAGCGCGTCGAAGACGGCTTCGGCCACCATCAGCAGAATGAAGGCGGGTATCGCGAGTTGAATCAGGTCGGCCATTGCTGCGCGCCTGGCGCTGGTTCGACAGTTTACTGAAGTCAGTTGGCAAAAGAAAGCGATTCAATGCTTTCTGCGACCACGCGCCAAACTCGCTTTAAAGGAGTTTTATGTTCCCCTTAGGACGGCGCGGCGATGTCGGCGAGCGAGCCACGCAAGTGCTCGCCCGCTGTTCATTGTTTGCCTCTGCCCGAAAAAACTAGAACATGACCATGATTGCCATCCTGAGGCTTTGTTCATCCTTTCGAAGGTCCGGGCACCAGCCAGTTGCTCCGGCCACGCAGGTATAGCCGGGAGTAGCTGATAGAGTCGGGCCTGGGACAAACGTGGTTCCCGGCACAAGTGCGCCGCCACCACTGTTCTCGCCCCCGAATACTCCTTGTCCGCCGGTGTTTCCGTCCGGGGGTGTGATCCCTCCACGGCCCGTCCAATACGGCACATTCGCGTGACGATAGCCATACTCCCAGAGGAAGGTGATCCACTGTTTGGGCATGTAGTCAAACGTGGCGGAAACGTCCCATGCTTTGAATGGGTCTCCGGGGTTCTCTGTAAAGTAAGGTGTGCCGGTGTAAGCAACCGCACCATTAATGGGTGGTAGCAGTGTCAGATAGCGCCCTGGGTTGTCCATTGCGCCGCCGCCGAGTGTGAATGCGTAGTGGTCATTCTTAAACCACCAGCGGTTGTACGCCATCCATCCAGCAAACGACTGTTTGTAACTGGTAGCGGTGTTGTGGTGGCAGTTTACGTTTTGTCCTGGGGGTCCGCCATACTCGCATCCCAGATCGCCCGTAAAAGAGAAAGCCATCTTATCGAGGAAGTTCCCTGGGCGATCGTAGTACTTGACTTGGACGCTGTCGTCGGTATGGATGCGAGACCGGCCAAATTGGCCATTGCCAGTACCCAACGTATCCTCACCCATGCCGTAATTGTTGAAGACCAACGAAATCCATGGTTTCGGCCGCCACAAAATCTGTCCACCCAGACCGGGCTTGCTGCCGTACCTGCCATAAGATTGCCACCCATTGATGATCCAGGGCTCAATCTTGAGCTTGTCGGTTGGAAACCACTGGATACGTATTCCGTTGAAGAACCAGGGTGTGTTCGATGACACGTACGACGGCTGATAAGCCCAATTGTCAAAGTTGTAATAGCTGAATAGGCCGATGTAGGAGACAAAAATTCCCGCGTCGATATTGAGGCCGTGATTTACATCGAAATGGTATCCGCCCCAGGCTTCTGAGACGTAACGGTAAGCGCCCGCAAGAAACCATTGGCCGCGTGCCGTGCTTGCGTCATTCCGAGGCGTGGTGACAGCGAACATCCCATTCATGGTCAATACCCGGCCGCGAACATTGTTCCAGTGAAAGTCTCCGCCGAAGCTGATTTGTTCGACCTGGACTTCCATCGATCGAAAGACTTCCGTCGACCCGCCTACGGTGTCATCGCGCGGGTGATTGAAATCGAAAATATAGTTAGTGTCGAACCTGATTTCTGGAGTGAAGAATTTAGAATCCCAAGGCTTGTCCTTTTCGCGGGAGTTGCCGTTGAGCCAGGTCCAGTCGGCGTAGGCGAAGGGCTCGGTTGGGTCTTGAGGTGCTGGAGCAGCGCCTTGCGAGGCGGACTCATTTTGCTGCCGCGATGCCGGCGAATAGAACCCGAGGATTGTTTTTGGAGCTGGTGTAACGTTTGGCACGGGATCGGGCGGCGATGCGACCAGATCTGCCATGGGTGCGTGTTCTGCCGCCGTGCGGTCGCTGAGTTGCGATTCAAGCTGTTGGATACGCAACTTCATGACCTCTAGCTCTTTCGCGATGGCGGCGGTCGATTCTGCGGCTACAGCAGACGATGTCTGGGTCGGTGGCGCCACTGTGCTGCCCCCAAGGTCAGCAGCGGGCGCGTCGGTGCTCGCCGCATTCAGCTTTGCCACGTTCGCCTGAGCTTCAGATTGTCCCGGTTGGGCTTGGGCGCAACCTTGCTTCACGGGGACGATCAAGGCAAGCAGCAACGAGCCAATGGCAATTGCGATGCTCTTGTGCAAGAGCGTATTTATGGTTTTCACGTCGCGATCCTTTTCTGGTTCGCCATTTGCGATCCACTGCGTAAATTAACGACGCTGGCCCAGCGAACCACCCGCCTGCGTTCTACCCGGCTTGCGAAGACACAAGGCCGGTTGTGATTTATTCACGACGCCAGTAAGGATTTTGCAAACAAAACGTAAGAGCTCCATAAGTCCCACTTGCCCATCCCGCTGTGAAATAAAGGTTTTGGCAAGCAATAGGTCGCTTCGCCCGCGGATGATTTCTCAGTTCCTGCCTTTATGCGAACTTGACGAACTATTGGAGTAAGGCTTATGAGAGGAGTGATCGAATCAGGCAGGGGCGGTGGGAAATAAGCCCGCCGGCCACACATTGTGGCTAATCGATGTCGTGAAAGGAGGACATATGAAAACATCAGTATTCGCAGCCTTGATTCTGGTCGGGTCGATCGGGACAGCCGGAGCACAGGTTTCTGAAGCAAGTTTTACAGCTTCCGCCCCGACAAAACAGTTGAGTCGAAAACAAGCAGCACACCTGATCGACACCGCCAACACGCCGGAACAACATCTTGCACTGGCGCAGTACTTTCGCCAACAGGCCCAGCAGAAGCGGGACAAAGAGCAATACTACCTGGAAGTGGTAAATACCTATCGGCTGCATCCGCCTCGGGTTGACTGCTATCGAAATACCCCTTCGCAGGGACGTTACGAACAAATGGCTGACGAGGCGCGAGATGAAGCGCTGGCCGACGATCGGCGAGCGTTCCTGCAAGAGAGGTTCGCGGAAGGTCTTGTGATGCCGAGCGGGCGCATGTGACAACTCACTAGCGACAGCGACTTAGTCACAGACTCAGGTTGCGTAACTCCATCCCACTTTAAAGTTCGATCAACCAGTGTCCGGATGTACAGTGGTCGGCATCGGGAGGTTGATCGAACATGCCGTCAAGACTCGCCTTGCTAAATCGCTACAGAATACTAATCGTGATCGGAGCGGTACTAACGTGCGGCCGGAACGCGGCAGCACAACAGGCTGGCACTGACACTTCGACTGCAACCGCGGCTTCGGGCCATGTCGAAGAGCTGCAAAAGGCGGTCTCTGACTTGAAGGCCGAGGTGTCGGAGCTCAAGGCGGAGATGATGGTGATGAAGTCGGCCATCGCTGCATCGAAGCCGGCGATTGCGGGAACGATAAGCGACCCATCGCACACGTTGGCCGACATCGAAGAGCCGGGCGGCGGCCTCAGCTACGCAGCGCAACCGGAACAAGATTCAGTGTCGGGGCAAGCGACCCCAGCAGGAAAGTCCCTGGTGCTCACACAGGGAGACCGCGGGATTCTTGATTATTTGAAGGGCTCGACCATCAACGTGATGGTCGATGGGTACTACGAGTACAACTTCAACGATCCGGTTGGCCGGGTGAATGTGTTGCGCGCCTACGACGTGCTCAGCAATGCATTCAGTTTGAATCAGGCGGCCATCGTGTTCGACCGGGCGGCCGACGTGGACGAGGGCCGACGCTGGGGAACGCGCGTCGACCTGCAATTCGGACAGGCGACGGCAACGACGCAGGGCAGTCCCTCAAACGAGCATCGTCCTGACATCTATCGCAACATCTTTCAGGCTTACGGCACCTACATTGTCCCTGTGGGGAGCGGGTTGACGGTAGATTTCGGCAAGTGGGCCAGCTCGCTGGGATACGAAGGCAATTACACCAAAGACCAGCTGAACTACTCGCGCGCCTATTGGTTTGACTTCCTACCTTTTTATCACATGGGATTTCGCGTGAAGTATCAGGTCAATGACAAGCTGGGACTGACTTACTGGCTTGTCAACGGTACGAACCAAACGGAGCCGACCAATGGCTTCAAAGACGAAATGTTCGGCTTCGTTTTGACGCCGACCAAACGGATCACCTGGACAACCAATTACTACTTCGGCCAGGAGAATCCTGATGCTACCCCGACTACGGATTGTCCGCCGGTGCCGGTCCAACCCGGACTGTGTTTCGTGCCGGTGACGCCTGCGCCCAATGGGAAACTGCACATCTTTGACAGTTACGTGAGCTGGCAAGTGAGTCCGAAGTGGTTACTGGCGCTGGAAGGGGATTACGTCATCAACCGCATGTGGGCCACCAGTGGTCCGGGACGGAATTCAGCCCCCGCCCATACCACAGGTGGCGCCGGTTATGTGCAGTATCAGCTATCGCCGAAAGGATGGCTGGCCGGGCGCGGCGAGTATCTGTCGGACCGCGGTGCGTATTTCACCGGAGGACTGTTCAGCAACGTCACCGAGGCGCTGAAGGAGTTTACGGTGACATACGGATACAACGTCGCGGACGGCCTGCAAGTGAAGACCGAGTACCGATACGACTGGTCGAATGTCCCGGTTTTCCTCACCAGTACGCAGAATGTTTACAGCAAGGACCAGAGCACGGCCACGCTGGGACTCATCTGGTGGTTTGGGCGTAAGCAGGGGGCTTGGTAGGAGCTCTGTCGCACAATAACGCGTGGCCCGATGAGACAAATTCATCTTCCTTTCATCTTGCCGTAAGGGTAACGGATTGTTTCAACTGGCCCCACCCCATAGACTGTGATGGAACCAGTTCAGGAGCTTGAAGTTGTCAGACGCGATCATCGAAGCACGCGGGGTCGAGAAGTACTACCCCCAGCCGGACGGCAACCGCATTCAGGTCATTGCGCCGACCGACATGGACGTGACCCCGGGGAAGATCATCGCCCTGCTCGGTCCGTCGGGGTCGGGGAAGTCGACGCTGTTGCGGATCTTGACCGGGCTCTCACAACCGTCTTCCGGCCAAGTGTTGTGGCACGGCAAGCCGCTCGCAGGACAGATTCCGAGCGTTTCCATTGTCTTTCAGAGCTTCGCACTGTTTCCCTGGTTGACCGTACTGGAAAACGTCGAGGCCCCGCTCGTGGCCCGCGGCGCCGGCGCAATCGACCGGCACAAACGCGCGTTACGCATGATCGACACGGTCGGGCTCGATGGATTCGAAACGGCCTACCCGAAGGAACTCTCTGGCGGCATGAAGCAGCGCGTCG
>Ga0210383_10004152_pt1 | contig 12843 bp, 12 predicted proteins | sample IncBWC14OmetaG_FD_160072 | JGI IMG/M metagenome (GOLD analysis project Ga0210383, IMG submission 160072) | Forest soil microbial communities from Barre Woods Harvard Forest LTER site, Petersham, Massachusetts, United States - Inc-BW-C-14-O ...
CACGGCCCTGCCGCCCACGACCCTGCCGCCCATGACCCTGCCGCCCATGACCCTGCGCCGCGGGACCCGACCCCAGCCGCCATCCGCGCCGGCTGGCTCTAGGGCGACCTGGTCGCCGCGCACCTGGCCAACCCGGCTTCCGGACCCCGGCGCGACCCTGGGAGGCTGAGACGTGGACAGTGACACGACGCGACGGCTGATCCTGCTCCGGCACGCCAAGTCGGACTGGCCGGACGTGCCCGACCGCGACCGGCCGCTGGCTAAGCGCGGGCGCCGAGACGCTCCCCGGATCGGCCGCTGGCTGCACGAACACGGCTACCAGCCCGACGTGGTGGTGGTCTCGGACGCGGCCCGGACCCGGCAGACCTGGGACCTGGTGGCCCCGGAGCTGGGCGAGTCGCCGGCCGTCCACTTCGAGCCGCGCGCCTACGCGGCCAGCTCGCTGACCCTGCTCTACCTGGCCCAGGAACTGCCCGCCCGCTACCGCACCGCGCTGCTCATCGGGCACAACCCGGGCCTGTCGGAGCTGGCCACCAGCCTGGCCGGCCCCCCCGAAAGCACCATGGCCGCCGGCCCCCCGGGAAGCGACCGGGCGACCGGGCCCGCCGTCAAAGACAACGGCCCGCGCGCGGCCATCAGCCTCCCCACCGCCGCCGTCGCCGTCTTCGAGTTCACCGGCGACTGGCCCTCCCTCACCCCCGGCCACGCTCGCCTGATCAACCTGACTACCCCCGCCGACCTGTCGGCCGGGAACCGATGAGTGCCGCACTGTGACGGCAAGAGCCATCTTGGCTACATCCCCCAGCGATACCGCGACCTCAATACCCCGTCTGGTGATCGAGGCCACGTTCACGCTGTGACCCGTGCAAGTAAAGGTACCTTGACATGAAACGAGAGGTAAAGGTACCTTGACATTATGCGGAACCGGCTCCGGGAGCAGCGGACGCAGCGAGGCCTGTCGCAGGCCGAGCTGGCGGCGGCGCTAGGCGTGTCGCGCCAGACGGTGATCTCTATCGAGAGCGGCCGGTATCTGCCCTCGCTGCCGCTGGCGTTCACGATCGCGCGGTTCTTCGACCTGACCGTCGACAAGATGTTCGACCCGGACGATGAGGAGGCAGGCGCATGATCACATTCATTCCCCCGCGGCTGCGCAAGCCCGCGGGAATCGCGCTGGCCGGGGCGGTGTTCGCCGCCGCGTGGCTGGTGCGCGGCGGCCCGCTGTGGTGGGTCTCGATCCTGGCCGTGATCGCCGCGGCCGTCCGCGCGGTCTCCTGGTACCGGATGGGCGGGGAGGACACCGACGAGGGCGCGCTGGCCGCTTCCCGGGCGGACGAGCGCCAGAAGCTGCTCAGCCTGCGGTCACGGGCCCTGGCCTGCAATCTGGCTGCGGCCGCCGCGTTCATCGGCCTGACGGTCGCGATCGCGGTCAAGGCCGCCTGGTGGTGGCCGTTCCTGGTGATCCTCGCCGTCACCGGCTTCGGTTACCTGCTCGGCCTGTCGAACTACGGCATCGCAGAAGAGGGCACGCCGGACGATGACGCGGACGCCGGGCAGCCCCGGCGATCCTCGGTCCAGGGCTGATGGTAGCGGAAATGATGATGATGCAAGACCTGAACCTGCTGGCCGTAGTCGGCCTCGTCGCGTGCTGGGGTGCCGTGGCGCTGGCCTGGCTGGCCGGCGCGATCTACTACGAGTCCCAGGCCCCGGCCGAACGGACCCGCGCGTGGTACGCCTCTCCGATGTGGATCACCGCGCTCGTCGTGGTCGCCGCGGCCGCTGCGGTGCCCCGGGCGGACTGGCGCTCGCTGACCTTTTACGCTCCCCCGGTCCGCATCTTGGGGCTGGCGATCTTGCTGGCCGCTACGGCGCTGACGATCTGGGCCAGGCTCGCGCTCGGCGCGATGTGGAGCGCGGCGCCCGCGGTCAAGCAGCAGCACAAGCTGCGCACCGGCGGGCCGTACGCCGTCACCAGGCATCCCATCTACACCGGGTTGCTGGGCATGATGCTCGGCTCCCTGCTGCTGGCCGGGGGAGGGCGGTGGATCGTGGCCTTCCCCGTGTACCTCGCGGTCCTGGAGTTCAAGATCCGCGTCGAGGAACGGCTCATGCTGGCCGAGTTCCCCGACGACTACCCGCGCTACCGGCGCCGGGTGCCCCGGCTGGTACCCGGCCTGCGCCTGGCCGGTGAGCGCACGCTGGCCAGCAGTTAGGCGATCATCCAGCGGCATGCCCGCGGCCGGGACGGTCCGTACCGACGGTCTCATGCTCACCGGCCACCCTCGGAAGGCAGGTACACCTGACATGGCTCACGACAGCATATGGATCAGCTATAGCGGCACCGCCAGGGTCGTGCTCGCCCTCGTGCTGCTGATCGCCGCGGGAGGCGCGGCGTATGCGGGAACCCGGCTGCGGCTGCCCGCCCGGGCACCAAGACCCGGCCAGAAAGCCGCGAACTTCATGCTCGCAGCCTGGATCGCTGCCATGACGGCGTTCCTGGCTTGCGTCGGGTTCCTCGGTCAGCAGGCACACCGCGATCACCTGGCCTACGCCCGGCCACCGGATCCCATCACGCCCGTTACCCTGACCGCCGTAGGAGCCATCTTCGTCATCATCGTTCTCATCAGCAGCTCACGTGACTGGCCGGTCAGGCTGGCGGGCGCTGCCATAGGCGCCCTGGCTGCCCCCATGATCTTCGAGTTTCCATTCGACCTCATCGTCATGGCCAGAACCTTCCCCTGGGTTCCCGATCCGGCCTTGGACCGGGCCCTGTTCTTCGCGCCTTTGTTCCTCATCGAGATCACCACGTTGTCGCTTCTGACGTTGTCTCCGATGGTGAGGCTGTCCAAGGCCACCTTCTTTTCCTTCGCGGCGATCTTGGCGGTTTTCGCGGTCTGGGGCCTGTCCGGGTTCGGCTACCCTTCCGCCCCGCTGCCCTTCGCGCTGAATGTGGTGTCGAAGATCCTGGCGTTCGTTACCGCGCTCAGCCTGTTCCTGCCCCAGCGAGCCGAAGCCAGCGCACCGCGCCCGGACCCGGCCGAGGCTCCACGCTCACGTGAACACGCCGTCGCCGCTCACAAGGCCAGCAACTAGCGCACGAGCTCGCGCCCGCGGCGAAAGGCCCAGACGGGACGCGCGATCCTGGCGAGAAACGGCAACCTGCCCGGAAGAGGGGTCTTGGATAAATCCCGCATCCATCAGGCCAGCTCAGGCGGATCGGGATGAGCAGTGGGTGGGCAGACTTGAGCCGTGACGGACGCCGAGGCACGCCAATCACCGGACCGCAGGGCGCCTCGGGTGGCGTGGCTCAGGTGCGTCGGCTGATCCATACCGAGAGGTGGGCGGGCTCCAAGGCCTGCTGTACGACCGTGGCCAGGTCATCGCGGACCGAGTCCAGGTCTACGGCGTCTTTGAGCCGTGCTGCGAACGCGGCCACGGTCTGGTCGGCGTCGTAGCGGGCGCGGTTGAACCGGCGGTCCACCGTCTTCTGCACCCGCAGCCGCAGCGGGTTGAACAGGGCCGCCGCGGCCAGGGTTGATGCGGCCACGGCCACTGGCGTGTGGACGTGAAGTAGCTGGGTGGCCAGCAGCACCAGCCCCGCGTACACACCGACCAGCAGCCCGGTGACAATCGCGTACGCCAGCGTGCGGGAGATGAGCCGGTCGATGTCATACAGCCGGTACTTCAAGATCGCCACGCCGATGGCGGCCGGCAGGGCGGCCAGCCCGACCAGAGGGCCAGGCGAGCCGATCAGGACCCCGAGCAGGATCGAGAAAACCGTCACCGCGGCGCCGCTGGCCAGCCACTTCAGCTGCTGGCGGCGCTCACCCCCGGCACGCCGCCAGCTGAGCACCTGGCGGGCCACGAACGACAGGCCGATGGCCGCGATCGAGGCCAGGACCGAGGCCGCCAGCCACGTAGGCGGATTGGCCAGCCAGCCGCCCAGCTGGCCCGTGCTCGTGAGGTTGCCGTTGGTGCCGAGGTGGATGTCGTGACCGGCCACCGCGGCGATCCCCTGGGCGGCGGCGACCGCCGACACGTAGGCGGTCAGTACCGCGTAGGCCCACAGCACCCGTCGCCAGCGGCGCGACGCCAGCCGGCCATCCGGGAACAGCAAGATGACCGGAGGAAACAACGCGAGCGAAGGTGCCTGCAACGTGTCGAGCACCACAGCTGCTCCAGCCAGCGGCAGCCCCCGGTGACCCAGGCTGTAGGCCAGCACCGCGTACTCCACGGCACCAGCGCCGAGCACGTACAGCGCGATGAAGACGAGCAGTAGCCAGCCGATGGGGTTGCGCGGCTGGCGTCGCGCCACCACCAGGCCCACACCGGCGTACATGACCACGATGGCAATGCCTGACCAGGTGCCGGTGGTGGTCAGCTGATGATCGAAACCCTTCAGCGTCAAGGTCGCGATCGCCAGCACGAGCACCAAGACGCCCAGGGCTGTTGCCGTCCCCGGTGACAGCAAGCCGAAGCGTCGCACAACGGCGGCCGGCATCTCCGCTGCCTGGCCGCCTGCTGGCTGCGTTCCACCCACGAGAGCAACCCTAGGCCCGGACCGTTCCGGGAACGTTACCGCCGATCAGCTGATCTGCCACCCGCGGCAGGACTGTTCGGTCCCTGCCGACCAGGGCGAGCCGACTCCCGGGGTCTTGAAAATCCACAACCGCCTGGCTGGCTCAACGCATCACCAGAAAGAAGGCTCACACTGGCCGTACAGCGACCCGCTCGCGCGTGCGCCCACTGTGTCACACCCATCGGTTGTGCGAGGCGGAATGGGGCCGGGGCGTAGGCGGTTGGGCAAGGCGGAACCTTCACCACTCAAAGGAGAGCCGCGATGTCGCTGACCTTTTCGGCTGGCCCGCTGTCCGGGCATCCGCCGGAGACCGTCAATTACCGGATCGAAGGGCCGGCGCACAAGCTGCTGATGCACGAGTTCCCGCGCCGGATTCGGGCCACCTTCGGTGGCCAGACCGTGGTCGACACCACCCGCGCGGTGCTGCTGCACGAGACCGGGCTGCCGCCGCAGGTCTACGTGCCGGTCGAGGACATCCGCGCCGACCTGATCGAGCCCACCGAGCACCACACCTACTGCCCGTTCAAGGGCACCGCCTCGTACTGGACCGTCACCGCGGCCCAGGAAGGCCAGCAGAGCCAGGTCGCCGAGAACGCGATCTGGTCCTACCCGGAGCCGAACACCGAGGCCAGCTGGCTGAAGGGCTACGCCGGCTTCTACTGGGGCGCCATGGACGAGTGGTACGACGAGGACGAGCGGGTCGAAGGCCACCTGCGCGACCCCTACCACCGGGTCGACGTGCGCCGGAGCTCACGGCACGTCCGCGTCCGCCTCAACGACAGCGACACGGTCCTGGCCGAGACCAGCCGGCCGCTGCTGCTGTCCGAGACCGGCCTGCCGAACCGCTTCTACATCCCGGCCGAGGACGTCCGCCAGGACCTGCTCGAGCCCAGCGACACCCACACCGTGTGCCCCTACAAGGGCACCGCCTCGTACTGGTCGGTCGACGCGGACGATCGCAAGCTCACCGACGCGGTCTGGTCCTACCCGCAGGCCGAGGGCGACTCGGCCGCCGTCAGCGGGTACCTGTCCTTCCTGCACGACGACCTGACCGTCGAGGTCGGCGAACCCGAGGGCTAGAACCACGGACCGTTCGGCCAAAAATAAAAACGTGCGGCGGGCCACCGTTGATAACGGCGGCCCGCCGCACGCCTGCAGAGTTAGCTCTCCGAGCCGAACGACTTGATCTCGGCCTCCTCGGCCTCGGTCAGCTCGCGCGGGACCTCGCCGCGCGCGTGCTTGGCGTTCTGCACCTGGTGCCGGATCTGCTCCACCACCTCCGGGTTGGCCAGCGTGGTGATGTCCCCCACGTCGGCGAAGTTGGACGTCGCGGCGATGACCCGGCGCATGATCTTGCCGGACCTGGTCTTGGGCATGTCCGGCACGATCCAGATGTTCTTCGGCCGCGCGATCTTGCCGATGTCGGTCTCGATCGCGGTCTTGACCTTGGCCTCGACCTCCGTCGCGTTCGCGGCGTAGCCGGGCTTGAGCGCGATGTACATCTCGACCGCCCGGCCGCGCACGTCGTCGATGACCGGCACCGCGGCCGCCTCGGCGACCTCCGGGACGCCCAGCGCGGAGGACTCGAGTTCCTTGGTGCCGAGCCGGTGCCCGGCCACGTTGATCACGTCGTCGACCCGGCCCAGGATCCGGTAGTAGCCGTCGGCGGCCTGCACCGCGCCGTCCCCGGCGAAGTAGGGCCAGTCGTGCCAGTCCTTGCTGTCCGGGTCCTGGTTGTACTTGGCGAAGTAGGTCGACACGAACCGATCGGGCTGGCCCCAGATCGTCTCGAACACGCCGGGCCACGGGTTGCGGATGCAGATGTTGCCCGCCTTGCCGCTGCCCTTCGGGAGCGGCTGGCCGTCCTCGTCGAGGATCTCGGCGTAGATGCCGAGCGCCATCGGGCCGCAGCTGCCCGGCTTCATGGCGTCCAGGGCGGGCAGGCCGGTGCCGAGGAAGCCGCCGGTCTCGGTCTGCCACCAGGTGTCGACGATGACCGCCTCGCCCTTGCCCACCGACTCGTAGTACCAGCGCCAGACCTCGGGCTCGATCGGCTCGCCGACCGTGGTCATGTGCTTGAAGTGGTAGTCGTACTTGGCCGGCTCGTCCGGGCCGACCTTGCGCAGCATCCGGATCGCGGTGGGGGAGGTGTGGAAGATGTTCACCCCGAGCCGCTCCGCGATCCGCCACGGGCGCCCGGCGTCCGGGTAGTTCGGCGTGCCCTCGTAGATCACGCTGGTGGTGCCGAGCGAGAGCGGGCCGTACACGATGTAAGAGTGGCCGGTGATCCAGCCGATGTCGGCCATGCACCAGTACGTGTCGTCCGGGTGGATGTCCTGGTAGAACTTGGACGTCCCGGCCACGTAGGACATGTAGCCGCCGGTGGAGTGCTGGCAGCCCTTGGGCCGGCCGGTGGTACCGCTGGTGTACATCAGGAACAGCGGCGCCTCGGCCGGCATCGAGACCGGCGCGACGACCTGGTCCTTGTAGTCCGCGAGGACCTCGTCGACGAAGAAGTCCCGGCCCGCCACCATGGGCGTCTTGGACGAGTACTGGCCGGGGAAACGCCGCCAGACCAGCACCTTGTCGACCTGCTGGCCCTCCCGGGCGGCCGCCGCGACCGCCTCGTCGGCCTTGACCTTGTGGTCGATCACCTCGCCGCTGCGGTAGTAGGCGTCCATGGTGATCAGGATCGTGCTGCCCGAGTCGGCGATGCGGCCGCCGGCGGCCGCCCCGCTGAACCCGCCGAACACCTGGGAGTGGATCACCCCGAGCCGGGCGCAGGCCAGCATCACGACCGGGAGTTCGGGCACCATCGGCATGTGCAGGGTGACCCGGTCGCCGGCCTTGACCCCGCCGAAGTCCCGCAGCAGCGCGGCGAACTCGTTCACCCGGCGGTACAGCTCCTGGTAGGTGATCGAGACGTGCGGCACGTCCTCGGGCTCGGGGACCCAGATCAGCGCCGCCTTGTTCTTGTGCTGTTCCAGGTGACGGTCGACGCAGTTGTAGCTGGCGTTCAGCTTGCCGCCGGTAAACCAGCGCCAGAACGGCGGGTTGCTGGTGTCCAGCGTGGTGTCCCAGTACTTGTCCCAGTGCAGCAGGTCGGCGTATTCCCTGAAGCACTCGGGGAAGTTCTCCTCGGAGAACCGGGCGCGAATGGCCGGGTCAGAGGCGTTTGCCTGGCCGATGAACTTGGGCGGGGGCATGTAGTAGCCCTCTTCGCGCCAGTGCACGGCGATAGTTGCCTCGGAAGACTCCGACTCTTCGTCAGCCTGCCCTTGAACTTCTTCGGCCATGGGGTGCGTCCCTCCACTCGCGATTACGTTCAGAATTAACGCCGGAAGCACTCCAAATTTAACGCGGGCAGGCAGCAACCTCTATGGTCACGGACCAGTTATCTGCCAGGCGAAGTTGTGATTACGGTCAGTACGCGGCCAGCTCGGGGTAGGCCCGGTCCAGCCCGGTGATCCGCATGATCTTGCGCAGCGACGGACGCGCCGCGGTGAGCTTGAGCTGGCGCCCGGCCTGCCGGGCGTGCCGGGCGACCCGGGCCAGCGCGCTCAGCCCCGAGGCGTCGCAGAACGTGAGCCCGGACAGGTCGACGCTGACCGGTGTGGGCCAGGCGTCGATCACGTCGCTGATGTAGGCGTAGGCCTGCTCGGCGGTGGCGATGTCCAGCTCGCCGGTCACGCTGATGATCTGGTTTCCGTCCCCGTCGGTCGCGCAGGACAGTTCAAGCTGAAGAGGGTCCAGCCCCTGGACCCGTTCGATGGTCATCACGGCCACTTCACTTCCCCCGTCTTGGACCGCGCCGACGCTGGCGCGGTTCAGTTGACGAATGATCACGTGCCACTCCAACCCGTTGTCCGGTTAACGCCAGCGGCGCGACATACCTTCCGCATCCCGCCGAACCCGGGCTGGAACCCCAGATCCCCGTACACTGGGGGTATGGCCCCGATTCTGGCAGCACCTCCACTACCAGCGCAAATAATTAGAACCCCGAAGTCTGTGCCGATACCGGGATCCTGCTGAGTAAAACGTATGAGCGACGGGGCAGGTTCAATCTCCGTCAGGGCAGCCTCGGCCTCAGCCGCCGCGGCCGGAGGCCCTCCGGTAAGCCCCGCTGGGACGCCAATCGATGAACACTGCCGCCGGCGTCCCGCCGAGCCGCTCCGCCCGCTCGTGGCCTGCTACACCGGTTACCGCCAGCGCGGCGTGCCACCCGCGCTGCACCGGGGCCTGCCCTCGCCGTTCCTGACTCTTATCTTCACCCTGGACGAGCCGATGGTCCTGCTGGCGCACCCCGATCCGCGGCAGCCGCCCGGCGACTTCGGCGCCCTGCTCGGCGGGCTGCACTCGGCTCCGGCACTGATCACTCACGACGGCGCGCAGTCCGGCATCCAGGTCGCGCTGCGGCCGCTCGGCGCGCGGGCCCTGCTGGGCCTGCCGGCCGGCGAGCTGGCCGACCTCGATGTGCCGGCCGAGGCCGTGCTGGGCGGCGTCTGCGCCGAACTGCGCGACCGGGCCCTCGCCGCGCCCGGCTGGCCCGAGCGCTTCGCCATCCTGGACGAGATCCTGTGCCGGCGGCTGGCCACAACGGCCGCCACCGCCACCAGGGCCGCGACCGCCGCGACGCCGGCTGCGCCCGAGGTCCGCTTCGCCTGGCGCCAGCTGCTGCGGACCGGCGGGACAGCTCGCATCTCCGACCTGGCCGCCGAGACGGGCTGGAGCGGCCGCCACCTGACCGGCCGGTTCCGCACCGAGATCGGCCTGACCCCGAAGGCCGCGGCCCGGGTCATCCGCTTCGACCGGGCCCGGCACCTGCTGATCCGCCAAGCTAGCGAAAAGAGCAGCGGGTATCGCCTCGCCGACCTGGCCACCGCCTGCGGATACTTTGACCAGGCGCACCTGGCCCGGGAGTTCCGGGCGCTGGCCGGCTGCCCGCCGAGCCAGTGGATCACCGAGGAGTTCCGAAACATCCAAGCCGGCGCCTGGCTGTTCGAGGGAGCCTGAGCCTACACAAAGGAACAGGCCCTGAAACGGGAGGGACATACAGATATGGCTGCGACACCGCAGAAGCAGGTCTGGCCGAGCCTGCGCGCTCGCGACGCCAAGGCGCTGATCACGTTCCTGGTCGACGCGTTCGGGTTCGAGGAGACCGTGGTCTACGCGGACGGGGACATCGTGCACCACGCCCAGCTGTCCTGGCCGGAAGGCGGCGGGATCATGCTCGGCTCCGCCGGTGGCGACGGGAGCGCGACCAGCCCGGGCGCGTTCGGCGCCTACGTGGTCACCGACCAGCCCGACGCGCTGTACGAGCGGGCCAGGAAAGCCGGCGCGCAGATCACCGCCGAACCCCACGACACCGACTACGGCTCCCGGGACTTCGCGGCGCAGGACCCGGAGGGGAACCGCTGGTCGTTCGGCACCTACCGGGGCGAGCCCCGCAAAGGATAACCAAACGGTTCCTGACTGTCCGTCGCAAAGATTCCCCTGTCGGCCGAACGGGACCGTCCGGTTATTACCGGGTCATGACTACGCGGCATACTTGGCATCACAAGGAGCCGCCATGAGTAAGCAAGCGAAGCCACCGCCGCCCGGGGACAAGCCGACGGGGTCCGCCCCGCCGCCGCCCCCGGCGTGGCGGAACTGGCTGTGGCCGATCATGATCCTGGCCATCTTCGTCCTGTTCTTCGTGCTGCCCACCCGGTCGACCTCGACCAGCCTGACCTACTCCCAGTTCCTCTCCGACGTGTCCTCGCACAAGGTGCAGAGCTTGCAGATCTCGGGGTCGGTCGGCGGCACGAGCACCGGCAAGCTGAAGGACGGGACCAGCTTCACCGTGGTCATCCCGCCGCAGGCCGGGCAGGATTCGCTGACCAACCTGACCGAGAACATCCCGTCGGTCTCCACCGCCCCGTCGGGCGAGGGCTTCGGCAACGAGGTGCTGATCTACCTGATCGTGTTCGGGCTGCCGATCCTGCTGTTCTTCTGGTTGTTCCGGCGGATCTCGCGGGGTGCGGGCGGGCAACTGGGCGGCGTGCTGGGCGCGGGCCGCTCGCGGGCCAAGGTCTTCGATGAGGAACGCCCCAGCACCACGTTCGCCGACGTGGCCGGGTACGAGGGGGCCAAGGCCGAGATCGCCGAGGTGGTCGACTTCCTGCGCAACCCGGACCGGTACGCCCGGGTCGGCGCCCTGGTCCCGCGCGGCGTGCTCATGGTCGGCCCGCCCGGCACGGGCAAGACCCTGCTGGCCCGGGCGGTCGCGGGCGAGGCCAAGGTGGTGTTCTTCTCGGTCACCGGGTCCAGCTTCGTGGAGCTGTTCGTCGGCGTCGGCGCGGCGCGCGTCCGGGATCTGTTCGAGCAGGCCCGTAAGCGCGCCCCCGCCATCATCTTCATCGACGAGATCGACGCCATCGGCCAGCGCCGCGCCGGCTCGGGCGCCGTGGTGTCCAACGACGAACGCGAGCAGACCCTGAACCAGCTGCTGGCCGAGATGGACGGGTTCGAGCCCTCAGCCGGGGTCGTGGTGCTGGGCGCCACCAACCGGCCCGAGGTCCTGGACCCGGCGCTGCTGCGGCCGGGCCGGTTCGACCGGCAGGTCACGATCCCGCTGCCGAACGTCTTCGAACGCTCCGCCATCCTCGCGGTCCACGTCAAGGACAAGAAGCTGGCGCCCGACGTCGACCTCAACGCCGTCGCGCGCGGCACCCCCGGTTTCTCCGGCGCGGACCTGGCCAACCTGGCCAACGAGGCTGCCATCAACGCGGTCCGCGGCCACCGCGACGTGCTCACCGCCGAGGACTTCGACACGGCCAGGGACCGGATCATCCTGGGCCGGCGGGAAGGGTCCAACGTGCTGCTGCCCGAGGAGAAACACGCGGTCGCGGTGCACGAGTCCGGGCACGCCATGGTGGCGGCGCTGTCCGAGCACGCCGATCCGGTGGCCAAGGTGACGATCTTGCCCGCGGGCCAGACCCTGGGGGTGACCGAGCAGCTGCCGCTGGTGGAGCGGCACATGTACGGCGAGGACTACCTGCTCGATTCGCTGGCCGTGCGCCTCGGCGGCCGGGCCGCCGAGCTGGTGGTGATCGGGCAGGGGTCGACCGGGGCGTCCAACGACCTGGCCGGCGCGACCGACCTGGCGGTCAAGATGATCAGGGAGTTCGGCCTGTCCAAGACGCTCGGCCCGATCGGGTACCCCGAGGGCGGGTCGTCGTTCCTGGGCGGCGGCGGAGCCGCGTTCTCCAGCCGCCCGTTCGCCGAGGCCACCCAGGCCGAGATCGACAACGAGGTCTCCCGGCTGCTGCGCGAGGCCGAGGAACGGTCCATCGCGCTGCTCAAGGGCCACCGCCACGAGCTCGACTCCCTGGTCGAGCTGCTGCTGGAGATGGAGACCGTGGACGGCACGCAGGTCTACCGCATCGCCGGCCGCCCCGACAAGTCCCAGGCCGTACCGCCGGTGCCGCCGACCATCGGCGTGACGCCCCGCGCCGTCGCCAGTACCGCGCCCGCTGGTACCGCGCCCGCCAGTACCACGCCGCTCGCGGACGGCCATCCCGACTCCGGCTGAAATTTTTATGCCGAACGGAGCCTCGTTCCACCCGCCGGCCACGCTCAGGCCGGCGGGTGGTTCAAGGTAACCTCTGGGCTATGGCGCTGCCGGCTTACCTTCCAAGCCCGCCGATCAACAGCTTCCACATCGGCCCGCTGGACGTTCACTTCTACGCGCTCGCGTACCTGGTCGGCATCGCCTTCGCCGTCATCTTGACCCGGTACCGCTGGCGCGCGGTGGGCGGCGACCCGGAGCTGGTGGGCGAGATCGCCCTGTGGGTCGTGCCGGCCGGGATCATCGGCGGCCGGATCTATTTCGACATCACCACCCCGATGGACATCCCGCACGTGTGGTACGGGGTGTTCGCGGTGTGGTCCGGCGGGCTCGGCATCTGGGGCGGCGTGCTGGTCGGCGGGCTGGTCGGCATCTGGCGGCTGCGCCGCCGCGGGATCAGCCCCGCGCTGTTCGCCGACGCCATGGCGCCCGGGCTGCTGATCGCGCAGGGCATCGGGCGGATCGGCAACTACTTCAACAAGGAACTGTTCGGCCGGCCGACTTCGCTGCCGTGGGGCCTGGAGATCCCCTACCAGTACCGGGTGTCCGGCGGCATCCCCGCGGCCGACCTGCACTTCGCCACGTTCCAGCCGACGTTCCTTTACGAGCTGATCTTCGACTTCGCCTGGGCCGGGGTGCTGATCTGGCTCGGGCACCG
>Ga0210383_10004153_pt1 | contig 12843 bp, 14 predicted proteins | sample IncBWC14OmetaG_FD_160072 | JGI IMG/M metagenome (GOLD analysis project Ga0210383, IMG submission 160072) | Forest soil microbial communities from Barre Woods Harvard Forest LTER site, Petersham, Massachusetts, United States - Inc-BW-C-14-O ...
GCCGGGCTGATCGCCGGGCTTACCGCCGTTGGCATACCCCAGGATGAGGCCATCGCAGCGGTGCTCATCCAGCGGGTCTTCACCTCCTACCTGCCTCCGGTCTGGGGCTGGCTGACCCTGTCCTGGATGCGCCGGCGCGAGTACATCTGAGACCGAGCCGGTCTTCTCCTGCGAGGAGTACGTCGTCGTGGCGCAAGATGCTAATGGGAGTAGCGCGTAACAAGTAATCGCGTTCATCAGGGCGTCGCCTCCGGTTCGGCACGGGCTTCGGCCCCGGCCCGGGCGCCGACATCTGGTTCCGGAAGGGGCACGGTCTTCCAGCGCAGACCTTGCACGCCTCGGCGGCAAAGACCTTAAAACCGCAGGTGGGGGCTGCAGGTGGGGCTGCGCAGGTGGGGCGGGCGGGGCTCGAACCCGCGACCGGCAGATTATGAGAAGCACGCTCGTCCGCAGCACGCGCCTGGCCTGCAACGATGCCTTGCGTCGGCGCCATGAACGCACACGCGGCACTGGGAGTTCGCTGGGTGCCGGTCCACGGCCCGGTCCACGCCGAGCCTTCCTGAAGAGGCGGTCGCCGTGACATTGCGTGAAGTACACCGGCAACCCAGGATCCCATGTCCATTTTCGCCAGGCGCTCGCAGCAGAACTGACTCCTGTGCATTATCTCCGATAGCTCACGTTAGAAATGTCATACGGCCGACTTATCTTGACGGTTATGAGCGCTAAGCGGCGTAACCCGAAGAAGAACCCGGCTGCCCGGCGGCGGCGTGGTGGTGATGTCTCTGACCTTCCGCGAGCACGGTTCCGGCTTGATGACATCGGCCGCCTCCTGCTGAACGCCCCGGCCGAGGTGCTTCCGCTGATGGCGCTGCCTGCCTTGTGGCTGTGGAACATGGCCGAAGACAGGCAGGCCGCGGCGCACACTGCGTCGACTGCTGCGTGACGGTCCAGTACGCCCTTGCCGAATACGGGATTGCGTCGGAAATCCAGGCGGTCGGAGTGGGTATCGCAGCGGCCGGGACCGAGCCCCAGCTATACGGCGGCGACGACGGCCTACGTCCTCACTACAACCAGGACGGTACGTTCAACGGGCACACGATCCTGGTGATACCGGCTGCGGGCCGACTCCTTGACCCGGACTATCCAGCAGTTCGCGGCGATCCCGCGTACGGTGCAGGCCGCGCTGCCGGTAATGGGCCGACTGCCTGTCCCGGGCGGGCTCGGCACAGCGCAGTTCGGTATCGACCGCACCGATCACTTCGTGCTCTACGTCCCGCTGCCCGCCCAGTACCGCAACGCCTGGCAAAGCCCGGTCCTCGCCCAGCGAGCAGACGAGTATCGGGAAGCGGGCGCGAACCTGGCCGCCAACGTGTTAACACCATGCGGGGAGAAGGACTCCACGACCGGATAGTCCGCTCCCCCTACCCGCGGCTGCGGGCTCTTCTCACCGCTCTGGACGGCACTACGACTGTCGCCGATGCGCACGGGTACCGGTTCGCTGACCCTGCCACCGGAAGGGAACTTCGCCTCGTCGACATTCCTTGAATCGGCGTCCACGCGCTCCCGCACATGGCAGGGCTAATGTCTTACGGACCCGGGCGCGCAAACTGGACGACAGACAGCGACAAGTTACTGGGTGTCCGTTTCGCCAGTCGTCGCGCCAATCAGGCCGATTACAAGAAGCATGCTCCATAGCCTCGGGTCCGCTACCTGCACCGATGCCACACGAGAGTACCGCCGCTGCGCACAAAACGCTGGGATTTTCCACTCCCCCGTTCCACGACCCGTTCCACGCGCCCTCTAGGGATGTTGCATACAGCCCTGCAGTAAGCGTGGCCGAAAGCACGACGGGCATGCCGACAATGACGAGCAGGCACCCGATCTGCGATTAACCTCGATGCAAACCGATCAGCTTGCTGCACGGAGAGCATCAACTATGGGGCGCAGTACGTCGACACTGACCCCAGTCCTTATATCCAGGGCCGCCAGCGTCCGCAGGTCCTCGGGCACCGAGTCCGGCGTACTCCCCGGCAGCAGGACCGGAATGATCCGTGGACGGACTACGTGTCCCTTTTTGGACGTCGCCTTCAGGTTCTCGAGTTCCCTTCGCTGCGCGACCGTGACCTCTCCGACAGCCCCGATGCATACCAGGACAGCCTTTGACCATCCGGCGACTGTCGGCCCGCTTATCTCATCGTGGCTGGTTGTAGTCCATTGATGGGGCATCAGCACGCGAAGCCCGTAATCCGCCAGCACCTCGGCGACCAAGGAGACATCCGACCGGTCTTCCCACACATAGCACAGGGTGACGTCGTACACTGACTCGCCGGCACCGATAGATTCCACGCGGTACTGAGCGCGCAGGAAATCCACACTGGCATGCCGCATCGTCTCATTCGTCAGCCAGTCGGTCCCCTCTGGGCTCTTCATAAGATTTTCGAGGTCCCGGTCACTCAACAGGGAAGACGCCATTGCACCCCGGCCCTCGCCAGCCGAGACAGCCGATCGCATCTGCAACCTATCCCATCTTGCCACCTCCGCCGCTAGCTCGTCCGACGACAGCAACTCCGCAAAGACCGCTGGCCAGCGCTGCTGGAGGCACCGGGAAAGCGCAAAGAACTGAATTGGGATGGAGACCGCCCCCGAATTCAGGGCAATCTCAGAATTAATTGCGAGATCCACAAGCAGATTGTTCAGGAAGCGGATGACTGATCTCGGGTTCCCGCCCAGCGCCTTCCCGATGATGGGTAGGATATCGGACAGCTGAATCCCTAGCTCTTGCGGCTGATCCTGGAGTATGACCTCAGAGAATTTCCTCATGCGGCCACTACTCGGCGGAATATGAAAGGCAACTTGTACCATCTTGTCGAGATAGAGATGGCCTTCGTATCCGGTAATCCCGTACTCCGTCGCGTAGCGATGCTGGAGGTATCCTTCAATTACCTCCCTGGCAACCCCGAGAACGAAGACGAACCCACGCTGCGCGAGCACGAGCTTGATGCTTTCAAGGAGTTTCACAGCCTGATCTGGGAAGCAGCGGTCCAGGTCGTCGATGAAGACTACCACCTGGAGGTCATCGGCGAATTCCACCGCGTCCAGCGCCTCGAAGGCCTCGTGGAACAGGCTTCTCGACAGGAGGGCGTCCTCGCGCAACTCGCGTGCCCTGTCGACGACGTCTTTGCCGGCCAGCGATACTTCGACATCCGCCACACCGGGCACCTTGATCGTTGATTTTACCGAGAATCCGTACGCCACAGCCCGCAGCGCACGGACGAGCGCACGCGCAGCGGCCGCGATTTGCCCGCCCTGTCTTTCATACTTCTCCAGATCACGGACGATCGTTCCGACGAGCGGCACGATCGGATGCTGGTCCTGCTCGTATTTCCATGCGTTGAACCAGACGGTCACGACGCTTGGATGGTGCGCGATCTCCTGGGCCATGAGGCGCATCAGGCTTGTCTTCCCGCTTCCCCACTCTCCGAAGACTCCAACGGTCAGCGGCCCATTGGCGTTGAGCGCGCCGTCGGCGAGCACACGCGCATATACCGCGAAGCCGAGGCCGTCGTCGTGTCGTCCGCCCGGCTCACCGAGTGCCTCGTCTGAGAGAAGCCCAACGTTCATGACCGCCATCCCAATGGAATCATTTGCCGGGCCAAGCCCGGGCCTGGTAGCCGAGCATGTTGTCTTGCTAGCACAGCCGGGGCACTCCAACGCTTAGCGGCCGCGCGGAGACGCGCACCTCGCCACCGCGCCGCAGCAGCACCTTGGCGAGTGGGTCCGCCCGGTCGCGGACCTCGCCGATGGCAGCCGCCTCTGGAAACCCGTAGGTGGCCCTCAACTCTGCAGTCAGGCGTCGCGCCGTCCCAGCTTCGACCGCAATGACAAAGCAGCCCTCATTGGTCAACTCCAGCGGATCCAGCCCTAGCATCTCGGCTGCCATGATGACCTCCCTTGCCACAGGAACGGCGTCAGCATCGATTTCCACAGCCATCCCTGTGGCGCTGGCCAGTTCGTGCAACACGCCGAGCAATCCTCCCCTGGTGGCGTCGCGAAGGGCATGGATCCAGGGCGAACTCATCACGAGGGATCCAATGCTCAGACCGACGTCCCGGCAATCGCTGGAAACGACCTGCTCGAAGCCGAGCCCTTCGCGGGCAGATAGTACCGCGACCGAATGCGCTCCCACTGGCCCCGTCACCACCAACTCATCTCCCGCCCGCACTGCCTCGAAGCCGAGGGCTGGGCCCTGCCGGGCGATCCTACCCAGTCCGGTTATCATTACTATCAGCCCTGGCATCGGGCTCTTGATCGTCTTGGTGTCGCCGCCCACCAGGGTTGCCCCGGATCGCGACGCCTGGTCGCCGATCGAATCGAGGACCCGCCTGACCACGTTCGGGTCGACTCCTTCTTCAAGCACCAGGGACATCAGCAGCCACTCGGGCCTGGCTCCCTCAGTCAGGAGATCGTTGGCAGTGCCGCAAACCGCCAGCTTCCCGATGTCTCCGCCGGGGAAGAACAAGGGATCGACGGTAAATCCATCGCACGTGACTGCCAGCACCAGCGAGCCGAAGTCCAGGCGTGCGGCATCCGAACGCCGGGCAAGTTCCGCAGAGGGGAAGCGCGCCAGGACCTCCTCGGCGAAGAACTGGTCAAAGGCACCTACCCCTTCCCCTACGCTACGGGCAGTCCAAGGAAAGCCGTCACTCACGGCAACTACCGGAGCCAACTGAAGCGATCGCCTCGTCAACGCTCAGCACACCACCGACGTAGCGGGAGATCCAAGCCAGTGCATCCGCCTTCGCCTGATCATTCGAGGAGATGACACACTCCCTCACCGCCAGCGGCTTGTATCCCCGGAAGTTCGCATCCGCGGCCGATGTCAGGATGCAGATCTGGGTCTGCAATCCAGCGAACAGAACCCGCCGCACACCGCGTTCCCGCAACATCTGATCGAGGTCGGTCTCGAAGAAGACACTGTGTTTTTGCTTCGCCATCTTCAGGCCCTTGAGGGGGAGCAATTCCGATATCAGTTCGGCACCCGGGGTTCCCTCGATGCAGTACCGGTCCCCGAAGCGTTCGAACTGTTCATCATCCGGTGGAAGCGAGAAGACCGAGTAGACGATCAGGCAGCCCGCAGCGCTGCAAGCATCGATAAGCCGCAGTATTGATGGCAGCGCCGCTACGACCTTCTCCCGCCTTCGCGCGTTCAAGCACAGGTCGCGTTGCATATCTACCACGACAAGAGCCGAGGACATAATGGCCTCCTTTCCATTCGCTGATGGGCAGTGAGTTTCGCGGGACTATCCGCGGCATGGGCGACCGTCATGCCGGAGCTGTGGAAGACAGCGGCTGATCGGCGCGGAAGAACATGCCAGTCCCGGCCGGTTGGCTAGTGAGAAGGCGGCTGGTAAGGCTATGGACAACAAAACTATAGAATGCAGGTCTGCCCAATGCCGTAGTCTCGTAGAAACTGGCTCCCTTGACCAGCACGACGTCAGCAGCCTCGATAGCGTGCCATTGCGCGGGCGAAAAGAACTCTGGCTCGAATGATGGCAGGTCCTGATCCACTGCCAGAATTCTGAGGCGCCCCATCCTGCGCCTTTCTTCCAGACCCGCGAAGTAGCGTTCACGTAGTAGAGCACCGATCTCCCTCGCGGTGATGTTGACCCCATCCGCCTGGCGATGCGCCATTATGATAAGGCCCAACCCTGGGTTATCAACCAGCAGGGCTTGGAACAACGCCAGGTCAAAGACGGCTTCACCTGAGTCATCCAGGATCGCCACCATCCGGCGGGCGCCAGGTACGCTTGCCGCGAACTCATCCCGCGAGTCCGCGCCCCAGTGGTAAGAGCCTGCGATGACACTTCCGATCCCCCCGCCGATGCTCTCGGGATCCCCCCCGTCAAGCCAGTCCCCGAACCAGGTCGTCCCGGCGAACGTGCTCAGAAGACAGGCCCTCATCACGTCGTCCTGGGGATCCAGATGCTGTAGCAACCGCAGGGCCGCTGCATTCGCCCGAGTCGTGCGCTGCTGATCTTCACGCAGCGCTCTGGGTGCCAGGGCGGCGATGATGCGTCTCTGGATCGCCATGGAGACATTTGGGGTAGCCTTGCGCGCCAGATAGTAGTCGTCTGCCTTCAGCAGCAAGGCAAAGGCCGTGAACAGGTCGATCGCCTGGCGACCGCCCCGGGCAGCGGCGCCCGATAGATGAGTGTGTATCCACCCCAGGCTGTCCGCAATCTTCTCATCCGTGCAATCAGACATTCGGAAAGGCCGGGTGAGGCGGTCCGTCCAGCTGAGCGGTGAGCCGTGGGCCGCCACCGCTTGTGCAAGGTTGGCGGCCGGGCACCGAACGAGGTCACGGGCCGACCACGGCGTGGATCTGCCGGTCCTCATGCCCGCTATGAGGTTTAGAGCGTCGGTAGCAGCCATGGTGGGTGTCCCTGCGTACACCTCGGCAAAATGAGAACCGTCGGCGGGCCCACCGGCCCGGCCCTTCACCACAACCTGACTTGCGGGGTCATACGGAATCACGCGCCCCGGGATAAACTCAACGAGCACGGGGCTACTCATCGGAGATCTTCAGGCTCCCGTAAATGTCAAGAAAATAGTCGAGTCTCGTCGCCATCAGGGCATTTAGCCGACGCCCGTCAGCTAGGCGCTGGATATCACGGAGCGTGAACTCCTCGTTCATGCCGCTGCCTGTCCGGTTATGGCGAATGGCAGCGATCTCGGCCATCGGCTTCCGGTCCTGTATGGTGCTGGTCAACTCCAGCGAGAAGATCTGGAAAAACAGCGACGAATCGCGTTCTGGCCGCACCAGGCTCAGGTGGCCGTGATCGACCAGTCGCGACTCGTCGATCCTGAGACCAAGCTCCTCGTAGACCTCGCGGATCGCTGCCCGCAGCCAGACCGCACGCGGTATCTGCTCATTGTGAACCAGCACGTTCTGGCGCATGACGTCGCTCATGAGCGCCTCTGCATCTCCCGGGGAGATGAGAGGAGGCATGCTCAGGCCGGCGGCGTCGTAGGCGTCCTTGATCGTTACCTTGCCGCTGATATTGGAGTACAGGCCCAAGGCGGTTGAACCATTCAAGTTCGACCTGAGCTGGAGATATACTCTCCGGCCGCGGCTCGTCACACCGTGTACGAGTATGAGCACGATGGCCCCATATGTGGAAAGGTTTGCTGACTCCCTCGATGATTCGCTGCGGTTGACGATTCCAGTCCATTTGAAGACGTCATCACTGGCGGTGCCGAGCAGGTTCCATTCGCCAACCTCTATAGACCTGCCCTCGATGGCCAGAAATGAATTGAGCGCCTCCGCATAGGCCATTGTTGATTCAGGCAACTCCACAACGAAGCTCTCGTCCACATTGCAGCCGGGAAGGATAGGGGAGATTCGAATGGAGCTGGGTGAACCGCCGCTCATCCAGTTCCCGACGAACGGCAGATTGCCTTCGTACTCGACCACCTTCCACGACTGCGCCGAGGGACCCTCCGAAGTCAGGAAGCTAATTACGGTGCGCAGGCCGCTCGCTCTCCGGTGCAAGCGGTCATCGGAAGCCCGCTCCTCGTTGACCCTGGATGTGGCTTCGGCTGATGGGAAGATCACCACCATCCGGTCCCAGAAGCCCTTCTGGGCCTTGCGACGGTCCGCTAACGCCGGGATCAGGTACCGCTTGGCCAGGTGTTCATTGGTGATGCCGACGATCACGCACTCGTCATGCGCGGCGAGGAGTCGAATGAACGGCTCGCCCCGGCGTTTGCCAGGTATGTTCTCGCGATGCTCGATCGCGGTGAACTCTGTATACGCCGACGGACTGCCTGCGATCATCTCATTGTCGGCATTGAAAACCACCGCTACCATCAGCATTGGCGTGTGCGATGGCATCAGCGGCGGGAGATCTTCCAAAGCACAGGACAACCGGGCGTCAGGACAGCCGAATATGCTGACGATACTGTCCCGCATCGGCCCCTTGAGCGGTCCTCCAGATATCGACAGCGACCGGCGGCAGTCCTCCGATATCAGAATGTGCCCCGCCTTCGTCCCGAGCAGCGCCTCTTGCGCGAAACGGAGCCTACTGGACAGAACGGTTCGGCCGCCTGGACTGGTGAAGTATGTCGCGTCGTCTTCCCAGTCGAGCAGGAAAGCAGGAGTTGCCCCGGAATCGGCCGCTTGACGCTGTATCTGCAGGCCAAGATAAAAGAAGGCCCTGAGCATGTCCGTCTTTGCGGCCCGCTCGGGTCGTTCGGAGAAGAACCAGAGATCAGCAGCTCCCCCCATCATCTCCAGCTCAGGCAGATGAACCCCCGACAGCTCACGGGTGGCGCGGATCGCGCGGGGGATCCCCTCTTCGAGACCTCCCGCGATCGCCTCCCGGAGAACTGTCTCCTCTGCGAAACGGAATGCCAGGATGGCGCCGCCGCGGTATTCCGGGGCCTTGCGGAAATCGGTCAGCATACCCGGGCTGACTGCGTGCGCGATCTGCTCGATTCCCGTCTGCAGGCGGTGCCTGCGCTGCGTTGTTTCCACCTGATCCTCGGCCCGCCGCTCATCGCTCTCGAGCACATGCAGTTGGTCGGTGATGATCCGGAGCCGCTCGCGGTACTCCGGGGCAAGCTCCGCCGTGGCGAGCTTTCGTGACAGTTCAAGCAATTCGCTAGTCTCCATTGCCCCTACCATGCCTCAAGAAGGCTCCCATGCGGGACAAACGGCAGCACTCGGCACGCAACCGTAGGGAGTGCCAGCAGCCCCACGTATGGGATGCACGGAAAGCAACGCCGATGACGTACGGCTTCTGCGAAGGCACGGGGCGGGCTCCGCTCGGCCAGACCACGTCGGCGGCTGTGAAGCCGATGCGCAGTCCCCTATTTGGCTATTTGGCGACACGACACCCCACCGAGACCGGGACGACCGGCTCACGTACGACCCTGCTGGCCCGGATCCGAAGTAAGCGCGACCTAGGCCCGGCCCGATTTTCGGACAACAAGGTTTACCTATCACTTGACTCACTCATGATGTCACAGGCGCAATCCGGGGAAGCACCGGCCGAGCCAGTTGCCCGAGGCAAACAGGTCATCGTTCGAAGCATGCTCACAAGCGGACGGTATCAGCCAGCGGCGCTCGGCCCGAGGACTGGCGATGCTGCCGTTCGTAGCGTAGCGATCGGCCCTGCCCGCTTCTTGCACGACCAGCTGGCGTCCGCGTCGCCGGACCTGCTGCGCTCGATGCTGACCACGTTCGTGAACACGCCGAGGCCGACGCGGTCTGCGGCGCCCCGTAGGGATGCCCTCGCCCGACCGGGTGAACGTCCGCAACGGCTACCGGCACCGCGACTTCGACACCCGGGCCGGGACCCTGGACGTGGCCATTCCCCGACTGCGCTCGGGCAGCTATTTCCGGACTGGCTGCTGGAGCGCCGCCGCCGGGTCGAGGTGGCGCTGACCAGCGTGGTGGCGCCGTGCTACCAGCTCGGGGTCAGCACCCGGCGGATGGAGAAGCTAGTGGAGTCGCTGGACATCACCCGGCTGTCCCGGTCCCAGGTCAGCGAAATGGCCCGGGACCTGGACGCGCAGGTGGAGGCGTTCCGGACCCGGCCGCTGGACGTCGGCCCGTATACCTTCGTCGCGGCGGACGCGCTGGTGCTGAAGGTCCGCGAGGGCGGCCGGGTCGTCAACGTGCATGCCCTGCTGGCCACCGGGGTCAACGCTGACGGGCACCGGCAGATCCTCGGCCTGCAGGTCACCTCGGCCGAGGACGGCGCGGGATGGCTCGGATTCTTCCGGGACCTGACCGCCCGCGGCCTGACCGGCGTCCAGCTGGTCACCCCCGACGCGCACAACGGGCTGGTCAGCGCGATCGGCGCGATTTTGCCCGGCGCCGCCGGACTCATTACGCCGCGAACTTGATGGCCGCCCAAGGCATCCTGGCCCTGGGTCAAGACGCTGCTGCACTTGGTCTATGACCAGCCCGACGCCGCCTCTGTGCACGCCCAGTACGACCGGCTCACCGACGCCATCGACGGCAAGCTCCCCACAGTCGCCGCGCACCTGGACGCCGCCCGCGCCGACGTCCTGGCATTCACCGGCTTCCCGAAAGGGCTCTGGCGCCAGATCTGGTCCAACAACCCCAGGAACGCCTCAACCGGGAGATCCGCAGGCGCACCGACGTCGTCGGGATCTTCCCCGGCCGCGATTCCCCTGATCCGCCTCATCGGCGCCGTCCTGGCCGAGCAGCACGACGAATGACCGAAGGACGCCGCTACCACGGCCTGGACGTCCTGACCCGCTCCCGCATCACCATCGCACCGGCCACCACGGAGGTGACACCGGACAACGGCATCCAGCACTCAGCGCCTAACCCAGAACAAAGGATCACGCGCTAACCGCGAAACACCACGTCCCGGGACTTGACCTGCCCAGCGTCCACTCCTGGTCGGCGAGGTCGCGCCGCGAGTGGGGCGCACTAGCCCGATATAAGTCGGACCACCGCCCGGCAGGTGGAGGCAGCCGCCAGATGAACCGCGTTCTGCACCATCGCAGTTATCCGGGTGCGCCGCGCACCAAAGGCCGTGACTACTCTATGTCCGGATGCAAGTCAACAGTCTCTTGTCTCGCTTTTAGTCCTCGTCCGCCTTATGCTTGTTATGTGGAGCTTCCAATCCAAGTGCGCAGGCTTGTTGAGGCGGGCACGGCAATCGGGCATTTCGCTACTTGCCATCAAGATATTCCCTATGTAACGCCTGTGTGGCTCGATATTGATGCAAATACTGATCACATTCTAATCGACGTGAAACCTAATGCGGTGAAGCTGAGAAATGTTAGAAGCAATCCAAATGTCTGTTTGAGTATCGTCTCAGCACATAACAGTAGTATGTGGGCAGTGATCAGGGGGGTGGTCGATGATATTGATGAATTGGGACTTGATGCATCACACGTCCAGATGCTGGCTGAAAGGTATCTTGGAAGGCCGAAGCGGACCCCCGGCATGCGATACATACTGAGAATTAAAGCTACTCGAGTGCGCTGGTGGGGAGAAGAGTCTGACGGCGCGAATGAAAAGTGTTGACCGCGGTGATCCATGCACAGTCCACCCAAAGCCCCACTTCTGGTCGGGTTAGCTCAATGAGCCTTTTTCATCCTGGTTGTAGCGGATTGGTCACGGTCTAGTGAGAGCGCGGCGTGTCGCCGCGCGGAACGAGGAAGCCCCCGGTAGATGAGGCAGTCGACCAAAACGACCTTCATCGTCACCAGGGGCTTCCGTGCTTTTCTACCGTGCCGCGCTGCCGTTGTCGCGCCAGACCCTCACCTATGTAGCCGGGATCATCCGCCGCCACCGCGCGTCGATCGGCTCGCTGTGGCGGAAGCTGGACCCCGCCCGGCAGGCCCTGCTGGTCTTGGCGCACCTGCACAAGGGCGAGACGTTCGCCCACCTCGCGGCCAGGTTCGGGGTTGGGACCGCGACCGCCTGGCGGTATGTGGACGAGACCGTCGCGCTGCTCGCCGCCCGCGCGCCGAAGCTGCGCCAGGTGGTGCGCGCCGCCAGGGCGTACCCGTACGCCGTCCTCGACGGCACCCTCATCCTCACCGACCGGGTCGCCGCGGACCGGCCCTTCTTCTCCGGAAAGCACCGCAGGCACGGCATGAAACTGCAGGTCATCGCCAGCCCCGCGGGCAACCTGATCTGGGTCTCCGGGGTGCTGCCCGGCGCGGTTCACGACAGCAAGGTAGCGTGGATCTGGGCATCGAGCGCGAGCTGGCCGCCGCCGGCCTGGTCACCCTGGCCGATAAGGGCTATCAAGGCGCCCGGCACGCGCTCACCCCGTACAAAGGGAAAAGCAAACCCGAATCCCAGAAACAGGCCAGCAAGGCGCACGCGAAACTCCGCGCCCCCAGCGAGAGCGCAAACGCGCAGCTCAAGGGCTGGAAAATCCTCTGCAAGCTTCGCTGCGGTCCCTGGAAAGCAGGCCAGATCACCAAGGCCATCCTCGTATTGCAGACCCGCGAAGCTACAACAGGATGAAAAGGGCTCAATCTTTCGTACGCTCGGCAGAGCAGGAGGGTAACACCGTGAGCCTCCATGAAACCCGGGCAGTTCACAGCGTGCAATGGTGGTCTCGGCGCGACCTGGCTGATCGGTACCGTGCGGCCGGGTCGCTCATGCCGGGCGGTTCCCCCGCGACCTGCGTGGTCCGGCCATGGCGGATGACCAGTAGTCCTTCGTCTGCCAGCACCAGGAACGCGTGACGGGTGGTGCCCTGCTTCAGCCCCTGGAGCCGGGCGAGTTCGGGCACAGACGGGAGCTCGTCGCCGGGGGCGAGCGCGCCACAGGCGATTGCCTCCCGGAGCCTGCCGGCCGCCTGTTCCCATTCCATCTGTCCGTTCGACTGGTCAGGCCGCAGGTCGGGAACGTGGCGGTGCTCAGTGAACGGCTTGCCGGCGCACGCGAGGTTGCCCCACTTCTGCAGGCGTGCGTAGAGGTTGTCCAGCAGCGGGCCCGGACCTTGCGTACTTCCTTGATGCCGAGCGCGGGCTCGATGGTGCGGCGGATGTAGCCGCGGTTGGTCTCCGTCGTGGAGACGTCCCATCCGGCGACGGGAACGTACGCGTCGAGCAGCTCGGCGACGGTGACGTCCGAATCCGGCTGCCGTCCTGCCCGGGCGAGCTCGAGCAGCTTGCTGAGCTCGATCTCCGCCTCGACCTCGGTTTTGCGGGTCTTCAGGAAGCGGATCTCGCGGCCGGACAGCGGGCTCTTCCCGGCGTACACCCTGGCACGCCACGACCCGCTCGGCAGTCGCTCTAGGTGACCGGAGGACTGACGCGGCAGGCTACAGAGCTGCA
>Ga0210383_10004158_pt1 | contig 12826 bp, 11 predicted proteins | sample IncBWC14OmetaG_FD_160072 | JGI IMG/M metagenome (GOLD analysis project Ga0210383, IMG submission 160072) | Forest soil microbial communities from Barre Woods Harvard Forest LTER site, Petersham, Massachusetts, United States - Inc-BW-C-14-O ...
TTTATGCGACTCGCCGGTAATGACAAGATAGATTGGCAGAATCGTGCATATTTTTTTGCGATTGCGTCTCGGGAGATGGGACGTGTACTGGTTGACCATGCGAGAGCGGCTCGAGCCGAAAAGCGCGCTGGAGCGCACGGGCAGATCGAACTGGATTCGGACGTTGCGGCTATCGGCAAACGGGCGGTTGATTTGTTGGCTCTCGGCGAAACACTTGCAAAACTAGCGACTTGGGATTCCAGAAGAGTGAGATTGTCGAAATGCGATTCTTCGCGGGGCTCGGCTTTGATGAGATCGCGGAGACGTTGGCCATTTCAACTAGGACTGTCAAGCGAGATTGGGCGATGGCCCGTGCTTGGTTATACGTTGAACTCACAAAACCCTTCGGATAAGTCATTGTGACTCCTGATCGATGGAAACGAATGCAAGAGATTTTCGAGGAAGCGCTTGACGTACCGGATTCGGAACGTCAAGCCTTGGTTCGTAATCGATGTGAAGGGCAGGCGGGCCTTGAGCAGGAGGTAATGGAGCTTCTCGCTGCAAACAAGACTGCCAACAGCTTCTTAGAGGTGCCTGCTGCGAATCTTCTGGGGCTCGTTGGCGGAAAGAATACGTCATCCTCTTTCACCGCGGGTAGCCTCATCGGCAACCGGTTTGAGATTCTCCGCTTTTTGAATCGTGGTGGCATGGGCGAGGTCTATGAGGCATGGGATCTGGAATTGAAAGAAAGGGTCGCGCTCAAATCCATTCGCCCTGAGATCGCACTGAGCGCAGACGTGCTTGAGCGTTTCAAGCGCGAGGTCAAGCAAGCGCGTGCAATCTCTCACCCCAATGTGTGTCGCGTCCACGAGCTTTTCAGCCACGAACCTGATCCGACGACGAAGATCTGGTTCCTAAGTATGGAATTTCTTGAGGGCGTTACCCTATCTGATTACATTCACCATCATGGAGCAATGGACACTGCATCTGCTTTTGACTTGGTCAAACAAATGGTTCTCGGCCTCAGCGCCGCACATGCTTTGGGTGTCATCCATAGAGATTTCAAGACGAGTAACGTTATGTTGGTGGGCTCAGGATTGGTAGGGAAGCGAGCAGTAGTTACTGACTTCGGCCTCGCACTGAACGTCTTCGGACCACGGGGCACCCTCAGAGAGCCAGGGGGGCAGGGAACCCCAGACTTTATGGCGCCGGAGCAGAGAGAAACGGGTGAGGTCACATTCCTCGCAGATCAATACGCCCTCGGTGTTGTTATATGTGAGATATTGACCGGTTCGCGTCCAGTCCGGACTGGCGGAGGGAGTGATGGAAGTGGATCTTCAGTAAAACTGCCTGATGGAATTCGCGATCTCCGATGGAAACGCGTCATCCATCGATGTCTACAAAAGCGGCCGGAAGACAGATTCAAGAAGATTGACGAAGTCCTGGCGGCGTTGGCGCCGCGGAAAAGACCTCGGGAAATATGGGTATGGATAACCGCCATGGTCTTGTTAGCTCTGGCCGGATTTTGGTATTCAACCAGATCGGGTCGGATCAACGTTTCTCTCGCCGTACTTCCGTTACAAAACCTTACGGGGGATCCTACACTTGATTACCTGGGCACAGGTATCAGTGAGGCGCTTACCAACGACCTGTCTCAAATGCCCGGCCTTCAAGTGACGGCGGAAAGTGTCGCCGTCCGCTATCGAGGCAAAGATGTCGATCCGCGAACGGCGGGGCAAAGTTTGCGGGTCAAATCAGTTGTCGATGGATCGATCGCCAAAACAAATGAAAGGTTTCGTGTTCCTATCGAACTGATTGATGTGAAGACGGGCTCCCAGGTCTGGGGCCAAACCTATGAGGGCAGTCTTTCTCAAATCGCAGATTTGCAACATGAGATATCTACTGACGTGGCCTATCGCCTCAAGATCAGGCTGGATGTAGATACCCAGGCGCGACTCAAACGGCAATATTCAACAAATTCGTCGACCTACGATGTGTACCTGAAGGGGCGGTTTCATCTGGGCCAACGCACGCCCGAGGCTCTGCAGGAAGCAATCGGCGATTTTCAACGAGCACTGGATCGTGACTCGCAATATGCTCCCGCTTATGCAGGTCTTGCGGACTGCTACAGCCTCTCGGCGTTCTACGGCTTGCAGGAACCAATACCCCTCCTTACGAAAGCAATAGCTGCGGCTCAGCAGGCGCTTGAAATAGACAGCACATTAGGCGAGGCTTACACCTCGCGCGCGATTGCTCGCACGTTTTTGAAATTTGAGTGGCAAGGCGCGGAGGAGGATTACAAAAGAGCTATCGAGCTCAACCCCAATTATCTGGCCGCGCACACCTGGTATGGTCTCGTGCTCTTGATCCCGCAGGGTCGTCGTGCTGAAGCAGCGGCCCAGTTGGCTTACACGCAGGCTACCGACCCTGATTCACTTGTCACGATCGTTAGTCTGGCTACTATGGATCACTTTTCGGGTAAGTTCGACGAGTCGATCAGTTTGCTCCGACCTAAGGTCCGTATGTCACCGGCCTTCGAGCCGGCGTTCCAAATTCTTGCCGATGACTATCTTGCCAAAAACATGAATAACGAAGTGATAGACTTGCTCGAAGCCGATTCCCCACCGGAAGATGTAGTGCGCCAGCGAGCGATACCCTTGGGCATTGCATATGCAAGAACGGGGCAAAAGGCAAAAGCGGCCGCGAAGTTGAAGATAGCTGAAGCTGCTATTCAGGAGGGATACTCCCTCTCATATGTAACAGCTGCGTTATACACCGCGCTGAATGATCACCAACGGGCCCTGGATATGTTAGAACTGGCGTACGAGAAACGGGATTCGGATTTAGTTTTTCTGAACGTCGACCCTCTGATAGCGCCGTTGCGATCCGAACCCAGGTTTCAAAGGCTCCTGAAGCTCATGAATCTTCAACAAAATTCTGCTAAGGAAGGAGTGGGCTAATGACTAAAGAGGATTTACTGAAAAAATTGGCACTTCAACCAACTCAACTTGCCGATCTCCTAGCAAGATTTGGCGAGTTTAAAAAAAGCCTTGACGCTGACCAACTTAGAGTCCTAAATCGATCGCTTCCGACGCTGTGTGAAGCACTCGCATGGTTGGGACCTCATGCTACTGTAGATGAACTAAGGGAACTATTTGGAGGGGGCCGCGGCCACGATCGCGATAGTCCGCCAGTCATTGTGTGCCACTTCGTCTCAACGGACAGGACCTAGGATTGATGTCTTCGGAAACCTAAATGGTAAAGGTCGATGGCATAGAGAGAGTTGTGCCTGCAGCCCAAACTATCGAGAGAGTAGCTCGCACTGCCGAGGCACTCGGTGTCACTCGACTTGCAGATATCACTGGTCTCGACAGAATCGGCATTCCGGTCTATTCCTCGGTGGTTCCGAAGTCCCGTGATGTTCTTTCCGTCTACAACGGGAAGGGATTGAGGCCTGTCGACGCTCAAGTGGGCGCGCTCATGGAAGCGATTGAGCGGCAGACCGCAATAAAGACAAGGCTTCCTTACATTGAAGGAAGCTTTTCGGATCTAGATCAGCGACTGAATGTTTTGGACCCGAATCGAGTGAATCAGAGGCTCGCTGAGGATTACTCCGAACAGCGAATCTACTCCTGGGTTGAAGGTCTGGACATTATCTCCGGCGAAGCATGCTGGGTTCCGACAAAATTTGCAGGATATCTATGGGACGATGTTCCGCATCGATCATGCTTCGAGAGGAACGATACGAACGGTCTGGCTTCGGGCAACTGCCGTGAGGAAGCCATCTGTCACGCGTTGTGTGAGCTGGCTGAGCGGGACGCGTGGACGATGGCAGAGTTGGGCGCGCACCAACTTCCTCGACAAAGAAGGTCACTCGCGTTTGGCATCAACGCTAAAGATGGGCCAGACGATTTAGAGATGTTTCCTAGCCTTGATCTCGATTCGAACGATCTACTCGATAAATTTCATCAAGCTCACTTATCTCCCGTTGTCCGCGACATAACGTCCAGCCTGGGCGTGCCAACTATCTTTGCTTCCGTCACCGACGATGACCGGCCCGATTTCCCGATGGCCCACGGTGGCTTGGGAGCGCACCCGGATGTCAGCGTCGCGCTCCGTCGGGCTCTAACCGAACTCGCGCAATCCAGATGTGTGGACATCCAAGGGGTCAGAGAAGACATGTCTCCTCCAGGCGCCGGTTCGCACGCCTTCGGATTGCATACTCGTCGTATAAGCAACATAAACCGCGAGAGTTGGTGTCTTGGGGAATCAAAGAGGAAGCGCAAGCTCACCGCCATACCCTCAAACACACATGCAAGCATTGATGAAGATATGAAGTTTCTCCTGGATAGCTTCGTCGCGTGCGGTCTTGATCAAATCGTAGTGGTGGATTTTACCCCTCACATCACGTCTTATTCTGTTGTGCGGGTCATAGTGCCGGGCATAGAGTTATGGGCCACTGATCACGGGCGTTTGGGCCGTCGAGCCCTGGCCTTTTGGAAAGAAAATGCTTGATACAGTCATCTACCTCGGGCCGAGCATGAGTCGATCGGAAGCAAGCTCCATTTTGCAAGCTGACTATCTACCTCCAATATGCAGGGGAGATCTGGCAAAGCTGCGGGAAGAAGTAAGAACCGTTGGCATCATTGACGGGGAGTTTTTTCAAAGCCTAGCCGTTTCGCCAAAAGAGATTGTGGCAGTGTTGGAAAAGGGAATAAGGGTGTTTGGAGCTGCCAGTATTGGCGCGTTACGAGCGGTCGAGACTCTGAAATTCGGCACCATCGGCGTTGGAGAGATCTTTTGTATGTTTCGAGACGGAATTCTCGACGGCGACGATGAGGTTGCTCTCGTCTACGATTCTCAATCCTATAGACACCTTTCAGAGCCTCTCGTAAACATTCGGCGAGCTTTGGCGATTGCTTTAGAAGAGAAGGTAATAGACGAAGCAGAGATGGCTCGGCTTGTAATGCATATGAAGTCTCGTTACTTCCCCGATAGGTCGCATAAATATGTTCAAAGTCTATGCCCCCCGCTTGTCAGTTTTTTTGAAGGGAAGATAATGCCAGACGTTAAGTACGACGATGCTCGTCTGCTGTTGCTCGCGATCAGAGACATGCAGAAGGATTTACTGGGGGCCGAGAACGGGGATGCTGAGGGTTTCACGTATCAAATCCTTCGCTGAAAGGCGAAACCCGAGATCATCAAGTTTTGTATTGCCAACCCCATGCAATTGTTAACTAGGGAACGCGCTTGCCAGCTTCGATAGGAGGTCCTTACAAGTCCCGGAAAATGGCAAAATGTCATCGTCCAATACCTGAAGATATTGTTATCAGGAGGGACCGCATGCCCGTCATCCTGCACGCGCGAGACTACAATCGCTGGCTGAATACAGAGGAGGACGCACGGCCACCTCTCGACCTGGTGCGCCCATTCGAGTCCGACGCCATGACGATGGCGCCTGCAAACCGCATGGTCGGCAACGTCCTCAACACCGGCCCCGAGATGCTGAAATCGGCATAGCCGTGGCTGTTTTCAAACGCGAGGATGAAATACATGGGGATGTGCAGACGCAATCCCTTGCGCTTCAATTTCCGTCCACAACTAGAGCACCGGTCCCATACTGGCAACCGTCCTACAATTCGGCCATGCCCCACATCCGGATGAACTTTGACCACTACGAAGATCTGTGGTGAGTTCACTTCATAGAAAGCGATTGCCGGACCATCATTGGTCCTCACAACCGCTACTATGGCTTTGCTACCTTGGATGGTCTACGCTCGTTTGTATTGCGTTGCAACCCTGAGGACGTGCCAGAGTCGAGCACAGCATGCGGCTTGGGGCAGAGGCAGCAATTACGTCGACATCACTGAGGAGCAATATGGGAAGCTGAAGCGCGGTTAGAAATGCATCTGAAGTCCTCAGTCGCTATCAATGTCCTCATCCGCCACCAGCTTGTTAAGCGTCGATTTCTCCTTGAGCACTGCAGACGAGACCTCAATGCCCTGGATACTCTGATCGAGACGTGCAACCACGCCAGCCACGACCACGAAGGACCAGACGAAGCAGAACAAGCAGACCGCGAAGGCCCAAGCCAAGGCCAAAAAGGACAACTCGAAGGACCAGAGTGGCAAGAAGCGACTACGATCCAGGACGCGGCATATGCGTTGCTTACGCAGCCGGAATACCTAAAATAGCCTGTTCCTTGCTGCCCCTGCCAGGACCAGTCGGGCACGGTGTTCACGCTTTTCTTGCCGTTCGATTCCTTCGCATTCGAGACGGCCGAATGGATCCGCACGGATTGATCCCGTGAAGTCGGCTTATGGGGAAGTTATCCAGGAAAAACTTCCAAATTGTTACCGATTGGGAATCTGATCAATCCCTTCAGCTCTCACCCAAAGATGCTATATCGTGCGGTCACAATCTCTCGTAACGTGGCACCCTAAGCAGGTGTTTCCATCTCAACAGCCACCAAAGGCCGAATAGAGGATTTCATGTTAGATCAGCGCGTCGATGCCGCACCATCTTCAGTCCCGGGGCCGGCTCGTCAAGTGCGGCATTCAGGTTCTTCCATGCCGTCGGTGGGCGCTCAAAGTACTATCGGCAAGACGCTACTCATCAAAGGTGAGCTCACCGGCTCAGGATCGGTCAATATAGAAGGAAAGGTAGAGGGTTCTATTGAGCTACCGGACGATCGCGTAACGGTGGGGCGCAATGGCCGAGTTTCGGCAAATATCGCAGCGCAGGATATAGTCGTGCTCGGGGAGGTGTTTGGAAGCTGCAAGGCAAGTGATCATCTTCACATTCGCAGTGAGGGTTCCTTATATGGAGATGTCGTGGTGTCGCGCATTTCCGTTGAGGAAGGAGCTTATCTGACAGGGAGCATCGACATACGAAGAGAAGCTGCGCCTGCGCCCAAGGCGGAGGAGCACCAACTGGTTGAATCGTTGCATGCGAACTAAGGGGCGATGGTCGAGGCTAACTCAAACTCTCGGAATAGTCGATTTTCCACCAATGAGAAATTGGTGAGTCATTAGGTAAACAGAAGCGCGTTTTTGTATGAGCAGGTCACCCTTGTCAAGGGGCCTGGTAGTGGCTGTCTCAGGGTCATTCCCATGGTACGGATGGATTTGTTGGCTGTCGGTCAATACTTACAACACGCCGCCGTACGTGATGCCACTGCCAGCGACAAACTTCTTTGGAATGCCAGCGAAATGGCGAGTGGGTCACGCTGATCCTTCAGTGACTGATGATTTCAACTGTCGATAACCGGGAAAGCATTATCCAGCTTCGCTTGGTGGCAAAGGCGGGCGCACGTCGTGCGTAGATCGTGATTGGCAACAGCATCGAACCCGCAATCTGATGCTGCCTGTCTGACGACGAACCGAGTCACCTTGGGCGAGTGGTTGAGCTGACCTTAGAAATGCCTCAGCATCGGGCATAAAGTAGGTAGAGAGGCCCGCCACAAGCAGGGTAATGCGGATCATGGAATCAAACGACCATTCGTGATGCTGAGTGGTCTCATTTTCGCGCACCGCCTTAGCGAATGTAGCATGCTTCTGTCCCGTAGGGTCGGCTTCTCTTTGATGAGCGCCAGCGCTCCGGATTCGAAGGGATTTGTCTTTAGGGAAAGCAATCTTACACATCCAGTTGCCAACGCCCCCAACCGAAGTTGATCAAGGCCCAAGCACGCGTCTCACTCTAGCGCCCAACAACGATGACGGCGAAAGTATCCGGGATTGGGGTTGGACGGAACTGCAGCTCTTCGGATATTGCACTTGTGTTCTGTCCGAATTTCGAGGTTACAAGGTACGCTTTCGCGTCCTGCTGACTTACGACCATCGTTCGGGCTCCGATTTGAGTTTTCACTTTTTGAAACATTGAATATTTGTCGGATGGCTCGTGGCGAAAGATGGTGAGTGTGCCAGAAGCGTCGGCAACAAAAAGCATGTTGTGCCTGGAGTCAAAATTTATATCGCCAGAGTTTGGCGGGGCATCGCCGATGGCAGCGACATGGCCTGTATCCATATTGACTGCGACAATTTTATGATCTTCGCATACGGTGAAAAGTTGACGGCCGGCGCTGTTGATGGCTAGTCCCGCTGGGCCGGTGCAAGGAGCAAGCAGCCACGATGTTGTGACCTTTCTTGTGGCGGCGTCGATGCGCACGATCTGACCAAGCGCAGGCAGCGTCACGAAGACGCTGCCTTTGCCATCCGCCACCGCTGACCCGGGGCGGCTGCTGAGGGGAATGGTTGCAGTGATCTGATTAGTTGCGCTGTCAATGACCGTCGCACTGTGGCTGTGCGAGTTGAAGACAATGACGGATTTAGTCGTGGCCTCAAAGACAATGGCGTATGGGATCAGGCCCGTTGGGACTGAAGCGACGAGTTTGAGGCTAGAACGATCGAAGACGCGGACGAACCCGGCTGTTCCATCAGTGACGTCTGTGACGTAACCGTATCTACCGGAGTCATCGAGAGCGATGTTGCGTACATTTGTCATGCCTCCTACCTGGCCGGAGATCTTACCAGTCTCGGTATCGACGACCATGACACGGTTAGTGCGGGGAATGTAGAGCTTATGAGTGGCTTCGTCTAAGCCGAGGAAACCCCATCCACCTTTGCCGCCGACGTTCCATTGCGTCTCGACACGGAAGGTTCCGGAAGTCGTGGGAGTGGCTGCCCGCAGCTCAGCGGTGAAAATTATGGGTACGACAGCGAGCAGGGGTAAAAGAAACACGAGTCGGCTAATAGTCCGCTTGACGGGTAGCATGCTTGAATTCTTCCTTTTCGTGGATTGATGGACGCGAGATGCTTCTTCAAAATGCACTTCGACGACCAGCCGATACTGGTCGCCGAAGTGCGTATTAGGTTTGATTGGTTGTTAGGTTAGTTGGTGGGGAACTGGAATTCACCCGTAAGATCGCCAATAGCCGGGCTGTTGGTCGGGACATACGGATTGGCTTCCTTCTGAGTTGGGTTCGGCAGGTTGTCGCGGCTGCGGGCGCTGACTGGTGGAAGGCTCCAGTTCGCCTCGATGAATTTGATGAGCGAGACGTGATCGCCGTACTCGTGAGAGACGTGACCACCCTTGGAGTACTTCGAGACGATGATGAGTGGAATGCGAGTTCCATCACCAAAGAAGTCGACCGGCTGGATGTACCCCGAATCATAGTATCCACCGCCCTCATCGAAGGTTACGAAGATGGCTGTGTCTTCCCAGAGCGTCGGGTTGGCCTTGACCTGGTCGACAATCTTCTTAACGAAGCCCTCATAGAGGTCGAGTTTGGATGATGCCGGGTGACCGTCGTTCATGCCGCTGGGCTTCACGATGGAGACCGGGGGCAAGTTACCAGTGTCGATATCTTCGTAGAGTTCCGTGGTGTCCGCGATGTACGTTTGACGGGCAGCCTGGGTACCCATGAACTGGGTCTGGTACTGGAAGGGGTTGCAGATGTTGCAATACTCATCAAAGCTGTTCGACTCGGTGGGATCGGTAACGTACAGATCCCAGTTTTCACCGAAGTATTTGAAGGGAACGTTGTGTGCGACCAGATCGTCACCAATGCTCTTTTGGCTAGTTGGGGGAATGGTGAAGGGCGAGTATTGCGAGGCGAGAGTACCGTCGCCGTTGTAGCCTGGGTTGTAGTTGTTGACCAGGTAGTAGTTCCCCTTCACGCAATTCGGGTTCACCGGCCGCTTGAGGGACTGGAGATAGTTGGTGACAGCGGGAATGCCCGGTTGGCCGATGTCGCCGCAATTGACGTAGCTGCCCCCGCCATAACCGTCCTGGTCGTAATAGTTGTTCGTCGAGGTCTGGGGGTTGGGGTTCTCCACTTGATTGGTCGGGGGAACAGCGGCCACTCCGTTGGAATTGGTATAGAAGATGGAATCGCCGAAACCAAACATAATGTGGTTGGCGCCGGTGCCACCCATGACGGACTGATGGAAGTTGTCGTTGATGGTGTATTCATCAGCGAGCTGTTTGAAATAGGGAGCGTCGCCCTGTGCCATGTTATAGAAAGCCATGGAGGTCGAGCCTTCGCCAGTACTGGTGTCATTGAAGCCACCGGGTTGGGGTGCGCCATTACTGCCGGTGCCAACGGTGGTCTCAACCCAGGGGAAGAGGTCGTTCAGGCAGCCGCTGGGGTTATCCTTGGTGGCATAGTCGACGTTGCAATCGGTCTGCTGCCACATCTGGAAGAAACGGTGGACGGGGCTGTTGGTGTAAGCGTCATATGGCATGTTAGGTCCAGTGAGTTGGAACACGCCTTCGCGCAGATTGTTTGCGTTGGTGATACGGGTGTCAAGCTTCCCGGAAGCGATGCCGGTTGCCCCAGTGAGCAGGAACTTTTCATATCCGGCAGCAAGGCCGGTGTCGGCGAGTTTTGCAACCTTCGAAGTAGTGAAGGGTGGAGGACCTGCCACGGTGGGCGTCTGAGGTCCGCCAGCCAACGCTGGAGGGAGGGGATTGTAGATGCTCTTAGACTGGGGGCTGTTCGAGAAGGTTCCACCGGAGGCGGTATCGTCGAGGGCTGAGAACTGCGCGGAGAGGGAGTAGTTGGGGCCCGGCTTCCCGTTGGCCTTCACGATCCCCTTGGAAAGCAGATTGGAGACAGTCTCACCTTCCTTGGGTGTGTAAGTGCCGTAGACGTGATCAAAGGTGCGGTTTTCACCGATGATGACGATGACGTGTTTGATGGGAGTCTTTGTTGCCGGTGCAGTTGCTTGGGCGTAGGCGGATTGTGAAAGTCCCGCAAACACTTGCAGCGCAATCAACATTATTGCGCCGCACTTCAATGTCCCGTTAGGGGCGTTGACAGTATGCTTCAAGGTGATACCTCCAGAACACTGAGAGCCTGCGTTAGCAGTGGGGAGTTTCATTCTCAGTGGGACAACGGTAGAGGCAATCACAACTGCGATGTGTCAAGTAGCAATGAAATGATTAATAATTACGATCACGTTATTCGTTGTACTGCGTCTTCGAAAAAAATATTTGTGAGAGAAAATATTTGTGAGAACAATTTGTAAAAGCCCTTCGCGTGGAAGCGAATTCCCATAGGATCTGTTGAAAGAAAGTTACACGACAACTTTGTATGGCCTCATCATCTCGTTGTCTTCGTGTTCGAGAATGTGGCAGTGCCATACATAGACGAGTTCCTGTCCCGGAGTTACCGGTGCGCCGTGGGGCAGGTCGAAGCGCATAATGACACGGGTAACGTATCCGGGATATGACTTGATGGTGTCCTTACGTGCGGGGCGTTCGTTGCCTTCTGGAGCCATCGGCTTGCCGGTGAAGACGAGCTTGCCGGTCTGTTGGTATGTTGGAACATCGAACGCTTGACGATTCAGCACCTGGAACTGCACAAGGTGAACGTGCAGAGGATGGACGTCGCCAGTGATGTTGACGAAGGACCAGATCTCAGTACTGCCCGCCTTGGGGTCTTCGGTAATCGGCTCGTGCCACCGAGCATTGCCAAGCATGCCGATAATAACGTAACCGTCGGAGGGGCGCTCGTGTTCTGAGACCAAAAGCAAGCGCTCTCGTGTGGCGAATGTTGGATTGAGAGGCTCAAAGGGCACGAGCATGTCCGGCACCGCGCTGGTGTCTTTGACGGAGAACGGTTTCGTGACCTTAAAAAGCATGACTTCTTCAGCAAGATACTGACCGCCCATGGTGTAGGGAGCCGGCGCATCATTGATAAGAGCAAAGGAACTCCCTTGGCACCTGGAAAAATCGATGACGACATCGAAACGTTCGCCTGGGGCAATGAGGAGGTAGCGCAGGTCGAGTGGAACGGGGAGAAGGCCTCCGTCGGTGCCGATCTGTTGGAAGGATGGGACATCAAACGACTGACTTGTGATCGCGCCGGTTGCATCAGAATTGAAAAGACGCAAATGGTAGAAGCGAGAGTTGGCCGCATTGAGAATGCGAAAGCGGTATTTTCTTGGCTCGACCTCAAGGAACGGTGTGACCTTGCCATTAACACAATTCATGTCGCCGTAAAACTCCTGGATCCAGATCGGATGCTCTTTCGGTCCATTGACGACCTTTGGATAATAAAGAGAGCCATCGTGATGAAAGAGCCGGTCCTGCAGCATAAGCGGTATCTCAAAATCGCCTTGAGGTAAGTTCAGCGCCTTTTCTGTTTCGTCACGTAAGAGATAGAAGCCGGCGAGGCCTGCGTAAACATTGAGCCTCGTGATGCCGAGGGCATGATCGTGGTACCAGAGCGTCGCAGCAGGCTGACAGTTCGGGTACGAAGAGGGGCGCGGATTGAACTTCGGGCCGTGCTCGCTATGGGCGGTGAACCATGCCTCCGGGTAGCCGTCGTCATCCGGTAGCGCACAAGCACCATGAAGGTGGGCGACGTTGCGAACTTGGGGGAGCGTCGATTCTGCGCCATGGATCGAGTGGTCAATGGGTAGAAGATGCGTCGTTGGAAGTTTACTGATCCAATTAATGTTTACCGGAACACCGCTTTGAGCCTCGATCGTGGGCCCTGGCCAGGCGCCGTTATAGCCCCATACTGTCGTAGCGGGAAGATCCCGGTGCAGCTTTTGCTGAAACTGGAGCATTTGAACTTCAACCGCCTCATTCGATTTCACCGGAGTGCGGATTATTGGAGGAATGGGGAGCGGATCGACATAACGGACTAGTTTTGCTTCACTGCGTACGGGGTTTGGTGAGGCCATCTCCTGTCCCGTAGCAGACACATCTTTGCAGAACGCAACTCCGGCTGCGGTGTAGACACTACCATGAAGAAATCGACGCCGGCTCAGCATTCGTTAAAGGCAAAGTGAATCTGTATTTTTTCGGGCGGAACGTTGGTTTCGCCCGCTTGATT
>Ga0210383_10004159_pt1 | contig 12825 bp, 10 predicted proteins | sample IncBWC14OmetaG_FD_160072 | JGI IMG/M metagenome (GOLD analysis project Ga0210383, IMG submission 160072) | Forest soil microbial communities from Barre Woods Harvard Forest LTER site, Petersham, Massachusetts, United States - Inc-BW-C-14-O ...
CTTAGCTCTGCGCGCCAACCCCAGGGCGTTTGCTCCACCGAGATCATTCGCCCGTCTGTGGCCGCATGAGGATGCAGCTCAGGCTTGGGAGAAACCGCCCGGTACTGAAGAACGCTGTTTGGCTCCTCATCGCCACCGGTGACGTAGAGATATTGGCCGAAGCGCCATGGGCTTTGAGTATCTACCAGCTCCTTGTTCAATTCCTTGTCATAGATGCTGCGGATGCTACCCGAAGCCGGATCGAGTTCGACACGATAGAATGGGCTCTCGACCGTCGTCGAGGTTGTTCTTTGTGACGCCGGCGGCGCCGTGTGCGCTGCGCGGAGTTCGTAGACCTTGTATCCCACCGGCGGAACATCCGCAGCGCGAAACTCCACCTCGCGAAAGTTCGGGCTCTCGTGGACAATCACATAGGGTACCGGTTCTTTCGTAGCGCGATCGGCGATCTCCGTGCCTTTATCGAGATCGATTGTCACGTCCCCATCACGTTTCCAGTTCAAGGGATTGAAGACAATGAAGCTATCCATGCCGGCTGCGACGGAGTCGGCCAGGGTCGCCATCCCGCCGCGGAGAATGTCGTTGCGCTGATCAGTAGCCGTGGTAGCTCGCGAATCCTTTACCCGTAGTTGCTCGATAGCTTCGTCACTGTCGGGGTCGGAGACGCTGTTCCACGAGGTCCAGGTATGCTCATCGAAGAGCACCATGTTGGCCCACATCGAGTGCAACTCCTCGCGATTCACGTCGAAGCGGGGATTCACCAGCATGCCGATTGTGGCCAGCTTCTCGGCCGAGGGTGCGCGGCTTTCGTTTTCTCTCGCCATGGCTGCGTAAAGCGCATCCGAGCCGATACCGTCTTCCCAATAGGGACCGCCATCTCCGCGGACCGTCGGGATCGCGCCCCCAAACTGCTCTGCGATGTTTGCAAGCGCATCATGAAAACCCGAGTATTCGATGTGCGGGTAGAAATAGAGCGCATTCCACTCATCAGCCAATGCAGCCTGCTGCGGAAACAGGTCGGTATTTTCAACCTGCGTGCCGAAAAGGATTGCAGCGCTGGCGAGATAACTGGGGCGCTGGTACATCTCGAGAAAGAGCGGCAACACCTCCTCACCCGTTTGCGTCAGTGGAGGTAGGCCAAACAGGAGTTGCATCTGCATATAGTGCCGCGAATACCACATCAGCACCTTGCCGCCGTCCGGCCCCTCCCACCAGAACGGAGTGTTCTCGTTCAGATGTCCCTGCAACAATACGGGCGCGCGATCATTGTTGCTCCCGGCAAAAAAGTACGGGATGCCGGCCGCTGCCAGAATCGACGCATAGGACCACGAATAAGAGGGCACGTCAGTGATGTTGGCATAGTTGAGCGGCGAGCCGTGAACACGGCTGAAGTTCGCGCTGGGATACAACGATCGGATCAGTGTTTCCGCGGTCGGAAATCCCGTGAGGACATTGCTAGATTGCGCAGGGATGTAAATCTTCTGTTGCCGAATGGCCTCGATGATCCGGGCTTGTTCCGCTGGCGTGCGCGAATGCAAAAACTGGTCCAGGTTCCACTCTCCGTCCGTGCTGAAGCGGAAGGCCGGGTGTTGCGCAAATAGATCCATTGCCTCATCGAGAATGCGGCTCTGGATCGTGGAGACCTTCGCCTGGTAATCGGTATAGCCCACATCAAGATGCACGTGAGGCACAAGAAAGAGCGTCCATTTCTTCTGCGGCTGGAGCATCTCCTGCACATGCGCCGTGTGCCCATTCACAACCACAGTAAGCTTGGCCTGCGTAGCGGGTGCGAACTCGGGAAGCTCGAACGGAATGCGCTCTTCTCCGAACTCCTGATCGGCGTGGAGCGGCTCGCTGAAAGTGTGGCCTGCAATGGCAAGCTCAACGCGCCCGGAACGAGGACGCTGACCATACCGCACGAAGACGTCGACTCGTTCGTCAATGGATGCCCCATGTTTCTGAAAAAAGATGGTCGGTTCCGCATGTGCGCTGATGGCGGTTGGAACAGGATCAGCTTGCTGCAATTCGATGGCGTCATATTCGAACCCGGCATCCGGAACGATCTTGTCACCGGCGGGGACAGCCTGAAAGGAGATGCTATTTGCGCCCGTCTTCAGCCACGATCCTGGAAAGTCAACTTCGACTTCGGCACGCGCATATGCCGGATAGAAAGCAGCCACCATGTCTCCCATGTTGTAGTCGAGCCGGGGATGAAGATAGAACATGCCCAAACGGCCGTTGATTCCCACGCGCAAAGCGGGAACACTGGAATGCTCGATCAGCAGCGATGCTTTCAGTCGATAGGCCGGTGCAGGGCTGCCCGCGATGGAGAAGTCAATAGCGCGCGGTGCAGACGTGGGATCTGCCGGTTTCCCTGCCCAGGCAACAGGGGCGAAAGCATACCAGGCTGTCCGCGGCTGGTCGTGACCGGCCACAAAGTGAACGGCCTCATGAGGCTCTCCGCCGGCAAATTCGCCAGATGAGCCATCGAAGACCCCAACCCTCCACACTGTCTTTTCAGCGGGCTCAGCAAGCGATACCAAGGACGTCATCAACGCAAGCGCGAGAGCAACGGCTTTCACCCTCATGACCTCTCCACGCAGAGGGCTGCTGGCCACCTCTGCGAAACAAAATTCGTCAAACCCGTTTCACCACGGGATATCAACGCAACGAATCCGGCCAAGCCTGGCTTCTTTCCTGGCTATCGCTTCTGAGGACTGTGTTTCAGACCGGCCAGCAGGCCGTCGATCCTGCAACCAACAAGCCCATCGTCGACGCACTGGGTCGACCCGTGATGGTGGGTCAGATCTACAATCCTTCTAGCACTCGAAGAAAGCGAGCCCTGGACTATCCCTGGGAATCTGCATTGACGCATCGGGAGTCCGATTCCCAAGGTTATCGGAGTCCTGCTGAAGAACCTCTACGGTCCAAAGTGACGCAACAGAGCTAGACGAAGCTGTCTGATTGGCAGGCGGCCGACTCGCAAGCAATACCAAGCCGATGAGAACAAGGCGATTCACGATTCCCTACGTTTTGCGGACCGCTTCACCATGTGTGGCTGCCCATCTCGTAGAGAACGTTGTCGATAAGCCGAGAACGGGCGCGCTCAAGTCTGCCACAAAGGGGAGGCTAGGTCTGACGCGGTTATCGAAAAAGTAGGTAACAGTATCAGCGAGCAAGGATAGCACCCTGGTCATCGTGGCGATTCTGCCAGACGCTTTCTGCTGTTTCGCAGGTGACTCAGTTTCACTTTCCCCTTTACCCAGTTCTCGAGAATGGTGTACGGAAGCGACACAAGCAGAAAAACTCCAAAAAATTGCCAACGCGACAAATGGTGTTCGACGCTCCACCAGATGAGAAATCCTCCCCCAATCAGAATCACAACCCAATTCATGAAATGGATGACGATCGAAAACCACGGCCAGCCGCCAGTATGGTGTCTGTACGAGGTCCACCACTGAATCGTTTTGCCGCCTTCTCTGTGCATGTTTCTGAATGTTGGAAACATCGTGGCCGAGTCACGCTTCCGCTTCCCCACGCGAGTATCCTGTTCAGGAATTTCGTGAACCAAATCTACGTCACAGTCAGAGCAGCGGGTAAATCCAGGACGGTATTCGGCTCGGCACTCGGGGCAGAACATGACCAGAATCATATACTGCACACGATTCCATCTGTCAGTGCTTGATAAACGCGGTAACCGCCGAAGTTGATTTGGGCGCAGGGAACTTTACCGGTTTCACGACTTACCAGGCGTGTGGAGTGTTCTTGCGGATACAATCATCAGACGCCTAGCTGACAGACTGGCGAAATGAAGTCCTGCGCTGAGTAAGTGAGACCGAATGATTACAGTGGAGTTCTCAAAGTGTTTTGAAATCCGAATGGGGTCGCCGTACAAGACTTGCAACTTCCATCTAGCGGGTGAATGGGTGCCTGACCTTGAAGAGGGAGGTTGGGTAGCGGTCCAAGCTCGTAGCCCCGACGGAAGGTATTTGGTTCTTGCTAAGTGGGATACTGCGGAGAATACGCCTGGATTCCGAGTAGTTCTCATTGATGAAGAGCAAAAAACCGTTGACGTAAGCCAAAGGATACCTGGCTGCTGCGAATTTCTCGAGTGGCAGACGGATGCAATCGCCTGGAAGGCATTTCCTCAGTCCCAAGGAAACATAGCAATTCCATTCGATAACCTAGCTTGACATCGCAACCCTAGTACGAACCTTACCGGTAAGGCGACAAAGCAGGCACTGGCGGGCCGCCGTTCGTGAAATAATGCAAGGCGACGCAGGTTGCTCTCCAATGGAACAATGGTTTCTTGTGGATAATCTCGAAGTTGAGCGCCTCCTTTCAGAATGGCGCTGGCTGTGTCCTCATCGGATGACACTTGTTGCTCGGACAGCGTTCGGAGACTTATTCATTCGCGATGAAGCAGGCGCCGTTTTTTGGTTGAACACAGCTGTGGGCAAGCTGAGCAAAGTCGCTAGTTCTGAGGCGGAATTTCGTGAAGCGGCCGAAACAAGCGAGAATCGAAGTGAATGGTTTGCAGAACCGGATTTACAGGCCGGCGCAAAACGCGGTTTGAATCCAACATCCTCACAATGTATTGGTTTTTCGGTGCCAATCGCATTCGCCGAAAGCGGTTCTTCCAATACGCCGTGTATAGCTGACCTCTATGAGTACGTCTCGTTTCTTGGAGACTTGCACCGACAGATTTCAAGTTTGCCGGACGGGGCCAAGGTCAGGCTTCAAGTGCGACCACCGAAATTGCCTTCATCGCAGTAAACCAAGTGCCTGGAACGCGGCAATCTGAAGAGTGAGGTATTACTTCACATCTCCGGTAATAACCGACTACATGCTAACTTGAACACGGATGAGATTTTGGCGAGCCATAACCGCTCTCCATTCCGTAAAAGTAAGCCAGCTTCTCACTTCTAAATCTTTTATTTGTAGTAGACTCCGTACCGGAGATAGAGTATGCGAATTGGAATGGTTTCTGCGCTCTCTGTCGTAGTCCCCTTGATTTCCTGTCCGCGTCCAGCAGCAGGTCAGTTCAATCCCGCCAGTCCTCAGTCCGTTCGCCAGGACGAATCTAAACCGGCGGGCGGAGGGTTGTGGGGGAAGCAAGTGTCATCAACGCCGGAGCAAGCACTGGACTCAACACTGGCGACGTTGAAGGAAGGGCGCGCTTCACAGAGTCATCTAAGCCAGGGGCTTGCGCACGTAATGATGAGACTGGCAGAGGACAATCCCCGCGAACCGTGGCCCGTTTTAGTGAGCTTTACGGACAAACTCACCCGAGAGTTGACCGGCAGGCAACTGAACAATGCCCAGATAACAGCGATGCGGGAGTGCCTGATCGAAGTGATGCGCAGAACAGGAACGAGCAACGCTGGTTTGGCAAGCCGTCTCCAGCAAACGTTGATCGGTATTGGCATCGGCTCTGAGAGGACGCAACTCATTGTTAGGGACTTCATCGCGCTTAGAGATGCCGTCCAAGGGCCAGACGATTCCCCCCTCGTAAAGTAAACCGCGCTGAACGCGAGAATCTGTCTTTTTGGGTACGTTGAGTCCTAACGCCGTTACCGGTAAAGTCAAGTACTGGAAGCCAAGTTACCGGTAATAATCGACAAATCAGGAATTACGTTCCACTATTCGATGCCTGCCACTGTATTAGACAACCTAAATCAGCCACAGTGAATCGTTCCAGGCAGGATGGTCGGGCATGGTCCTTTATTCAACAATCCGAGTTGCTGTTCTCTTGATTCCCATTCTCTGTGCGGAGCCGCTTCTCGCGCAGGATGAATCACACCCCAGCGATAAAGATTTCAACCCTGTGGCGATAGGTATCGCTCCAGAGTCGCAATATCGACGTTGTTTTGAACCACCCAGTAGTGCGCGGGACGCAATTCGTCGGCTTCCGTCGAGCGCCCGCCATTGGCTGGACGAGGACGCCGTTTACATCATCACGCCTGAAGAACGTTGCGCGTTCTTACATCTAGAGACGGACGAAGAGAGGAACCAGTTTATTGAGCAGTTTTGGTATCGTCGCGCTTCCGACCCCATTTCGCTGGACTACGATTTCAAGATAGAACACTACCGCCGTATCGTCTCTGCTAACGAAAAGTACGGCGGTCAACTTGCCGGGTGGAAAACGGACCGTGGAAGAGTTTATGTGTTGTTCGGCCCAGCCGACTCCGTAGATGTGCATACTGAACAGGGATCGGGAAAAACCGCGCCCGCCCAGGCCACAAAAATCCAACTCCATCCCTCGGAAACGTGGCGTTACCACTACATTAAAGGACTCGGAGAAAATGTCCAATTCGACTTTGACTATCTGGCTGCTCACGGGGACTATCGCCTCCCGGAGGCGGAGAACGACCTGCTTGCCCGGGCCGACCTAAATCCCGACCGTTTCCCTGCGACACCAGAACACCTACAGCTTTACGTCGTCTATGGGCCTCCTCCAATCAGATTCAAAGATTTGGAATCGCTCCTTACTTCTCAAATTGTTCGAGACCAAGTGAAATTCACCCATCGCGTCGAGTTTGCTCCTGCGACCCAAGCCACGACCTTGACCCGCATCGATATTCAAATACCTTGCGAGACTTGCACACGCTCTGGCCAAATCGTTCCGTCGCTGGCGTATCCGCTGTTTATCCGCGTTGCCCAGCCGTCTGGTTGGGTTGTTAGCACTTCAGAGCTCACTGCGGACGTTGCTGTCGCCGATAAATCTGATTCCAAGTTCAGCATCAAAACTCATCTGGACGTTCCCTTGGCACCCGGTACGTATCAGCTTGCCATCGTGGCGAAGAATGCGGTCACAGGCGAAGCAGGCGTAGTCCGTACGCGGCTTGATGTGCCAACCTATGAAGCGCTAGAAACAAAAAACTGAGAAAAAACAATTTTAGAGAAGGGCGTTTGATTCTTGCTGACGCCAACCGCGCTCACAGCCGTTTCGGAAGAATGACAGGGTCTAGCCCAGTCCACCCCTGCGTGGTCGCTGTTTTATTCCTCTTCGCGATCCTTCCGCATCAGACTCCTATTTTCGCATTCGCTGATACGACTTGATTTTTATTTAGTCGCAACGTCAATCTTTCACGACCGCCGTATGCTTCGCCGCGATCTTATCCGCCAGCTTGATCAGCCAATGGTAGTTTTTCGTACGTAGATCACCGGTGTTGCCATGGGCCTCGGCGGCTAAATGCCGATAATCTTCGGCGATTTCCCGCAAAACTTGTGATGTCGAGAGCCTTTTTGCTCCGTCTTTGGGCAGCATTTGAACTTCGATAATCTGCGCCGGGTTTATGACGGCGGTCACGTTGCCGTAGACGATGTGAATCTTTCGGCCTGCGCGGTGAGATTTGATGGCTGTGATGTTTGCGTCCACGATCTGGCCGGAATAAAGGCGGACGCGGACGATAGAGCCTACGCTGTAATCCATGCTATCAGTATTGTCCCTTCTGAAAATCTTATGCGGCGCGAACGCCTTCGAAATCAATGACATTCAAGAACATGAAACTGGGCTCGCGAGTCAGATAGCAATGTAACATTGTACATTGCGTTGAAACTTGCCATCGTATCAATTCACCAGGGACAGTATCGATACCCGTCCGGTGAGCTAGATACAACCGCATGAGCTGATCGTCTATTTCAGCTTTGCGTATTCCGACTTCGCCTCGATGAGGACGGGAATATCGGTGTCGGCGTCTTGCCAGAGCGTGAGGAAATCCTTATAGCGGCCCGGGCTTTGGAGGTATTGCCCTGCAAGGCAAACGCGCGTGCAATTCCTAGATGGGCCAAGGCGCCGGTCTCGCACGCTCCAACGAGCCCGCGATGATCAATGATCTTGTGAAATTCAGCGGCGGCGGGCACGCCCTGTTTCGAGGCCAAATAGGCCCCGCCGCGAACATAGGCCGGATAAAGACAACCGTTCAAGGATATCTCTGTCAATTCGTAGGGCGCCGCAGTGCGCAGGAGCTCAATGCTTCGCTCAGGGTTCTTGCGGGAGAGTTCGATCTGTGCGCGAACGGTCGGCAATACAACCGACTGCACCAACGTGTCCTGCGGAAATCGCGCGGCAAGCCCGTTCAGAACGGACTCAGAACGTGAAATATCCCCGGCCAGCGCCAAGGTGAAAGCTGCGACTCCCTGGGCATTCTGTCCCAGTGAGGGTTCTTCCATCGCCGCGAGTGTAGTCCGCCGGGCTTCCGCTAGATTACCGAAAGCCGCTTCAAGGAGAGCTTCGTCCAAGCGCCGGTTTGCGCCGCTTTCCTTGCTACCTGCACTTTCCGGGGATTCCACAGACTGTTGGTTCAACTCTCTCGCTTTTCGAAGATGGCCGGATTAGGCAGCCACTGCGGATTCCCGTGTTAGAAAACGCGGAATGATCTCGGGCTTGCTTTCCGACCACGCCACTTGCTCCGCCATTCCCTTTTCGTCGCCATCTAAGAAGGCCAGTAAGTACAGATGAAAATGTAATTGCTCGGCATCGAGTTTATGATCGAAGGCATCCTGTATCGTTCTGCGGGACTCTGGAAAACGATTCAAGGTGATTAGCACCCACTCGAGATTGATGTATCCGATCACATCGGGGACCAGTTGAAGGGATTCGTGGTCGAGTTCGACCGCTTCCTCATACTGACCTTTGGCGCTATAGATGAGGGCCAGATTGCCAAGAGCAGCACGGTCTCTCGGGTAACTGCCAAGCCACTCGCGGAAGACACGCGTTGCGCTTTCCAGATCCCCAGTCACGTGCTCGAAATACATGGATTCGATATCGAATCTCTCTCGTTCGCTAGTGCGTTCGCGCAAGGAGTAGGCTTTCGTGAGTAACTCGTTGGAGCGCTCGCTCTGGCCGGAGTTGTTATACATCTTTCCGAGAGACAGGTAGCCACTCGCAAAATTTGGGTCCAGTTCGACAGCATGTCGGAAGAAGGGCAGAGCTGCCTCAGATCCCTGTTCATGAAGAGTCTTGTTTCCCAAACTCGCTGCCTTCAGAGATTCCAGAGAGGATGTCGTGGCATGGGAGAGCGGAACGTCGAACTTCTTCACGTTTACTAATGACTCGCCAAGTTCACTCCGCAGCTTGCTCGCCGCCTCACCCAGGGCGTCGAGAACTTTTTCCTTGTTTGCGGCCGTAGCCTGCGTCTGCGCGAGAGTATCTCCGTTTTGGCAATTCACGGTTTTAAGGCTGACGACGTACTCGCTTCCAAGGCTCGCAATGGAACCTGCTATCCATGCCTTGCTGTCCGTGCGCTGGCAAATTTCCTGAATGATTTCTGGGGTCAGGAGCGTGTTTGTTGGACGAGTCATGAGCCGCAGCGTTTGACTCACTCTGTTATCCGACAACACATTCAGAAACGGTGACTGCCGCAGAGAAGACGCGAGGGCCTGCTTCATGGCGTCGTCAAAAATGGGATCCCCAGTAGAGTTGAAAAAATCGGCGAGGACAACGCTGTCCTTGTCCGTAATCCAGTCCAATGCCGTGGTCGTTGAACGTGAATTCGTCGGCAAAACAAGCGACGGCGGCCTCGATTTTTCCATTCTCTAGGTGCGAGAGCGCGGTCAAAACCACACCCTCTGAAGCTACAATTGCGATTTGACTCATCCCCATCTTCCTTTCCTGTTTGTTCCGCTCCACGGATTCTCCGTGAAGCTGGGATTTCTGTGAATGTGGCTATGCTGTTCCTGCCTCGCCGGCTCTTGCGGTGCAGGCGCTACCATCGAAACGGACGACAAGCCGCGGTTTCACCGCCGACTTACTTCAACGAGCCGCGTCGATGACGAGTCCTTCAACCTGTGGTCGCTTCGTAATGCCTGTGCGGCGCGTTCGCCGATGACGATGCAAGGAGCCATGGTATTGCCGGTGGTCACGCGCGGCATGATCGAGCCGTCTGCAATGCGAAGGTTTTCGATTCCATAGACCTTAAGTTGACCGTCTACGACCGACATGGAATCGCGCCCCATTTTCGCGGTACACGTCTGATGGTGGTAAGTGGAGGCCGCATCGCGGATGAAGTCTTCGAGCGCTGCTCCTCGCAGGTCTCCAGGCATGACTTCGCGTTTTGTGAAGGGTCGAAGCGCAGCCGAATTGCCAATCTCGCGACAAAGTTCCACGCAAGCTACTGCGGCCTTCAGGTCGTCTGTGTGGGACAGCGTATTGGCTTCGATCTGTATAGGGTCGTCAGGGTTGGGTCCGGTTAAGCGAATCTGGCCTCGGCTTTTCGGGCGTACGACACCTCCATACATCGTCCAAGAAGCCGCGGGTGGATTGAACTTAGCACCTGTCTCAGCGCTGCACAGCGGACCTTCCACCTGGCAGGTCTGCAAATCCGGAGTGTCAAGACCAGGATCGCTCTTCCAGAAGAACGTTGCCTCGCCTCCATTGTTGCGCGGAGCGAGCGGTTGTTGATACTCCCAGACACAGCCGATAGCAAAATGATCCTGAAAATTCTGCCCCACACCTGGAAGATGCTGGACCACGGGTAGGCCCAGGTTTCGTAGCTGAGCCTCATCGCCAATACCAGAAAGCATCAGCACCTTGGGCGTGTGCATCGCGCCTAACGACAGGACGACTTCGAGTCCAGCCGAGATACGTTGGATTTTTCCGTCAAGAGCAATCTCCACGCCGGTGGCTCGCTTTCCCTCCAAGGTAATCTTTGTAACCAATGCGTGCGTGAGCACCGTCAGGTTGGGCCGGTCCATGTAAGGGAAGACGTAACTTCGAAAGACGGATAGACGTTTTCCGTCGCGTGCGTTGACATCGATAATAGAGGCGCCGCCGCCGCCTTCCATCAGTGGGCCATTGTTGCTATCGAAAGTTGGCATCCCGATGGAACGCGCTCCTTCCACCATGGCCGGAGCGATTGGATTCGGGTTGGGCGCGGATTGCACGAAAACCAACCCGCCGGTTCCGCGGCGCGTGGGGTCTGGTGCTCCCTGCCAATCTTCCATGCGGCGATAGATATTGAGGACCGACTCATAGTTCCATGCTATGTCGCCGGACTCGGATGCAAAGAAATCCCAATCGTTCTTATGTCCGCGTGCCCAACCCATCCCGTTGATGCTCGATCCCCCGCCGAGCACCTTGCCCATACCTAGCGGTACGGAACGTCCCTTGAGGTGTGGATTGGGTTGGCCCACAAAATTCCAATCGCGCTCGCTCCCGAGGTTTTCAACCCAGCGAGCCGCTTCTGTCACGCTTGGCACCTCGTCGCTGCCGCCTGCTTCCAGCAAGAGCACGCTGACGTTGGGATTTTCGGCCAGGCGGCGCGCGACTACTGATCCGGAGGAACCTGACCCACAGACTATGAAGTCGTACTGCGACGTCAGGCCGTCCCTGAGCTTCCGCTGGTTCCCACGAACGCGCTCCGCGAAATCTACCGCTGATTGTTTTCCATGATTCGAATTCATCTCAATGCTCCTTTCAGATGTGAGGCACTTAGCGTAAAACCACGATTCCTTGGCGCACCGATCGCTCGATTCTCAAGGTCATCGTTATGTTGTTTGGCCCGGACATTCTGGTGCTGCGACGACAGAACTGGCTTTACCGCCTATCGTCTGTTCGCAATGACCTGCACATTGCAGAATTCTTTGAGCCCATCTTCGCCGAATTCAATTCCAATTCCTGAATTCTTATGACCGTTGAATGGAACGTTGGGATGGACGTTGAGGTGTTGATTGATCCAAACCGTCCCGGCATCAAGCCGACGCGCAACGGCGTCCAGTGACTCGGGATCTGTGCCCCATACGGAGGCTCCCAGGCCATATGGGGTCCCGTTGGCCAGCCGGACGGCTTCGTCGAGGTCCCAATACTTGATGACGGCCCGCAGTGGTCCAAAGTTTTCTCGGATTACGTAAGCCGCTTCCGCAGGTGGATTGTCCAGGAGGGTGACGGGAAAAAACAGGCCGGCACCCTCCGATGGAGCTTTGCCTTGATAGAGGATGGGAGTCTTCGCCTCTTGAATCTCTTCCCATGTTGTTTGCATACGAGCGAACTGAGGGCGGTTCTGTATAGGGCCCAGGGTAGTCTCGGGATCAAACCCATCGCCGAGTTTCTGATGTTGAGCACAGGATATGAGTGCTTCCGTAAGAGCTTGATAGATGCTCTCGTGCACGAAAAGGCGTTTGAGGGTGACACACCCCTGGCCGCTGAGTGCGAACATGCCTCGAAACAGGTCCTCGGCGATTGCCTGAGGATCGGCATCCGGAAGGACAATACCTGGATCGTTCCCGCCTAGCTCAAGGGTCAAGTGTTTCAAGGTTGCAGCGGCGGAAGCGAAGACCTTGCGTCCGGTTTCCGAAGATCCTGTGAAGGAGACCTTCTGGAAGTCCGGGTGGGACGTCATCCAGGGGCCAAGGTCATCCCCTCCGCTGATCACATTCAAAGCGCCAGGCGGAAGGATCTCACGAATGTAATCGGCGGCTCGAAGTACCGTAAGAGGGGTAAAGACCGCAGGCTTCAGGACAACGGTGTTCCCGGTCAGCAGAGCTGGCAGCACTTTTGTGAATGACAACCAGAACGGAAGATTCCATGGACTGATCGCGGCGACAACGCCCAGTGGAACATGGCGTTTCGTGATCTGTCCGACACCGGTTTCGTTCCACGTAGAATCTGGCAAATCCATCTGAAGTAACGTCGGGGCATAGGTCTCGAGAATCCACGTGATCTCGAATTGCGCCATGGTATAAGGCCGGCCGTTTTCCGCGGTTAGGATCGTGCAAAGCTCATCGGTATGAGTTTTGAGGTGTTCCATGGCACTTGCAAGAAGATCCCTTCGCTCGTTCCAGGTCTTGCTGCTCCAACGGGGAAACGCTGCCTTTGCGGCCTGGACT
>Ga0210383_10004162_pt1 | contig 12820 bp, 15 predicted proteins | sample IncBWC14OmetaG_FD_160072 | JGI IMG/M metagenome (GOLD analysis project Ga0210383, IMG submission 160072) | Forest soil microbial communities from Barre Woods Harvard Forest LTER site, Petersham, Massachusetts, United States - Inc-BW-C-14-O ...
CGCTCATCTGTAAGCTATTGGTTTTGCGGTACTTAGAAAATGAACATGTGCGAGAACCCCAATTGGATGCGCTACGTTGAGGCATAACGTGCGGAGCATAGCACGCGAAGCGTCCGCCGCGCCAGCGGCTAAGTTCAAGTCGGCTAATGTGGAGCTATTCAGGGTCTTGAGTCCACTTGGCTGGAAAACGCGCTATTCGTTCAACTGGCTGAGCACCCAAAGACTGATGGTTAGAGCAGATCACTCAAACCATGGCAGAGCATTCACTTGTCCCGCCTTCCGTGTATCGCAACGGCGAATTTCATCGCTTGAGCGCCGGCGACGACGAAGTCGTCGGCCGCAGGACCGAGCGCGGCGAGCAATTCCAAAACGTAGCTGCGTTGTGGCTCCGGAATCATGTGAGTTTCCAACGGGCAGCGATTGCCGCGTTGAGCAGATGCTCCGCTTGTTTGTAGTCTCGGCCACCGCGGGCATAGAGGTCGAGATAGGCCTGAATATTCGAGACGCGCGGAAAGGGACCACGCTGGGCGTAGAGAAAGACGCCCTCGTCGTAGGGGTAGATAAACCGGAGTTTCGGTGTTCCTCCGTTGGCCGTCGGTTGCTCGAGTTCCCGGAGTTTCGCGTCGTTGGTGCCGGGGACCAGGAAGATGTCGGCGCGGTCGATGTCGATGAATGGTGCGTCGGCCGCGGCCGCCGCAGATGTAAAGGCGTAGGGTGTCGGGAGGAGGGATTCGAGACCATTATTGATTTGAGCGGGCGTTGGACCAAAAGGATTCAATGTCTCGAAGGAACTACGTAGACGCCAACGATAGCGTTCCTTGTATTTTTCACCCCACTCCAACAGGAGGCGTCGCGGTTCAGGGACGGTCACGGCGGAATTCTGTCGGCGAATCCAGAGTTGCTCCTCAAGACTGGCTAACGCCTTCGAGATGGCACTGAAGCTGACAGTGAACAGGACTTTTTGCGTGGAAAATTCTTGAGCGAAGCGATTGGTTTCCACCTGGAGTTCGTTGGCAATTTCGGTGAGTGTCCACGGCTTGATGCGTTCGAGGAGCACCCGAAGGACGCGGGAGGATCGGCCCGAGAAGACGTTGGTCGCAGGGAGCGGATTCGAAACTCCGGGGGAAGATTCTCCGCGCATGCCCAGGCGCTGCAGGGTAAAGGTTCCTGGAATATTGATCGAGACGTTTCCCGCCAAGTCCAGAAAGTCGATTTGGTTTTGCATGCAGTAGGTTTGCGAGCGGGGCGGCAGGAATGGGCAGATGAGGAGAAAAGCGGCGTCATTCCGGAAGGCGCGCATTCGACCCATCCAGGGGGCAATCTCTTCGAGAATTTTCGGCGAGACGATGGTCTTGATTTCGCCAAACGCGGGGATCGTACGGTTTCCGGATTCGAGTTGAAACTCAACGTCAAAGCCATTCGGGGGTTGTTTTTTGACGTCGCGGATGCGCACCCCAGGAAGGTCGCCGAGTGGGGCTTGCGCACGCAAGGCCTGGACGACGTCTCGTTCGAGTTGGGACACCTTAGACATGATCAGCATTTTCTCAAATGGGGAAAGTACGTTGTAAAGGAAAATGTTCTTATATGTGCTTTTTCTCGTAAAGGAAAATATACGCTATGGTATAGATAAGGGTATTCAGATCAATGACTTACGCAATTCAATTCGGCGAAGCTTGCTTTGTGAGGGTAGTAGCTGATACTTATACAACTTAGCTACGGGCAGCGGTCTACCAGGTTGTCAAGAACCTTCCGAACGGTGTAACGCAATTCCGTCTTAGAAGCGAGGATGCAGCAACGTCATTTGACTCCTTCAACTCAGCCGAGTTCCTAGGCGAACTGCAAAGCGGATCCGAAATCGCTTTTCACCGTCTGTTTGACGGTTTGCAGTCGCCAGTTTGCCATTTCCTCACCAATACCATAGGTATTCCGGAATCGGATGTGGGCGACGTGTACGTGGATGCACTGATGAAAGTTCATGGAAACATCCACAAGTTCAAAGTGCGGTGGACCGGCCAAACTAACGACTTCGAAGTATAGCGTTCGCGTCTCCTAGCGACATGACAATGTTCGGGGCTCTTCACGGCTTTGCGAAATAACCCTGCGGCCGGAAGCTGGCGAGTGCTTGGGTCTCGTCCTCAAAGCTGGGGATAATTTCCAGCAGGTGCAGTTCTTTAAACACCTCCAGCACGCGACCCTCGGGGCGCAGCAATTTTAGGTCGCCATGCCGGTGTTTGAGGGAAACGTATGTTTCTACAATGATGCTGACGCCGGAACTGTCTACCTGGGTTAGGTCTGCCAGGTTCAGCAATAGCTTGCGCACACCTTTGGAGACCAACTTCTGAAGATGCTTACTCAGCAACTCGCTCTCGCCGCCGATGGTCGATTTCCCCCGAAGGTCCAGTACGGTGACGTCGCGAGATTTTCGGATTGAAATTTGAAGGCCCACAATGGCTCCTTCCAAGGGGGGGTATTCTCCGGCAGGGGTTTTAATTATAGCCTGCCCCTCAGCGAGACGTCATCGGATGATTGCCGGTACCACGCTGCTGACGACCAATCAAGGCGTTTACGAATAGGGGTGTGGTTCCTGTTTGAGGGCTCTGGCCGCCGTAAATTGGAACTATCCAAACAGATAGTGGCACCGTCGGATCGGATAGACATTTGAACTCCGCGTCCCATGGACGGGCGCTGATTCGCTCGTGCACATTACCTCATCTCCTTGTCAATTCAGGCGGTTCTACCGAGAGACGCGTCTGCTCCCGAATCTGCGCTCTTGGCGGCCAAACAAAATGCTCTTTACTGGGCGTGCGTTCGAGAAACGAAGCACCGAAGAGTTGAACGAGAGTTAGAGTCTAGAAAGGACCCCACCATGAAAACCAAATTCACCCGCATCATTGCAATCGCCACGTTCGGATTGATCGCCATCTGCGCATCTGCGAGTTCTGCCTCCGCCCAGAATGCCTTCCAAGGCAAGTTCACATTGCCCAATGATGTTCGCTGGGCCAATGCCACGTTGCCCGCTGGTGACTACACTTTCTCTCTGAATTCCACGTCGATGCCCGGACGTGTATTCCTCCAGGGACCGAACGGCGGTGCCTTCATCCTCACGTCTGTGATCGACGAGCGCAATGAAGGCGACTCCAGTAAGTTGACCATCGAACACCGTGGTGGCATCAGATTTGTTCGATCGATGTACCTGGCCGAACTTGGTGTGGAACTGACGTATCGCACTCCTAAGACTCCGAAGCAGGATGTCGAACTAGCTCAGGGACCCGTCTCCACCGAACAGCTTCTGATCGCCAAGAAGTAGCGCTTCAAAAACCACATCGTTGTGAGGGCAAGCCCACCAGGTCGGGTTTGCCCTCGTCGGGTGTATATAGGAGGTTCCCATGCCTTGCAAAAACCACACCTACAAGGGCGACTACGGTTTTACCGCAACAGGCGTTGTTTTGGACCCGAAAGCGATGAGCGGGTCCCTGCCGTGGCCTGCACAACCTTTCTCAGTCGTTGGTCGTTTCACGGCGGATGGAAAAGGGAACATCACCGGAACCCAAACCCGAAACTTTGAAGGAACGATTACCACCCCGGAGGCGTACACCGAGACCTACACGGTGAATGCGGATTGCACTGGCACATCCCAGAAGAAGACTACTTCGACCGGCATAGTTGTTAATTTCTCTTTCGTGGTCCTGCACGGCGGAAAAACGATTGTAGGCATTGAGACCGACATAAATAGGGCCGTGAAATTTCGTGCCGAACGAATGGATTAAGGGCTTCTTCTTGCTTCCCCGCTACGAACTCCCGCTCAAATCGCTGAGCCATTTTTCAAGCGTCACGACCTGGCCCACCTCAATTTCATCAAAGGCCACTCCCATCCCCATGTTCGGCTGGGGGTAAATAACGCGGCCAGAGGCCTCAAATGTCTGCTCATGGTGGATAAGCTTAATCTTTACGGTCGTCCCGATTGGCAACGGATTTACCATGTCCATGTAACAGCCATGTCGACTCAGCTCACTGGTCCGAGCGGTCAATCGCGTTTGTGTTTGAAGCTCGGTAATTTCGGCGGAAGCGTAAAAGGCGATGCGGGGTGACCGCCGATTTTCTGAACTCATGTGAAGTTGCGTCCTCTACAATGCCGGCGTGGAGGGCGAGTAGCGCGATTCTACTCGCGATCCGTCAGGGAGGCAGATTATTCTGCGAGAAGCATTCTCGAATCAGGCCCATAGAGCACTACTGTAGCTTCGCGTACTACGCTTTGGCCTGCTTTCAGGATGGGATTTCGGGGTTGGCGTCAAAACTAGTTCGGGTTCTTCGCGGCCCCCGGATCGTCCGGCCCAACGAAGTTAACCAGAAAAGGCCCAATCCCATTCACCTGCACAACACCATCCCCCTTGCACTGAGCATAGTGCCGCATTTGCGGTGGTGCGGACGCAAAGCCTCCCACGGGGATTTCTTTCATCGCGGCGTCATCCCACTTCGCGCCCATTCCCAGCAGAAATGTGCCTTTAATCACCGTCACATTTTCCGTCGACGGATGCCAGTGCGGCGCGATCTTTGTCCCGTCCGTGCAGGAAAGTCGAAGCGTGTACGAACGCCCAGCCGTCATCGGGTCGCCCTGTAGGACGGCAATCTTCAGTGTTCCGCCCATCTCCACCGCCGGCGTCCCCGCCAGCGCTGCCGTGGGAATATCCATCCATTGCTCGGAGCCCGGCATCACCGGCCCGCTCGCCGCTCCCCCGCTCTTTTTCGCAGGCGGCGTCTGAGCCCAACCCGCAACCGCGAGTAACACGCACCCGCCCAGCACACCAAGTCGTCGCTTCGTCATCGATCATTCCCTCCTAAATTGAAGTTCTTAACCGGCGTTGTATTTGCAACACCTGGGCCTTCGTTCTGGTTGGGCGCAGATTACCACATGGTCTGGAATAGAGGGAGTTCACGGCTCAAAGAATTGGAAAGCGGGACAAAACCAGTTGTCCGGCTACGCGACTAGTCAGGGCTTATCCGCGTGGGCTGAGGGTAACTTCCGAGCAGCCGACCATGAAAAAGCAATCCAAAGAACCCCGTTTCAAATAGTTTCTTAGCACCTCGCGATGCCGCGTTCTAAATGTCCGGAATTATTATTAGCTTCCCGCGAGTGTGTCCTTCTGCCGCATACTGGAAAGCCTCACGGACCTCGCTAAACCTGTAGCGCGTGTCGATGACTGGCGTGACCTTTCCGGCCCCCATGAATTCGCCCAGGGTGGTCAAATCCTTCTGGTTTACTTTCGCGATGAAAAACCGCATCTTGCGGCTTCCGAACATGGATAGAAGAAATGCACTGATCAAACGAGCTAGAAGACTGGTCACGGGAATATCGTTCGGCGCTCCAACCATGACGAGTATTCCCTTTGGATTCAAAACGCGCCTGCATGCTGACAGCGAGTGGTTGCCAACGCAATCGAGGACGAGGTCATAACGTTCCCCACTTTTGGTGAAATTCTCTTTAGTGTAATCGATCACTCGGTCCGCGCCGATGGAACGGACCGTATCCGCATTCCTCGTACTGCATACGCCCGTCACATTCGCGCCAAACGACCTGGCGAGCTGCACCGCGAACGTACCCACACCGCCTGCCGCGCCGTTAATCAAGACTCTCTGCCCCTTCTGAATTCGTCCCTTGTCGCGAAGACCCTGCAAAGCGGTTAGCCCCGCTACCGGCGCGGAAGCCGCCTGCTCAAACGTCACGTTAGCCGGCTTGCGGACCAACACCGATTTCATTCCCGGCACTGACTGCGAAGTCGCATACTCGGCGAACGCTCCACGACAAGTCCCGAACACTTCGTCAGCCGCTTTGAACTGCGTTACGTTCCGGCCAACGGCTTCAACTTGGCCGGCGACATCGACGCCGGGTCGTTTGATTTTCGGTTTGCCCAGCCCGAGCAGCAGGCGAACGATGAACGGGCCCCCTTTCATCAACTTCCAGTCGAGCGGATTGACGGAAGCCGCGTGGACCTTTATCAGGACCTCATTGTCGCCGGGGGTCGGCTTGTCAATTTCTTCACATCTCAGAATATCGGGGGAACCAAAGTTTTGATAAACGATGGCTTTCATGGGTCTCCCTTCAGGACTTATGTTGAATCCATTCTTGCTAAAAGCGGCCACGCGTCAATGCCCGGCAAATCCCAAGCTAAAAACTAAAGGGCGACCCGGTTAGGAGTCGCCCAGAAGCTAGTGATAGGATCACCGTCACAGATCGGCTGCCGGCTCGCCCATGTTGAACCCAGATAGCGAACGTCGTGTTTATCCTCGCTTTGCCGCTCCGAAAGGGACGATCGTCGCTTGGCATAGGTTCAACAAAAGAGCGGTTTCGGTAGTGGACAACCTCGGCTTGGGCGGACTGTTCATCCGTACACCGGATCCGCCGCCTGTTGGAACGTTCATTCAGTTGCTCATTGATGCGCCTACAGGTGAGGTACGCGCTCGTGCCGCTGTCCAACGAAGTAGCCCCAAACAAGGTATGGGCGTGAAGTTCATCGCGATGGAACACGAACATCGTGCGCGATTCGCGGGATGGCTTAAAACTCTATCCTCTTGACGCGGACAGGCCGAAGGCAGGCGCACAGTCATTTGGTACTGCTAGCGGCTCTTCGCCCTTCCATTGGCGCTGCCGCAGCAACCTGGCTAGGCTTCATCTGAGGCACGATGGAGATCCTCTTCATCATACTTCCACACGAGCAACGCGGATTGATCCCGCACTCTACTTCGCTCGACGCCAAGACCTGAAATTCACTTCCGCAATAACGGGATTCACACTGCCACCGTTGCCCCTTTGAAGTCTCATGAGAATTGCCCCCGTCGCGGGCGATTCTCCGCTTCCGGGGATACGCTAATGGATAGTCTTCGCGATTTGGTTCTAATCATGAGCAAAGAGAAAAGCCCTGTTCCTGTTACCGGACATTGAGCGTTTCCCAAGATTCAGCCTCTCCACTGACGGCGTTATACGTTCCGCAGATGGCACGAAGCGGGAAATTCCTCTTCGCTTGTGGACAGAAACGATTACGCTTGACCTGTGGACCAGGAACGCCGGGGGCTAAGGCTTCAATTCGACGCTGCTGCCGAGATCGCTCCAGAAAGCTCACCTAGCGCGACCGTCGCTGCGCGTGTCACCGAGCTAAGCCCGTCCGGGTGCTACTTGGAGATTCCCGCACCGTTTGAGGTGAGGACGCCAGTCGTGGTGAAGATCTTCCACTCGGCAGAGTACTTCGAGGCTAAGGCAATAGTGATCGATGTCAAGCCAACCGTGGGTATGGGTTTGGCATTTCGCGATGTAAGGCCCAATTTTCGGGAGGTCTTACAGAAGTGGATTCTTGCTGCAATGCATAACCAGAAAAAAGCCGAGGAAGAGATCTAGCTAAGCATCCTGCTCCCGGTCAGCGTTAATCAGGTATGTACCGGGACAGCCCCGTTGTCTCAGGCCCAAAAAGCTCAGGGATTCAGGATTCCTCTTAAGTCTCCTCACTCTTCAAGCGTTTCACTGCGCGATGCCGCAATTTGCCTAGCTTCCGGTTCAAAAAGTGATCCCTGGAAAAAAAAGGTAGCAGGGGGGAACTGCGCTTTTCCAGCTTGCCACGTGCCTGCCGTAGTCATTCGTCTTCTCCGAATATCTCGAGCGCCGCGTCCAGTGTATCGAAGGCTCTTTCGCGGCGCTTGGCTAATGTAAAGACCTCAGCCAAATTAAGATAGAACTGGATCTCTTCATTTTTGAGATGTATTGCTAACTCGCACAACTCCGACGCTTGCTCCACGCAGATCTTGTTTCAGTCGAATGCGGGCACCGGCGAGAACCAGTTCTATGTCGCGAGTCTCGACGGAAGCCAGCCACATGAGGTAAGGACAAGATTCTCGGAGCGTCCTTTCCCGGCGAGGTCTGCCGCGTGGCATCCTGACGGCAAGAGAATCTCCGTTTGGGTCTGGGGAGAAGGTCCCGTTCCGACTTTCTGGACTGTGCCAGTTGTAGGAGGTGAAGGGGTCGAATCGGTGATTGATTCACAGATTCTTCGCCAACTCGCTGATGTTTCTGCAAACTCCGATGATCAGATGGGTAGGGATGTCAAGTTTTCGTGGATGCCGTCGGGGAAGGCAATCATTTTTGAACGCACGTTTCGAGGGGTCAGAAATCTATGGAAAATGTCGATGGATCCGGAGACGCTGAGGGCCTATGCGATTGAGCGATTGACCGTCGGCTCTGGTCTTGACACGGACTTTGCGATTTCAGCGGACGGAAGCAGGGTCGCGTTTACCGCCGAATCCGATCGCGTGCAGGCCTGGATATTCCCTTTCGATAGCATTCATGGGCGCCTGACGGGTGCTGGCGCTGCCGTCACATCTCCGGGAGAAGAAGCCTGGAATCCGAACCTCTCGCGGGATGGCAAAAAGATGACCTTCATGGCGCTCCGTGCTGGCAAATGGGAACTTCGAAAGCAGTCGCAGATGGATGGAGACACCCCAGTCATGGCTGATGATTCCAACTACCCACGTTGGAGTGCTGTCTGGTCGCCGGATGGAAAGAGTTTGGCCTATGTGCGTGCGAACACGGGGGTAGGCGGAAACCAGCTTGTGATGTGGTCCGCTGAGGGCCGCACTGAGCAGCCTTTGACACCGCTCAGTGACCTTCACATGGAGCTCACCGATTGGTCTAGCGACGGCAAGCAACTTCTGCTGTCGCAAATAACCAGCGACGGTTTCGCACAAATTTTAGCGCTGCCGGCAATCCCACATCCCAATTCTGAAACGCTTCCGCGAATCATTGCTGCAAAGGATGCGCACTACCTCTGGCAGGCTCACTTTTCTACTGACGGCCAATGGGTTGCTTTTCTTGACCAAAGCAGTCACTCCACTCGCTTTGAATCGATTCTCTGCATCGCCCGCGTAACCGGAGGGCCCTGGATTCCCGTTACGGACGGCAAGTTCTGGGTTGACAAGCCCCGCTGGGCTCCTGATGGTAAGACTATCTACTTCCTTTCCAGGCAGAGTGGTTTCTATGACGTTTGGGGGATCCGCTTTGATTTTGCAAAAGGTAAGACAGTAGGGGACAGTTTTCGCGTCACGGATTTTGGAAGTCCTGCCCTAATGATTCCCAATGATATGGATAAGGTCGGACTCTCGCTTACCCAGGACAAGCTTATGCTTCCGTTGACGGAGGCGTCAGGCAGTATCTGGGTCTTAAACGAAGTGGACCAATAGGCGGCAGCCCAACTCCTGGGCGCTTATCGGAAACTGGTTGTGTACTGTGCCTCAACCCTCGCGCGGACAACCGTTGATCTATCGATAGGAATTAAATGGTGCCCCAGTAGGGCGAGCTTATGGGAGGTGAATGAGACTCTTCCCTCGGCCATGCTTTTACTTCGCCGCGTCCGAGTTGTGACGCGAACGCCTCAAGGACATCGGCTACTGCGGAAGTCTGCGAACTCCTCGCCGATGAAAGCAGCACAATCCACGATTCACTTGTGGACATCGGCGACGCTTAGCGGATGAGTGGAGTCCTGGTACGGGGCACTTGTCCGATTATGCGACAAACCAGGACTTAGCTCCGCTATCGGGCCGGTTGCGTGTTTCACCATGATTTCCCAATACCGATTCGGCTTAAATATCGCATCACACGAAGTTAAAGAAAGTCAGGCCACACTCACACTACTTCGGTAAACACATACTCATGCTGCCCATCACGAATCGTGAGCGTTCTCTTACCCGCTCTCTCTCCCACCACAAACTCAAACCCGTCGTTCGTCGGATCGATCGTAATAAACGAAATAGTCCCGTCGTCATTCTTCCGCGATGCCACAGCGCTTTTCCATTCCCCAAAATCAAACACCGTCGCGCCGTTCTCGCTCACCACATCAATCTCACCCAACTCCTTGCAGATATACTTCTTTGCCAGTTTCGCCACCTGATCTGACGACGCTGGCACCGTCAGCCGTTCGCGTTCCTTGGCCAGTTGCGCCTTGTACCTCGCCGCTTGCGCCGCGGCGTCTCCTTCCGCTTCCGGCTTCCCGTCGAAAACCACCTCCAGCAATCGCCGCGAAAACGGCCCCAGCAGCATTCCTCCCGTATCCGAATTCGTCAGAATCGCCGCGCCAATCTGCGAATCCGGCAGTAAGTACCAGTTGCTCTTGAATCCCGCCATGCTTCCGCCGTGACTCACTACCGGCACCCCATATTTCCGGCTCACTTCCAGCCCCATCCCGTACGTCGCGTCTTCGCCCAACGGCACTTGCGGCGCTCGCCGCATCAGCAAATTCTCCATCGACACCAGTTGTTTCTCATCCGGCAACCTTCCTTTATCCATCTCCAACTGCACGTACTTGATCAAATCTCCCGATGACGTCCACACTCCTCCCGCCGGCCGTGCCGGATAGATCGAGTAATTGAACGCCATGCTCGCCACGCTCGGCTTCCCGTCCACGTTGTCCCCGTGCGGCGTCGCATGATTGCTCGCCAGCGCCCGCGCATAATCAAACGTCGTCACGTTCATCTTCAGCGGATTGAATACCATCGTCTGCATCGCCTTGTCGTACGCCGCTCCCAGTTCCAGGCTCGGATACACGATGTGACCGCCAATGTATCCCGCCGCCGTCGCCATCAGGTTGCTATACTGAAACACTTCCCCGAACTTGCTCGTCGGCTGCATCGTCCCCAACAGCGCCAGCTCCGATTCCGGCGTGGCATTCTTGAACTCGAACAGCCACTCCAGATCCTGCCGCGGCAATCCCGTGCACGCGCAAATCAGATTTTTCACCAACACTTTCTTCGTTGTGTCCGCGTCGCCCAGCTTGAATGGCGGATACGCCTCCACCACTGGTTCGTCCCAACGCAATTTCCTCTGGTCCACCAATTCCGCCAGCAGTAGCGTTGTCATCCCCTTTGTATTCGAGGCCGCCATAAACAGCGTCTTCTCGTCCACCCTCTCCGGCTTTCCTAGTTCCCGCTCGCCGAATCCGCCTTGGAACACCACCTTGTCGTGATCGATCAGTGCCAACCCCACTCCCGGAATACCCAGCAGCTTCATCGAGTTCTGCACGAAATCCGTCAACTGCGCGATCCGCGCCGCATCTAGCGGATGTGCCTGCCGTCCCGCGAACGATTCGCGTTGATACCCCTTCGGCCGCAAGCTTCCAAAAATCAGCTGGAGCGGCGAGCTTCGCTTCTCCACGGTCGGATCCGTTCCGTCAATCAGGATCACCGTCCACGTCGTCCCCGCTCGCAATGCAATCGCCTGAATCACCGCTCGCTCATTCGGCGAAGTCTCGTAATCAAACACCTGCCGCTCGTCCCAACCCTCTCGCGCCGGTCGCGGCGTGACGATCTTCACCGGATGCGTCTGCCCGCCTTTGTACGCTGCCCACGCTGCCCTCACGGCGGCCGCCGCGTCTGGCGCCTGCGCATCAAAAATCGCCACGTGCGTGTCCGTCTCCGGCGGCGTCAACAGGACCACATCTTTCCCAGTCTCCAGCGACCAACCCGCCGGTACTGTGAACGTCGCCCCTCCCGGGGACACCTTCGCCGTGTCCGCCGATACCACCTCCACCTTCGAAAGCGCTTCCTGCCCCCGCGCCTCTCCTGCGCCCATCCATCCCAACGCCGCCAGAACCCACACCATCACCACCAGGAATTTTCCGTTCCCGCTTCCTCTTCCGTGCATTTTCATGGAATCTACCTCGCAGTGAGACCTGCTTCGAGCCACCCACTGTAGTCGGCGGCCGCCCCAAAGTAAATCTGGGGTTCCCCATGCGCTCGACAATCACAAATCCGAATCCAAAAGTAGTGTCACCCGTAACAAAAGAGTTTCTATAACATAAATGAGCAACAAATTTCCGAGGCTTAGCCGAGGTCAATTCATGCTAGGTCCTGATTACCGGAAAAGTGCCATTGTGACGGCGATGAACTCCACGGTCGTGCGGCGCCCTGCAGGCCCGCGCCTGACTTCGAAAACCATCCTTCTAGGACTCAGGCAGAGTAGGAGTCGAGGCGTTTCTTGTACAGGAAAAGGACGCTGGGGCCAAAGGAGAGGAGCATGATGGCGATGCCAGTGGCGATGCCGAAGCTGGTGGCGACGGGGGCGGAACAATCGTGACGGCGGCGGACGATGATGTGGCACGGAACGACGATCAGGAGGTCCAAGACGCTGCCCTTGAGCAGCCAGGAGATGAGGCGGGTGACCACCGCTGACGAGTTGCGGAAATAAATGTAGAAGAGTATGGCCCATAGGACCCACAGCGCACCCCAGAAGAGTAGGAGATTGGTTGCATTGTCGAAGAACTTATCCCAGAAATTTTCGCCGCGAATCGCGAAGCCAAGAGACCAGATCACCGCGGAGGAAAGAAGCGCGGTGAGAATGGCGGCGACGGTGACAGAAACAAGGATATGGGTGCGAGGCTTGAGATGTTTCTGGGACGTGTCTACTGACAGAAAGAGCAGAATGGCTTGACTGAGAAGGATGGCGCCAACAGGAACCCAGAAGAACCAATCCTGGTAGGTTTCGCGTACACTGCCGAAGAATTTTGCCCAGTTTTCAAAGCCCCGGCCGGAGAAAAGGATAGCTACTGGGACGATCAAGCCCAAGAGAATGAGGGCGTAGAACACGGAAATGACGATGCCCCATCTGCGCATAGACCCTCCCGAGTGTAGCTGAGTGTTTATCACAAAAAGGGAGAAGCGATTGGCAACAGTTCTTTGTGCACGGCTTCGGGAGGGAGGAAGGGAGACTTCTCTCTGCGCAGGCGACACTCCTGATTAACGCGGTTATCGGAAACTTGAAGTACTGGGACTGGGCTGGTCCGGTAATGCG
>Ga0210383_10004164_pt1 | contig 12816 bp, 6 predicted proteins | sample IncBWC14OmetaG_FD_160072 | JGI IMG/M metagenome (GOLD analysis project Ga0210383, IMG submission 160072) | Forest soil microbial communities from Barre Woods Harvard Forest LTER site, Petersham, Massachusetts, United States - Inc-BW-C-14-O ...
CATGGTGCCATTGCCAAGGGCCGCTTCTTCGCGACCACACGGGACGACCTGCTCGAACAAGCGGCTCTCATCCGCAAGATGCGCGCCGGCGAACTCGATCAGTTACAAATTCCCCCGCAACCGACCGATGTCCTCATGCAGCAAATTGTTGCTGCCGTGGGTGCCGAACCCTGGGAAGAAGAATCGCTCTACCAGACCCTTCGTCGAGCCTACCCCTACCGCAACCTCACGCGGGGGGACTTCAACGAGCTCCTCACCCTCCTGACGGAGGGCATCGAATCGACACGCGGCCGATACGGCGCTTACCTCCTTCGTGACGGTGTCCATGGCATCCTGCATCCACGGCGAGGAGCCCGCAGCATTGCCATCTCCAACGGGGGAGCTATCCCCGACGTCGCTCTCTACAACGTCATCCTCCAGCCTGAAGGCGTCCAGATCGCGACTCTCGACGAGCACTTCGCCGTCGATTCCTCTCCCGGCGACGTCATCCTGCTCGGCAACTCCAGCTGGCGGATCCAACGAATTGAAGCCGTGGGGCGAGTCCTCGTCGAAGACGCGCACGGCGCCCCACCAACCCTGCCTTTCTGGGAAGGCGAGGCCCCGCAACGCACAGCCATTCTCTCCGACGGGGTAGGGGAACTTCGCGAACAGATCTCCGCTCTCACGCCTAACGCAGTAAGCGGCTACATCTCTCCTGCGGATCCCGAAGTTGCCGCCGCCATCCACTGGCTCACCGAAACCTGCAACCTATGCGAGTCCGGAGCCCGTCAGCTCATCGCCTACATCGTTACTGGCCGCGCTGTTCTGGGAGCTGTCCCCTCCAAAACCACGCTCATCGCCGAACGCTTCTTCGATGACGGTGGCGGCATGCAGCTTATTCTTCACAGTCCCTTTGGCGGACGGATCAACAAGGCCTTCGGCCTGGCCCTCCGAAAGCGTTTCTGCCGGGGCTTCAACTTCGAGTTGCAAGCCGCTGCCACCGATAACGGCATCAACATCTCTCTCGCCGAGCAGCACAGTTTTCCCCTCGCCGATGTCTTCCAATTCCTCACGGAACAGACTGCTAAAGAGCTTCTCGAACAAGCTTCAATCGCTTCTCCCATCTTCAAGAACCGATGGCGCTGGGCCGCATCTCGCAGCCTTCAGCTTCTGCGTATGTCCAAGGGCAAACGCGTCGCGCCTCAGATACAGCGAACCCGCTCAGACGACCTCATGGCCAGTGTCTTCCCGCAAGCGGCCGCCTGCTTTGAGACCATCGTTGGTGATATCCAGATTCCCGACCATCCTCTTGTCAGTGAAGTTATGCAGGATACGCTTCAGGAAGCCATGGACCTCGAGGGCCTCCTTGAGCTGCTTCGCGGCATTCAAAGCGGCGCGATTCGTTGTCTGGCCATCGACACCCCCACTCCCTCTGTCTTCGCTCACGAACTGCTGAACGCGAATCCTTACGCCTACCTCGACGAGGCGGGACTTGAAGAACGCCGCGCCAGAGCTACGTCACTCGGCCGCGCGCTTCCCAAAGAGCCCGGCAAGATCGACCCTGCGGCAATCACAGCCATTCGCAAAGAGATTTGGCCCGACCTGCGTGACGAAAACGAGCTCCATGACCTGCTTTACTCTCTAATCGCGCTCCCTCTTCACGTCCTCGATAGAGATGAGGCGCGCCATTGGCCCATTTTTTATGAACGCCTGACACTGCGAGGCAGAGCACAAACATGTTCCCTCAACGGAACTCCCTGTTGGGTCGCGACCGAACGGCTACCCCACATTGCGGTTCTTTACCCTTCGCCAAATTCCTCTGAAGTTGTGCAACCAGTGGCTACAGTTGTAAAAGAAGAGGCACTGCAAAAATTAGTGCAGGGATGGTCACAAATCCTTGGTCCTATGTCAGCCAACAGTCTGGCGCTTGCTCTCAATCTCGCGCCGGCTCCCATCTATCAGGCCTTCCTTGCCATGGAGATGCAAGGACTCCTGATGCGCGGCACCTTTGAATATCCTGCTCCAGAGGAAGACCACGACATCGAGTGGTGTGAGCGACGCATTCTCCAGCGCATTCATCGCCGTACTGTGGCTACGCTTCGCAAGCAGGTCGAGCCCGTCTCCCCGGCGATCTACGTGCGTTGGCTCCTCCATTGGCAACACCTCGCTCCGCAAACTCAACTCACCGGCGAAGAAGGCGTCTTTGAAGCACTCCGCCAGCTTGAAGGATTCGAGGCCCCTGCGATCGAGTGGGAACGCACTCTCCTCCCCGCGCGAGTAGCGAACTACGACCCGCGCTGGCTCGACGCGCTCTGTCTGTCAGGAGCCGTGGGCTGGGGCCGAATCTCTCCGCATCCCGCGTGGTCGTCTGCTGACGAAACTGCGCGTCCCCGTCGAGTCATCCCAACCAATGCCGCACCGATCACCTTCTACATCCGCGAAACCGCCGATTGGCTCCCCCACTCCCTCGCCCAGCATTCCATAGACGAAGAGAAACTCATTGCGTCGCTCAGCCCACACGCGCTCCAACTCCGCGCTCTACTTCACCAACGCGGCGCTTGCTTTGCCAACGACCTCCAGCGCATCGCCAACCTCAACCGTCACCAAACGCAGCACGCCCTATGGGAACTCGCCACGGCAGGCCTCGCCTCCGCCGACGGGTTCGACCAACTGCGCGCCTGCATGGACGCCCGCAGACACTCAACTACCAGCGATATCCCGATCAAACGCTCAGTCCGCAACAACGCGGGTCGTTGGTCCCTCCTTTACGATGTCGACAGAGGCGCAAATCCGGTTGTCTTAGGTCTCGATTCTGTGATCTCGGTTCCACCGGCGACAAATGCCAGGGAAAGACAAGATCAACTCCGTCATGCTGTCATTGAACGAGCTCGCCAGACCGATGCGGCGCTAGAATCGTTCGCCCGCCAGCTCCTCACTCGTTATGGAGTCCTGTTCCGCGACCTGCTCACGCGTGAATCGAACGCCCCCAAGTGGCGCGATCTCCTCAATATTCTTCGCCGTCTCGAGGGTCGTGGCGAAATCCGCGGGGGGCGCTTCGTTTCGGGATTCGCTGGGGAACAATACGCTCTCCCCGCGGCGATGGAATCGCTCCGAGCTTCGCGCCCCAGAGACTGTTCGGCAGTTATCATGGTCTCCGCTGCCGACCCTATGAATCTCGCGGGCATCGTTATCCCCGGCGAACGATGCCCTGCGCTTCCAGGAAGACACGTGCTTTATCGAAACGGAAACCTGCATTCGGAGAGCGGGGCAAAGACTGGCCGACTTGACGCACTCATAGCAGACCTTCTGCCTACTCCTATCCCTAACGCGCAACCTGCAGATAAGCGCCTAGGATTGTTCTAGCCATGCCGGACCCCAACCCAGATCCGAACCGGACACCTGCCCCCGAGCTTCTGGAAGAACTCCAGCCCGAAGACTTTTACTACGAAGGACCATATCTCGTATTCACGGCGGCCTATCATCTCAAGCGGGGCTACTGCTGTAACTCGAACTGTCGTCACTGTCCTTATAAATGATCAGTTCTTTTGTAGCGGCGGCAATGGAGGCACTTCGGTCCGCGCACTTTTCACCGAAGTAGTTCCGGTGCGCAGCGCCTTTGCATTCTCAACCATCACAAGCACCCGCGGATCCTTGCGATACTTGCCCAACTCTGCATCGTGCATCTCGGCTAGCACATCGAAGCCCGCCTCGCTAGCCTTTTGCAGGTAGTTGAACATGTTGGCTTCGTCGCCAAGGTCTGCATACAACCGCGCCATCTCAAAACAATACCTCGCATGGTCTTCTGGTGAGACCATATGGGCTGTCAGGCCACCCACTCCATCATGATGGCCCACATCCGGGTCGATCTTCAGCGCCATCTTGAACTGATCCCGGGCATGCTTGTAGTCCTTCTGTTCGAAGTAGGCGGTCGCCAGGTTCGAGTGATAGATCGCAGAATTCTTGTTAAGCTTGATCGCGTTCTTATAATTCGAAATCGCTGTGCCAAAGCGGCCATCGATATACTCCACCGCTCCCAGGTTATTCCAGGCAACGGAGTCCTTTTTCTGCAACTTCACTGCGCGCGAAAAATAGGCTCGTGCCGCTGCGGTATGGCGAAGATCGAGTTGAGCTACGCCAAGTTTGTTCATCAGCGTAACTTCGTCTCCTCCATGTTGAAGGGCATAGGTATAGTAATCGATCGCGTCTTCGGGGAAGCGCCGCGCCCGGAGGACATCACCCACCGTCTCTAGCTGCTGAGCAGTCGCAGTCGCCGGATCAGGAAGGTGCAGTCTGACTGCCTCCCATTGCGGGTCCTGATGTCGCAGGTCACGCATGTCGGCGGCATTCTGTTGTCCACCAGTATTCATCTCGGCGGATGAGGTGGACGGAACGATTAGCAGACCGAAAAAGAGAAGAGAACAGAAACCAAAACAAAGATGAGGACGCATGGCGAAACCTCACACGATCACCAAAATCATCCTCTTCATGAAATACCACTGTCAAGGGCTGTTTTTCTAAGGAGTTGGCGCTGCAGGAGCTGCTCCAGCAGAAGCAGCAACCGCGGGCGTAACACCTGGCTGCACAATCATCGCCATTCGTGGGAAGCTGAAGCTGCCGCCCGCATCGTCAACTACAGTCACCTGACAAACATATGCTCCGGGCTTCAACTGCGTCAGAGGGACGTCGAACTGAAACGCAACCGCGCCCCGTTCTGGAATATTGATTGTCTTCGCCTCAACCAAGGGGGTCTCATACACTTTCACGCCGCCACTCAGAAACTCGATGCTGGTAAGCACGCGCACCGGTCCGCCCTCTCTCCGCGTCAGCCCTGGTAATGCGGCGGGTTCCGGCTCCCCCTTCTGCTTCGTCGGGTCATACACTTCATAAAGAAAATAAAGGTGCTGGTCCTGCCGGAAGACATGCGGCACATTTGGAATCCATTCCACTCCATCTCGCACCAGCGGGCTAATCGACTTTTTGCCTGTATTGGGCACTCTTTGGCTGGCCAGTACTATAGAGCTCATCTTCAGCGGCACCTTCTTCAAATCCGGCACCTGCAAGTCTGTCTCAAAGCTGCCCATCGCACCGGTCTGGTTCTCCCGCACCACAAACTTCAAGTGGTATTTGCCCGGCGCCAGCGTAAATCCCGTTGAGTACTGAATGTTCTTCCGCTGGACCTGCTGCGCCGCGTCGAGCGCCAGCTTCACATTGTCACGGACGTTGCCGACGATGATTCCTTGGGCGTTCTTCACTTGGCCCATGATGTCAATGTTCGCTTTGTCGCGATCACCATTCTTCACGCTATGAATCTGCGATCCCGGCACAATCAGAGAGATCGGAACAAAGAATTTGTTGTCTTCCATTCGGAAGTAGAGTGCTTGCAGATAGACAGTCACGTCGGTCGCCGGGAGGTCGCTCTGCATCTGTTCCGTCAATGCCTGTTCGCGATCCTCCGTCTTCTGGTGCTGGAAATCCGCTGGCGCATAGTAACCCGGACGATACTCGATCTTCGCATCCGGCCGGGTGAGCTTCACCGTCAAATGGCGGTAACTTCCATCCCGCCTTGTGTCGGTCGAGTGGAACCCGAGAATGTAATACGCCTCTGTGTCGTGCTGGATCTGCTGAAACGCTGGCCCAAAATCATTTGAGTCAAAGAACGCCTTTCCGCCAGTATCCGATGAAAGCGTCGCCAGCACCTCTTGCGACCCAAAGTTCGCATCGAGCTGGCTTTGCATCGCCCCGCCGCTGTACGCTGCCGTTCCCCTCAGACTGCCTGTCGAAGCATTACCTACTGGAGGCAGCGCTTGGAGACCTCGCGAATCGACGCTGTAGATCGCCATGTTGGCCTTCACCGCTTCGTTCGTCGCGGCACGCATGCTCGCCTGATTTTCGATCCCCTGCCGAGTCAGACCACCACTGAAGTACAACAGGCTCTTTCGCTGATCCACCCGCTCAAGGCTTTTCGCAATCGTCCGAATCGCATAAAGCTCACGATCCGTATTTAGTGCGTTGTACTCGCTGTCGTCTGCAGTAAAGCTCGATGCATCATCCGCCGTTCCGCCTGAGTTCCCACCTTCATTTCCATTTGCAAACCCCGTGCCCTCGGTTCCGTTGTATTTGGCCAGACCCTTCAGCAGCAGGGTCTTGTCCGAAGTGAAATCCTGGTCCATGCTCAATCCGGTAGCCATGCTTACCAGCGCGACCAAGTCAGCTGGTTGCATCTTCTTGTTCACATAGTCCTGCGCCGACTCCACCGCCCGGTCGATGTCCTCTGGCTGCATGCTACTCAGGTCAAAGAACATGACAATCAGCCGGTGGTCCTTCAACTGCGCCGGACTCGCTGCAAAATTGTTGTTCAAAATATCTGCAATCGTAGCCTTCCCCGTAACCGTCGATTGCTCCTTCAACACGGCTGCTTCGTCGACATTCTGGTAGTCAAACGTAGCGATCGTCTGTGGCTTTCCGTTCTCAAAAACCTGGAAGTCGCTGGGCTTCAAGCCTTTTATCAGCTCGCCCGTCTTCTTATCCCGCACCACTACGTTGGTCAGGACAATATCCGTTTGAACCTTTAGCGTGAAGGTCTCCGAGCCGCTCTGCTGCGGCTGCTGAGCGCGCCCGAACATCGGCGAACCAGCCAGCACTCCCGCCATCACCGCAGCAATCCCGCGCCTTCGAATCTCACGCCACTCTGTTCTCGCGATCATCATCCTGATCCTCAAAACCTGTACCGGGCAATTACGGTGAGCTTCCGCATCGCCGCCGTGGAAGTCACCTGTCCAAACGTTTGCGAATTCAGCGTCGTGTCGATTCCCGAGTACTGCACCGTATTGAATACGTTATTCGCCGTCACCCGCGCCTCAAAAGATCGCATCTCTCCAAACGACACCGTCCGGGAGAGCGAAGCATCCACCGCCACCGTTCCTGGGCCCTCAATCGAGCCGCGCGACGCCGTCCCATATCCATTTGGAGTGACAAACGCCCCCTTATTGAACCAGTCCAGGATCGTTCCCGCCCCAGGAATTGGTTGCGAGAAGATCCTGTCCGGCCGCAGCGAGTTGTTAGCTCCTGTCGCCGTCTCTGCCACCGTCGACACATAATGCGGCGTGTAGTAAGTTCCCGTAGCAAATGTAAAGTCCCCTGAGAGTGAGAACCCGTCCAGTGCCTTCGACCAGAATCCGCCCTTCGACAAGAAAGCCCGATTCGGTCCAAACGGAAGCTCCAGCACCCAATTCCCCGTCACCTGATGTCGGATATCAAATGCGCTATTGCCTTCCTCTGCATTCAAGTTCTTATCGTTTTGCGCCACGGTCGGCGTCGTTCCGCCAATCGACGAAGCATCATCGATCGAGTGGCCATAGTGATATGTAGCCTGTAGCGAAACTCCTTTCTGCAGACGCTTCCGCACATTCACGCTCAGTTGTTCAAACCGCGAGTACCCAAGAGAGTCTTCATAATTGAACGGCTGTGCTGAAGTCGTCACCTGTCCCGTCGCGGTACGGTTCGGAGCCCGTAGAATATCCAGATTCCCGCCTTGTGCCCCGTTGTATCCGATGTTCATCACAATTCCCAGCGGCAGTGTCCGCTGAATATCGAGGTTCCAAACCTGCACATTTCCCAGCCGGTAGTATTTGTTTGCGGCGTAGTTGTTTTGGACCGGCGTCGTCGAGCAGCCAAATCCATTTGCCAGCGTCAGCGAGGTCATCGTGCAACCCGGCTGACCCACAATATTGGTCTGCGTCAACGCGAAAGGCACCTGCGCCGAAAGCTGTCTGGCAAAGCTGGCGTACTGTCCGGTATTGAAGTTGATTCCATACCCGCCGCGAACCACCGTATCCTTGAACATGTTCAACTTTGGCCTGTACGCGAAACCGAATCGCGGAGAGTACATTGCTCTGTCCGGATTCACCAACGACCGCGGCGACCCGGCGATGCAAGCTCCCGCAACCGCAACCGGGCATACTGGAACCACCACGCTGAAGTCAGAATTGTGATCCAGATTCACCAGCCGATTGTCTTTCTCGACGTATGGCGAAAAATACTCGTATCGTAGCCCATAGTTCAGCGTAAGATTCGCGGACGCGCGCCAGTCGTCTTGTGCGTACCAGTCAAATACGTTTGCCCGCAGGTACGTCTTCTCAGTTGCAGCCTGGATTGTCGATTGCTGCGGCAGCCCCAACATGAAATCCGCAAGTCCGTAGCCGCTCGGAGCCACTACACACGTTGTTGTGGCCGAAGGAGTACACGGTGAAGCCGGATTCTGCGTCGCATAGCCTGTGAACGTGAATCCGCCTACCACGTTGGTCCCGCCAATCGAGTCTGCGTGTACCCTGCGAATATCCAGGCCATAACGCATGTTGTGCCGCTTATGGCTATAGCTCACAAAGTCCGAGAATGAGATTGTCTGGTTGATCAAGTCGTTTGGCAGCGCCTGCGTCAGTCCGGTAAAGTTCGCAATACTCATGCTGGGCAGCCCGTAATAGATCCCGGGATCGGGTCCAATCACCGGCTTCGGAATACTGATGCCTGTTCCCACCAGGGGATCGGTCTGGTTAGTGAAGTAATTCCGACTGGTCGCGTGTGATCGGTTCCAGTTCAGTGATGCATTGTTCGTGAGCCGTCCATATCCGATTGTGTAACCCGCCGTCACGCCATAGCCATCGGTCTCGGTCGAGCCACCGAGCGGCAGAAAAATATTTCGGTTGTCCGCCGCGGTATGCGAGTAGCTTCCATTGAAGTTGATATTCTGTCGCAGCGTCGGCGGTCCATTGTTGTTCCGCTGCCCGCGCCCGCCACCTCCACCGCGGCCGCCAATTCCTGCATTCTGTCCGAAGTTCCTCACAAAACGCAACGCCGCAGAAGCAGCATTGTTCCCCGCTGTCGTAATCGTCTGGTAGTTGTAACCCTGCCGGCCTGTCACCGAAATATTCGGCTCGGGATAGTAGTTCAGCAACGCTGCAGCCTGTGGCGAAACCGGCACCTGATTGTTTGCAAATGGGAGCTGTGTCGCAGGGTTGTAAAGCGTAATCGGAGTCGTTACTCCGTTAATCGTCTGCGTCAACCCTGAAAAATCCCCGTTCCGCTGCGCCGCTGTGGGCACCGTGCCGTACAGGTTCGTCGGTGTCGTATTCCGCTGGCCGGTCACATTCAGGAACACGAACTGCTTCGGATTCGCCTTAACCAATCCGGGAATCGACGGGGAGCCCGTGAAGCTCACTCCAAAACGATTCGAACTGTAAGCGGGCTTCACGACCGGCGCTCCGGTCAGCGAATAGTTCGTAGCGTCCAGGGCTCCATTTCCGCCTTGATAAAAAATGGATCCATGCGGCTGGGTCGGGTTGAATCCGCGAAAACTGCCACGTCCGCCTCCTCCTCCAGCGCCGCCACCGCCTCGCATGATCATCACGCCCCCACCACCCGGGCCGCCTGGTCCTCCAAACGCTATGCCACCCATCATTCCGCCGAGCATACCGGCAACTGTGTTCGCCATATCGCCCGTCGCGCCACCCTGCCTCTGCGCCTGTTGGATCGCGTCCTGAATCCGCTGACGGATATCGTCTTCGCTGAAGTTTGCCAGACCATTCGTCTGGCCCATCGCGCCATTCACCGTCACGGAATCGGTAGCCGCTGCATCGCCGCCGATCCCCGCGAGAGTAGGCATCTGCGCTCCGGCGTTGCCGCCTCCACCGGCACTCGCGTCCGTTGCATCCTGTCCGTCGCCCGAAACGTTCAACGCCTGCAGTCCGCGCGCTGCCGCTGCCCCACTCGCAGCCGCAGCAGCAGTTTGACGTGCTTCCTGTTCCTGCGCTCGCGAGGCGAGTTGCATCCCAAACTCCGCTATCTGCGCAGGCTTGCCTCCATTCTCACCGGCCGCATTAATCAATATCTCCTTTGTCTCGGTCGCAAACGCCGCGAGCTCCGCCTTCACGACGTAACGTCCATTGCGAGGAATCGCCATCGCAAAGGCACCATTCACATCTGTCGTCGTCGCATACTTCTTTCCGGTCAGCGTGTTGGTTGCCGTTACGGCAACGCCCGGCAGGGGTACGGCACCGGCCTTCACGGTTCCAGTTATCGTTCCCCCGCTTGCCGGGAGGGTTGCAGGCGCTGGCTGGGCTAACGGCGCTGACGTCTGCTCTGCGGGAGTCGTCTGCACCGCAGGTTGATCCACATTCGGCGCTGCAGGTGGCTGTTGTGCAGGAATTTGAGCCGGAGCGGTGGGCGCGCTCTGCCCCCACACGCTTGGACCCATCAAGAAACTCAATGCCGTTGCCTGAATCAGTCGCCGCACACACCCTCGCCAATTGGAGAAAAGACAAAAAGTAGAAGTCAAAGAAGGAACGAGATGCAAAGGGAAAAAGTTCAGTTCTCGGAAGTCTCGCAAAAAGGATCCGATTCCGGAACGCTACTTGGGCGTTGCCGGGGGTGTAGCTGGAGTTGTCGCCGCCGCTGGTGTTGTTCCGGGGGTGCCGGCGCCTGCAGCGCCTCCATCGGGTCTCCTGCGTCGCTGCCCCATTCCTGCGGGATTAATAACGCGCAGCTCAGTCGGTACAAACACGCCGTTCTTCAAACCGCCCTGGCCTGCAATCATATCTCCCACCTTTACGTCTGCAAATGTGATGCTTTCTCCGCCGGTATTCGCCGAACTACCTGCTGTAGGAGCACTCGCGCCAGCCGCGGCTCCGCGATTCTGTCCGCTCCCCATATCCATCATGCCCGCGCCGCTTGCCATCATCACGACGCCACGTCCGCCGCGTTTGAAGGAGGTTTGCTCATCGACCCCGATTACCTGGCTCACGCCATCGGGTCGTTCCACGGTCACCTTTAATCCATCCAGGTCGATTGCCGTCACCTTACCGGTGATGTACGTCTTGCCCATATTCTCGCGGGCCTTCTTCACCTGCTCTGCGTCCACCACACCCACAAACAATGCGTGCACCGTCTTCGTTGACTGGTCAAGTTCTCCCATCGCTCCAATGCCATCGCCAACCTTGATGTCCGTCGTCTTCACTGGTTGCCGGTCCTTGGTCAACCGTGTATTTGCAGACAGGACCACCTGATAGGTATCGCCCTCCTCGGTCTTCACGGTCAGCTTGTCCGGAGCAACGGCAGTGATAGTTCCTCGCACCATTCGCCCACCGGCAAACGAAGCGGCGCCCTGACGAGCATCATCCTGTCCGATCTGCGCCAACCCCTGTGTCGCCGGGATTGCCGCCGTGGCGACTACTAACGTCAGTCGCACCGCCCAAACCCGAATCAAATTTCTCTTCATAACTCAACCTCCCGCTTGCCTTGCCTTGGGGAGCAACCTATATCCCTACAGACGATTCCGCGCAGCGAAAGACTCCATCCAACGGTAAAACCTCAAGAATGTGTATCGCCTTGGCGGGCGTCTCTGCCGCCACAAACAGGCTCGTGGTCAGCCGCGCATTGGAGACGGCATCGTTGCGACTGCAGTGCTGTTAATCGTGTCCCTCGGCCGGCCAATCCGAAAATTGCAATCCGTCACCGCGGCTCAAACCGGCTGCACTACACTACCGCCATGCAGGATGCTACCCAGTCCGCCCATCACCACCATACTCATCCAAGCGATCCACACATTGAAACCCATTTCGAATCCTCAGCCGCGGTGCGCGACATTGCCATCGGACTCTCGGATGGACTCACGGTCCCCTTTGCTCTCGCTGCCGGACTCTCGGGAGCTGTTTCCTCTGCGCACATCATCGTCCTCGCCGGTCTTGCAGAGATTGCCGCAGGTTCTATCGCGATGGGGCTCGGCGGCTACCTTGCTGCAAGAGGCGATGCCGAACACTACGCTTCAGAGAAGCTCCGCGAAGAGCGCGAGATTGTCGAGCGCACGCACGATGAAGAAGAAGAGATCTATGAGATCTTCGAGCAATACTCAGTTGACCGAGCCAGCGCCACACCAGTTCTCCACTCGCTGAAACAGAACCCTGCCGCCTGGGTTGATTTCATGATGCGCTTCGAACTGGGACTCGAAGAACCCGCCGCTAACCGGGCCCACCGGTCTGCACTGACGATCGCGGCGTCCTACATCGCTGGCGGTCTCATCCCCCTGCTCCCTTATTTCTTCGTCCGCTCTCCGCCTCTCGATGCGAATGTCGCGCTCGAATCCCACCTCATTCCAGACGTGGGCACAGCCTTGACCTGGTCTATCGCGATCACCCTGGTAGCCCTAGCCATCTTTGGGGCACTCAAGGGACGCCTGGTCGGGACAGGTTGGCTCCGGAGCGCCCTCCAAACCGTAACGATTGGAGGAGCTGCTGCGGCCGCCGCCTACGCCCTCGCACGTCTTCTCAATTCGGGTTCCCACTGAGATCAAGACTGAGGGTCCCCTACCCCCCGGCAATATTGTGCAAAGTATTCTATTGATTATGTTTAGGTCTGGACCGTGGTCTCCGAACGCGATTTACATGGGGGCGACTGTGGCTCTGGAAGGGAACGGTGAAGGGCTCTCTGACCAGGCAGTTTGTCAAGCATGACGAGCCTTTTCAGGAGAATCGGCTGCTTCAAGACACTAGCAGTGCGGAGAATGCGACCACGATGCCCACCACTCCGATCGTCAGGCCGAGAAGAAAAAAGGCTCGGTTTCTCGTGAAAAGGGTAATTGAGCACAGTACGACTGCTATTTGGAGAAGCGCTTCCCCGAGATCGTAATGGCCCGCCTTGGCTTCCGCTCTGGTGACTTCCCGCTCAAAATCTCGCGCCTTTTCCTGTTCTTCGGCCAATTCGGTCTTCCACTTGTCGATATGTGTCTGATATTCCTTGGTTTTGGCGGCAACAGCGGAGCTGTCATTGCTGGGTTGCAAGGCCAGCAGA
>Ga0210383_10004165_pt1 | contig 12814 bp, 16 predicted proteins | sample IncBWC14OmetaG_FD_160072 | JGI IMG/M metagenome (GOLD analysis project Ga0210383, IMG submission 160072) | Forest soil microbial communities from Barre Woods Harvard Forest LTER site, Petersham, Massachusetts, United States - Inc-BW-C-14-O ...
GTAAAGCGCGTTGCCGTTGCTGTTCACGGCGGTCAAGCCAAACTGTTCCACGGGCACGGTCTGTGCGTGGAGGGACGCGAAGGCCAGCAATGCCGCCGCGCCGACGGCAAGCTGCGTAACGGCTTGACGAAGCACGGGCGCCGGCGCGCGGAAGTATCTCTTCGCGGAGCGAAAATCCATGGGTATCCCCTTACTGTTTTTGTTCTTCCGGCGTACCGCCATGCGGTTACCCCGAAGTGCCGCTTACGCTAACACAATGATCGTTGCGGATGTCGCCGCTACTTCAGATTATGTCACGGCGTTGCCGGATTCTGTCTCGCCGCCTCCGCAACCTGCGTCTTCTCGCGCCGGTGCAGGGTGTCGAAGTAGCGCTGGGCCAGAGTTCGATAGATCAATGGCAATTCGCTGTCCTTGACCAAGATCGCGTGACCGTGAGCGAGAGGTTTCTCGGCCTCGGAGTAGCGGCCGAGTCCAGTCAGCGCCGCGCCCTCCGCGCATTCGGCGAGCGCGGTGCGCGAATGATCGGCGGACAACGCCGCCGTATAGATCGCCTTGGCGCTGCGCGCAAAATCGAGGGCCTCGGTATATCTTTCTTGGTCCACTCGGAGGATGGCGAGCGCGATCAGACTGGAGGCTACGTCGGGATGCTGTGCGTTGAGCAGCCGTCGCCGCATGGCCAATCCTTCTTCGAGATAGACGTCGGCTTCCGTGTCCTCGCCGCCCATCGTCAGCCATGATCCGATCACGTTCAAGACCCGGGCGGTTTCCGGGTGATCCGGCGGGTAGGCCTTGCGATAAATGCCGAGCACTTCCCGCAAGTTCGTGAGCGCCTCGGAAGTTTCGCCGCGGTCGTACTGCAGCGAGGCAAGGTTGAGCAGCGTTCGCCCGACTTTCGGGTGTTCGGGGCCGAGCAATTCGCGCCGCATGTCGAGCGATTGCCGATAGAGCGACTCGGCGCCGGCAAGATCGCCCTTGTCCTGCATCGTCTGGGCAACATTTTCAAGCCCGTTGGCGATTTCCGGATGCTTGTCGCCGAGCATCTTCCGGTTCATCGCCAGCGATTCCCGGTAAAACTTCTCGGCCTCGTCCAGATCGCCCTTCTCGTACAACAACAAGCCCATATCGTTGAGCGCTTCGGCGAGATCCGGATGCGGCTCGCTGCCGCGCAGTGCGCGCTGCATGGCCACAGCCCTTTGCATCAGCGGGATCGCCGCGTTGAGATCGCCGCGGTCGTCGATGACTCGGGCCAGATCCTTCAGTGTGCGCGCGACCGCGGGATGCGTTTCGCCATACAGAACCTTCTGCCGCTCCATGGTCTCGCGCAAATTCTCCTCGGCGTCCGCAAAGCGGCCTTGCTTGGCGAGCAACGTGCCCAGGCCGTAGAGTGAGTTCGCCAGCTTTTCCTGACTTTGCCGATCCTTCGGGCGCGCCGATTCGATGCGTATCGCTTCGCGGTACGCCTTCTCCCCCGCGGCATAGTCGGCTTGCAGCGCCATCAGATCCCCCTGATGACTCAAGGAATCCGACAGGTCCAAAGGATCGATGCCCTGCAGATGGCGTCGTTTCGCCACGGCGCCATCGAGCAGCGGCCGCGCCTGCGCGAATAGACCGAGCCCCATATACACCGTACCCACGGTGTCCATCAGCGTGGCCTGAATGGCCGGCTCCGTCGCCAACTCACTCTCGATGCGTACCGCGCCCTTGTCGAGCATCTCGCGTGCGGTCACCGTGCTGCCGCGCGCTTCGCTGGGATCGAAGATCTTGAATAGATCGACGAGAAAGCGAGTCGCTTCTTTGGAGGTGCGTGCCTCCGCCTCGGCGCGCAAAGTCTGGCGCTGCGCGGCGGCCCGCTGCACGAGGGCGTAGGCGGCGAGGCCACTGGTGAGCACCATGCCGGCCGCTGCCGCGCACGAAAACGCGAACAAGCGCTTATTGCGACGTTGTTGCTCGCGGCGCCTCAAGGTGTCGTATCCAACCCCGAGCAGTCCGGAAATCAGCTTGAGCTTGGCGTTGTTCTTGCCGTCCTTACCCGGACGCGCATCGGCCGCGATCGGTTCGGTACGCGCGGTGCTCAAATTGCCGTCGGCACCCAGACGAAAACGCAGGGCCGGGGGGAAACACTCTTCCACCTCACGTCCCGGCAAGTCGCTGGCATTCGGTTCGCCGCCGACGATGATGCAGAGGATCCGGTCTTCGCGCCCGAGGCGCTTGAAGGCGAGAATCTCCTCGTTGACCCACTTTGATTGCGCTGCATTCGGTGAGCAGATGATGATCTGGGCGGCAGATCCCGCCAGCGCGGCATTGATCAACACACCAAGATCCGTGGCGCTGGGGAGTTCGTCGCGGTCTTTGAATATGGGTACCAGCCGCTTCGGTACGTCGCCTTGAGCGGTTGAGGTACCGATCAGCGACTTCGGCGGACGGTATCTCTCGAGGGACCTGTGCAGCCAAGACGCCCAAGCCGAGTCCCGGTGGCTGTAGCTGATAAAGGCGCGGTATTGGGGCGCGTCCACTCTTCTTCTCGGTGGGTAGATCCGGAAGGCGCACGATCTTGAGCGCCGCTGCCCGTACTCTATCAAATACAGCGGTTTATCCCAAAGTTAGCGGTTTATCCCAAAGTTCGTATTCCGATCTCGGCACGTAGCCATGAGCGATATAGAAAGCGCGGCCGCGTTTGTTCTCGACGGCGAGTTGCAGCTGCAGGCGAACCACTCCGAGCTGCTGCAATTCGCGCTCCGCGTGTCGCAGCAATGCCGACCCGGTACCTTTGCCGCGTGCCTCGGGGACAACGAAGAACTCGTCGACCTCGGCCATCATGCCGCCGTGCTCCAGACTGAGGACAAAGACAGTAAATACGTACCCGATGGGATCCCCATCATCTTCGGCAATCCAGCACGCAGCACGGCCGAGGGTCGTCAATGCGTCCTGCAACAGTCTTTCGACGCGCCCGAAGTCATAATTTTCGATCGCTTCGAACGCCCAATACTGCTCGACCAGGCGCGCAAGCGTCGCCGCATCAGAGGGGATGGCCTGTCTGACGGTGGTACTCATGGGCTTCAAGCCTAGGTGATCCCCTTGGCGAAGGCGATTCTTTTGCGGTGCAGTGGTAATCACGCAGATTTTTGCCGATCCCTTGTCGAAATGAGGCGTCGCCGTCCGTCTTACCTATAAGCAACTGGATTGGAGACCTCTGATGTGCCTGCTATGCGCAACATCGACCGCCCTGACCGCGGCCGCCGCGACCACCACCGCAATCGCCGTTGGGACGCTGGGGGTTGACCTGACCCGATCGTTCGTCGCTCGCTGGCATTCACTGAAGGAATGGTTGCTGCGCAACCTGCGATCGAACCCGTAAGAGGAGTTTTAAGATGAGTGCTGATCCATCGCCGCGGCACGCGCCGCGCATTGTGTCGAAAGAGGAATGGCGTGCGGCGCGCATTGCGCTGCTCGAGAGAGAAAAGAAACTGACGGCGATGAAAGACGCTTTGGCGGCCGCTCGCCGCGCGCTGCCGTGGGTGCGGGTCGAGAAGGACTATGTGTTTGACGGGCCGAATGGCCCCGTGACCCTGGCGCAGCTGTTCGAGGGACGCAGCCAGCTATTCATCAAACATTTTATGATGGGCCCCGGTCAGTCTCGCCACTGCGTGGGCTGCTCACTGGAAGTTGACCATCTTGACGGGATCCGCGTGCATCTGGAGCACCACGATCTCACCTATGCGGTGGTGGCCCGTGCACCGATCGAAGAGATCGAGCAGCTGAAGCGCAGGATGGGTTGGGACTTCACCTGGGTGTCGTCCTACCGCAATGATTTCAATTTTGATTTCAACGTGTCGTTTTCGGATGCCGAAATCGCGCAGGGACGCGGCGACTACAATTATCAAGAGGTGGAAGTGCACCCGGGCATGATCGACCTCTCCGGCGCCAGCGTTTTTGTCAAAGACGAGGACGGTCAGGTCTACCACACGTACTCGGCGTACGCGCGGGGCGGGGAGCAGTTCTTAGGCATCTATGCCTATCTCGATGTTACCCCCAAGGGCCGCGCCGAAAACGGTCCCTACCATTCGCTCCCCGATTGGGTCCGGCCGCACAACATGTATGGCCGTGGCGGCATGGTCGAGGGCACAGGTCGTTATCATGCCGCGGATTGCGGTTGCCCGGCCCATCCATAAAATTTCGGCAAAGCTTTGCCAGGAGACATGAAATGCAAATCTATTGGATTAAGGCACAGGCGCCCCGACGGGTTCTGGCGCTCGCGAAACATCTCGGCATCGAGGCGGATTTTATCGAAGTCAATCTGATGGCCGGTGGCTTGAAATCGCCCGATTTTGCCGCGCTCAATCCAAATAAAAAAGCACCGGTGCTCGTGGATGGAGACCGGGTACTGTGGGAGTCCTCTGCCATCATGACCTATCTTTGCATCAAGGCAGGATCCGACATGTGGCCGGCGCGAAATGCGGCCGAACAAGTCGAGGTACTGCGCTGGTTGTCGTGGAACGACTGTCACTGGGCGCCTGCGATCGGCCCGTTCTACTTCGAGCACGTGGTCAAATCGACGTTCAAGATTGGGCCTCCGGATCCTGAGGAGTTGAAATCCAAGGTGTCCGACTTGCACAAGTATGCCGCGGTGCTGGAGGGTCATCTCGCGGGCCGCAATTACCTGGCCTGCGGCCGGCTGACCATTGCCGACTTCCAGACGGCCTCGATGGCGACCTACTGGCGAGAGTCGGAAATGCCTTTCGATGCCTATCCCAACATCGTTCGTTGGATCGACGGTCTGATGCGCGTTCCCGCCTGGGCACAGCCCTGGCCCGTGGAACGACCGGTCCTGGCAGCGGCGGCGAACTGACATCTTTCTAGCGCACTCAACGGCATCTGCAACCTTAATCAACTGGAGCACTCTATGAAGAATTTTATGGCGGTCTTTCTCGGTACGCAGTCTTCACCGAAATTCGCGGAATTTATGGCGATGGAAGAGAGCAAGCGCAAGAAGGTTGAGGCGACGGGCATCAAAGCGTGGGGAGACTGGATGCAAAAGCATCAGTCGGCGATTGTCGAGACGGGCGGCCCCTTGGGCAAAACCAAACGCACCTCCGCGCAGGGCGTATCGGACACCAAAAACAACATATCAGGCTACGTGGTCGTCAAGGCCGACTCCCACGACGCGGCGGCAAAGCTGTTCGAGAAGCACCCGCATTTCAGCATTTTCCCCGGCGACTCGGTGGAGATCATGGAAGTCCTGCCGATTCCGGGGCAGGCGCACGGCTGACGCCTCGCGACACGATCTCACCGCGGGCCGGACCCGCGGTGAGGTCCCAGTTGGCGGCAAAAGCGCTCGGCGGTCACGCCTTCGATTTGCATTTTCCCGCGTCGGCGTGGATGCGTTGCGTCGCGGCTGGGTATCGTGACAGTAACTTGCCGGCGCGCATCGGCCGCGCGACCAGCTCGCCGCCACAGTTGGGGCAGCTGCCCTGTAGTACCTCCTCCGCGCACGTAACGCAGAACGTACACTCAAACGAACAAATTCGCGCGTCCGTGGACCCCGGTGGCAGATCTCGATCACAGCATTCGCAATTCGGCCGCATTTCAAGCATCGCTGACTCCCGTCCCTGCAGGGTACGAGATTCTACCTCGAGCCTCCGTCCTACACCCGGCATGACGTGATGGCGCGATCGATTTGCGCTAGCATTCCCCATGCTCCGTCGTATCCTCCCAGCGCTCATCGTCTGCACCGGCGCCTTTGCCGCCACGGGAGTCAGCACGCCCGGTGCGCCCCCGAGTGTTGCCACGACGCAAGTCTCCGTGCTGACCGCAAGCGAGGTCGTCCAGATATTGGACCAAACCAGCGACTGGTATCGAACGCTTGGAATGCTGCAACAAAACGTCACGCAGCCGAGCGACGTGCTGATCCTCTATGCCAACCGCCAGATCGCGGACAAAGTGGTGGAACTGGCGATTGAACTGGCGCGCGCCGACGCGGAATTGCTGAGCAGCGAGGCAAGCGCCGCGCAGTCGAACGCCGATAAGTCTGCACTCACCGCATTCAATCAAAGGCGTGACGAACTGCAAGCGCAGCGCCAGTCGATTCAACAGGAAATCGCGGCCGGCCAGCAGAAGCTCGCGGCTGGGGGACGAGCCGGCGAGACGGCGGCAAAGCTGTCGGAACTGCAGGGCGAGCTCGCGATGAATGCAGCACGCGCGAACCTTTTGGACACCATGGGTGAGTTCGTGATTCAACGCGATCCAAAAAGCGCTGATGCTGAAGCACTAAAAGCTCATATCGACGCGATAGCGGCCAGTACGCCCATGGCGGGCAGCGCGCCTGCGCCGACTCAGTCCACTGCGTCACCGGCGGCCGCGAATTCCACCACCGCCCCACCACCCTTGAGTCAGGGCGTCGACAAGTCAAAAGTGCGCGACGGAATATGGGACCTGGCGAAGAACGTCTTTGATCTCAGAAATAAGATCAAGGCAATCGATGTCATCGATGCACGGTCCAAGGAGTTGGCGGAGTTATTTCGCAAGTATGCTGAGGCGCCGCGCGCGCGCCTGCAATCCTACTCCGATAGCAGCGAAGCGCTGGCATCGGCGGCGGACAGTGCCAACGGAATCGCATTGCAGAAGCTGCGGGCTCAGTTCGATACCTTGGCATGGCTCTTCAAGCAAACATCGTCAATTCTGCTGCCCTTGAGCAAGGAGGCGGTGCTGTTGCAGCAGTACCGCCACAATCTTGACAGCTGGCGAGCCACATCGCGCAGTCAGTACTTAGACGCATGGAAAGTATTGGCGGTGCGACTCGGCATCGTGGTGGGCCTGTTGGCGGCGGTATTGATCGTCGCGGAAGTCTGGCGTCGCGCCGTAGTGCGTTATGTGCACGAACCGCGGCGCCGCTACCAATTGCTGTTGGTGCGGGCGATTTTGATGTGGGTCGTCATCGTCGCCATCATCGGACTGAGCTTTGTCACGGAAATCAGCAGTTTCGCGACCTTTGCGGGACTCATCACCGCCGGCGTTGCAGTCGCCATGCAAAGCGTGCTCGTTTCGGTTGTCGGCTATTTCTTCCTCATCGGCAAATACGGCATACGCGTCGGAGATCGCGTGCAAATAGGCAATGTTGTCGGCGAGGTGATGGATTTGGGGCTGGTGCGCATGCATCTCATGGAATTTCACGATCAAGGGCCTTTGGGGCCCACGGGCCGCGTGGTGGCTTTTCCAAATTTGATTGTGTTCCAAGCAACCGGCGGGCTGTTCAAGCAGATTCCGGGTGTCAGTCTGTCCTGGCATGAAATCTCGCTGCCGTTGCCGGCGGTCAGCGACTATGCCGCATTGAAGGACCGGTTATTGGCGGCAGTCACGGCCGTGAGCGAAAAGTATCGCAGCGAGATCGATCGGCAGAGTCGTGAGATCAGGGAAATGTCGGTGTCGGCCGGCGCAAACGCGACGCAGCCGCTGGTACAAATGCATATCGTCGACGGCCACATGCAGGCGCAGATCGGCTATCCGGTTCATGCGCAAAATGCGGCGGAAATCGATGAGCAGGTTTCGCAGGCTGTGCTCAAAGTGTTGAGTCTTGCCAAGCAATGAATGGCCGCTCGCCATGATCGTTCATCTCATCGACGGCACGTACGAGCTGTTTCGACACTTCTATGGCTTGCGTCGCTTCACCAAGACCGATAGGCCGTTAGGCGCGGTTGCCGGCGTGCTCAACGGTGTACTGGAGATGATCGAGGGAGGCGCCGGGTTCCTCGGCGTCGCCACCGATCATGTGATTGAATCCTTTCGCAACGAGCTGTGGGAAGAGTACAAGACCGGTGACGGCATTGAGCCCGCGCTGCGCGCGCAGTTTCAGCCGCTCGAGGATTCACTCATCGCCCTGGGCGTCACGGTCTGGCCGATGGTTGAACTCGAGGCGGATGACGCACTGGCCTCAGCGGCCGCGCTGGCGTCAGAAGACGGCCGGGTACAAAAGGTTTGCATTTGGACGCCGGACAAGGATCTTGCCCAGTGCGTCCGAGGCGATCGCGTCGTCCAGGTCGATAGAAAGAACAACGCCATTCGGGATGCGGACGGTGTTCACGCGAAATTCGGCGTCACCCCGCAGAGGATTCCCGACTATCTGGCGCTCGTCGGCGACACGGCCGATGGGTATCCCGGCATCTCCGGTATCGGGCCAAAGGGCGCCGCGAGCCTGATCGAGCGATTCGGCGCTCTCGAAGATTTTCCGCCGGAAATCCTCGGCGAACGAAAAACGCTCGCACTGTTGTTCAAGCGGTTGGCCACGCTGCGCGATGATGCGCCGCTGTTCTCGGATGTCGGCTCCCTTGAGTGGCAGGGTGCAACCGGGGACTTTGCGGCGATTGCATCGAACCTGGGCGATCCACGCATCCTCGCGCGTGCCGAAAAGGCGCTGCAATTGACGCTGCGTCCGGAAGCAAGGACGGCACCGGACTCTATTTTGAAGCCGAAATCGAACAGGGCCGTCAAGCAGAGGCCCGCGCTCAAATGATCCAGGTGTCGGTCACCGGCCCGACAGAACAGCGATGACGCGCTTGTCGCCTTGTGCCACGTAGGTGTTTTCTCGATAGGCGACGGTGTCGCCCATTCTCACTTCTATGGTATGCGTGCCGGGTGCAACCTCGAGCTTCTGCGGACGGTTGAGGACTTCCTTGGCTTGACCGGATTGCACGCCGTCGACGAACACAATCGAACCCACCGGCGCGCCGGTGACGATCAATTCGGTTGGCTCGGGGAGTGCCTTGCGGTGAAACCAGCTGCAGCCGGAGACACAGACCAACAAGATGATGAGGAAAGCTTTCAATGGAAACATCCCGTTTGAGACTGCAACTTTGAGCCTACCACGGCATACGGACGCCCGATAAGCCAAGCGTGTCACGAAGTAGGACGCGCCCTACGACAGGTGCCCTATCGGGACGATGGCCGTGGCGCAAGTGTGCGCGCAGAGTCTCGCGTCGGCTTCAGTGAAGGGAGAACCAAATGAATGCGCCTACCGAATTAAAGCCACTGACAGGTGCCCTCGAGACGGTTGTGTCGGAGAGCGGCGACAAGATCTCACGCCAAGCGAGGCCGTTGCGCGGCAACGTCAACAAAACCCTGCGCACGGCAAAAAATGCCGTCGCGCAAGTCAGTGCGACAACGGCGGACACACTCAAAAGCGCGGCTGCGTCGGCCGACGAATACGTGCACGAAAATCCTTGGATTGCGATCGGCGTAACGGCGTGCGTCGCCGCCGCGGTCGGCTATCTCGCGGGCCGCTCAGGGCAACGCCGCCGTTAACGCGTAAGGCCTTGTTTTTCAAATGGTCGGTGGCCATTCCGACAGTCAATTGGCCTGATCTCCTACGTCGTGGCCTTTGCTCCGCATGCCATAGTTTGCCGCGAAGTTCCAAACACACGAGGGTCAAATCATGGGCATCAACAAGGACCAAGTCGAAGGCCGCGCCAAGGCCGCGGTGGGCAAAGCGCAGGAAGTGGCCGGCAAAGCCGTCGGCAGTCTGTCGGAGCAAGCCAAGGGCATGGCGAATCAGGTCGCCGGCAAGACGCAGGCAAAGTTTGGGGATGCGAAAGAGACCGTGAAAGAAAATTATAAGGACGAAAAGGCCAAGGAAGATGCGCGACGCGACGAGGCCAATCGACGCCCGTAGGGTCGATCCGCCGCGTCAATTCGCGCAGGACCGCGCTTGGGTTTCTGATCAAGCACGCATCGGAGGTGCTTCATGAACCGACGACGATCCTCGATGGCAGTCGCAGTTTCTCTTGCGATTTCAGCACCGGCCTTTGCCGGCGATTCGAATGCAGTTCCCGCTACGCCGAGAGAAATGGCGCATTGCATGATGAAGCGATTGAAGGCCAATAATTCGGAGTCGTATCGCGCCGCATTCAAGGCCTGCAAGGATCAGTTTGCTGCGCCGGCCGGCCAAGAGACGGCGATGACGGTAACGCCGGCGATGACAGAACCGCCAAAGGCGGCCGAGCAGCGCCCCTGATCGGGCGCCGCGCTCAGTGCAGCTGCTTCGAGAGAAAATCCATGGTACGGCGCCAGGCCAGTTCGGCTGCCTTGGCGTCGTACTTCAGGAACGGCAGATTCTTTGAATCCGCGGTCTCGTTCGCGAAGGCGTGCTTCGCGTCATAGCGATGGAATTCAAATCGAGCCCCGGTCCCGCGCAGCATCTTCTCCAGTTCATCCACTTTTGCGATGGGAAACGCCGTGTCATGGATGGCCCAGTGCGCCAGCAAGGGAATTTTTATCTTGGATGCATCCACGTACTCCAGGGGAGGGTAGCCATACCAAACCACCGCCGCATCGAGTTCAGTGACATTAACCGCTGAGAGCAGCGTCAGCGCGCCGCCCATGCAAAAGCCCGTTACCGCGACCTTCGGGCTTCCCGACGCCTTGAGATATCTAACGGCACCGCCCACGTCCTGGCCGGCAGCATCCCCGAAATTCAGATCTTTCATCAGGTGCTCGGCTTCATGAGCCTGCAAGGCAACCTTACCGCGATACAAATCCGGTACAAGTGCACGGTAGCCCGCCGCCGCCAGCTTGTCGGCGACACCTTTGATCTGATCGTTGAGACCCCACCACTCCTGGATGACAACGATCCCCGGGGCGTTGCGCTGCGGCGGTTCGGCGAGATAGCCACGGACGCTTTGGCCGTCGGGCCGCTTGAAGTCAATCATTTTGCTCATGCGGCTTTTATAGCCGTGCGCGCTTCTTAAGACAAGAAGCATCATGGTCCAATTCTACTCTGCGGAGCCTACTGAGATTCCAATGGCGGTGCCTTCAAAGGCAACGAAGCCGCACCCGTGATCACGCCCTGGCCCGTGGCCTGAAGCAGCACCGCTACGTGGGTCGCATCTTGAGGCAGCGAGCTTAAGGGGACGCTGAAGTCGCGCGCGGAGCCGCTGAATATTCCCAAGCGCGCGAGAGACCGGACGATGTTGAACTCTTGCAACGTTCGGCCGGAATTCTCGCCGCGTCCGATGTGCGAACGCGCCTCGCGCAAGTAGCCTATCAACAACACGTCAGCCGTTGTGGCCCCGGGCTGCGCGCCCACCGAGACATTGAGCTGGCTGCCGTTCCGGACGATGCGGGTCGCGACCCCTTCCCGCGCTGCGGTCAGCGCCGCAAGAATCGAGCGTCGATCGGAGCCTACAAAGGCACTGTGGCCGTCGACGATCGCTTGCGGCGTATAGACCGAGGACGCGCGCAAGCTGTTCGCGTAGACATGCTGCCGATGCGTGGCATCGGCAAACGTAAATATGTCGCGCCAGCCGAGGTCGTTCCAATAGTCGACATGAAACGACAGCGGCAGCACGTCCGGCCGTTGCGCAAGTTCCGCGATGAAGGTCTCGGCCGGCGGACAGGAGCTGCAGCCTTCGGAGGTATACAACTCCAGCACGGCCGGCCGCGGCTCAGCCACGGCGACGCCCGCACTAAAGGTTGCTGCGGTCATGGCCACGCACATTGCAAGTCGGTTTGTCATACCAAGAAGACCGGCTCTTTGGCGCGGAAATTACCGCTGCCGGCGCTCCTAATTGCGAAGCATTAGCAAATCTAAGACACCCATTAGATAACCTAAAGCGCCGGTGCCTGAGGATCGGTACCATTACCGCCGCGCCTTTTTGTATCTGGGAACCCTGTATGCCGCCGAGCCCGAAGCATGCTGCTGCCGCAAAGCCATCGACTTGGCTGGTTGGCGCATGCCTGTTGATCGTCTACATTGTGTGGGGTACGACGTACTTCGCGATCAAGGTGGCGATAGAGGGAATCGCGCCGTTTTTCTTGGTCGGAACTCGCTTTGCCGCCGCCGGCGTGGTGTTGCTCGGCTGGCAAGTACTGCGCGGCGGAACCATGCCGACGGCCAAGCAGTGGCGCGGCGCAGCCTTGGTGGGGTTTCTGCTCCTCGTGGTGGGAAACGGCGGCGTGTCGGTCGCGGAACATTGGGTGAGCTCCGGTGCAACCGTGGCACTCATCAGCATCATGCCGCTGGCGACCGCGCTCTGGTCCGGCGCCTTCGGGGAATGGCCGCGACGCGCCGAATGGATCGCCATTGCGCTCGGCGGCGCGGGCGCCATTGTCATGCTGCTGGGACGCGATCTGCAGGGAAGCACCTTGGGCACGCTGCTCATATTATTTGCGACGGCATCGTGGTCTTTGGGCACGGTGCTCTCCCGCCGCGTGGACATTCCGCATGGCCCCACCGGATTCGGCGCGGAGATGCTGACCGCCGGCCTGATGGGGTTGGCAGCCAGCGCAGCGCTCGGCGAGCATTGGGCGATTCCGCAGGCTCCGCGCGTCTGGTGGGCGTGGGGGTACCTGGTGGTGTTCGGCTCGCTCATCGCGTTTTCGGCGTATCGATTCGTCGTCGAGCGGGTGTCGCCGTCGCTTGCCGCAACCTACGCCTACGTGAATCCGCCCGTGGCGCTGATTGTGGGCAGCTGGCTGGGCGCTGAAACATTTTCTGCAAATGTTCTTGTCGGTTTGCCCGTGGTACTCGGCGCGGTCGCATTGCATGCCTGGATTCACTCGCGCGAAACGCCGCTCGTCCTGCCTGAGGTCCCGCTCGGCACACTGCCGCGCCGCCCGTAACAATCGCGTGGTAAGCCGCAAGCTGAGCCGCTAGGATCCAGCTACCCATTCTTAGCGGGATTTCTCATGCACCGGATAGCATTTGTGATTCTGGCAGCCGCGTCGAGTTTCGCGCACGCCGTCCCCGAGCAAGCCGCGCCTGATCCGTCGCAGGGCTGGTCGGCTTATGGAGGCGATGCCGGCGGAGCGCGCTACTCCTCACTCAAAC
>Ga0210383_10004167_pt1 | contig 12812 bp, 13 predicted proteins | sample IncBWC14OmetaG_FD_160072 | JGI IMG/M metagenome (GOLD analysis project Ga0210383, IMG submission 160072) | Forest soil microbial communities from Barre Woods Harvard Forest LTER site, Petersham, Massachusetts, United States - Inc-BW-C-14-O ...
CGCCCGGCCTTGTCCGGTTTCCAGCACCTGGTTCGGCTGCACTTGAACGGAACCCACCGACTGCGATGTTACCGTCTGCCCAGCAACGGCAACTTGTCCTTCCACGTAATTCAACGTCCCCGGGATCGCGCTGCTGGCGGCGGCTGCCGGGATTGCCACAAAAATGGCGGCGGCCAGCGTCCCAAGTAACGATTTGTAATGTTGAAACATATGCTTTCTTTCACTTACCCAACACTTGGATGCGCCCAGTTGCAACTTGGTTGCTACACGCCGATTCCCTGAGGCGGTAGAGCGGGCTAAGGCAATTAAGGCCAGAACCTTAGGGCAAAACTCGATACTTTCTTGTGCGAACTCGGCCGTTTATCTGGCAGGGAGTCCCAGGTGTGCTCGGTTAGGCGCATCCGGCAATAGCTGCGGTTTGAGAGGGAGAGCAAGAGCAGATGAAGAGAAACATGGTTCCACTGTTGGGGATTGCATTTGTTGTGGCGATCATTTCCACCGGCGTGTTCTACGGGTTGTTCGCAGGCAAATTGCGGTCTTCCAGTGACCTGCCCGGACATGCCGTGGTGGTGGCAGCGCGGGACATGGACCGCGGCACGGTGATCCAGGCCAGCGACCTGCGCGTGTCGGAGATGCAGGGCGTTTTAGGGGGCGCGTTCTCAAAGCCGGAGGAAGCCGCGGGCACAACCCTTTTGACGGCGATGAAGGCTAATGAACCGCTGCTGCAAGAGCGCGTGGCGCCGCGGGCTTCAGACACTACCGGCCCTGGTGGCCTGGTGCCAACCGGAATGCGCGCCGTATCGATGCATATCTTTCAATCCGAAAGCCTGCTGAGCTTGTTGCGGGCTGGATCCCGCGTGGATTTGCAGGCCGTCTCGGAGCGAAGCGGAGCCGCCGAGCTCCGCACCGTGCTCGAGAACGTCCAGGTTCTCGGGGTGAGTGCGCCGGATAACGGCAATCGTGCCGCCGGATCCGTTGTGACGGTGCTGATACGCGCCCAGGACGCCGACATGGTGGCCCTGGCCGACGCGGCCAGCAAGATCCGGGTCAGCCTTCGAAACCCTCTCGACGATGCGACCACACCGCGACATTCTCTGGGGCTGGCCGCGGTGTTTTCAAGCAACGGAAAGCTGGAGGCGGACGAGCCGGGCTCCTCGCGACCGTCCAGCGCCGTGGCCTGGGATCATCCTGTTGAACTGCATATCCGGGTATTGAGTGTCAGCGATGCGGCGGTGGAAGACTTGCGCGCCAAGTCCACCGAAGTGGCCTCCAATAACTCGTGGCGGGTGGCGGCTTTCCATTCCATCGAAGAAGCCAGAAATCTTGTCCGGGGGATGCAAGAAAAACACCAATTGGAGGTCGTTTCACGCGAACGGCTTTTGGCAGGCGTCGGACGTCCGGCCAGCTACCATGCCGGAGCGAAGCCAGACAACCTGCGCGTGCAGTTTTCACCGGGATGGCTGGCTGGCAACAAATTCACCCTGGCAGTGAAACCACAGATGGGCGGCTCCAGCGGGCCGCAAACTGAATTGGCGGACAAATCCAGTTTCCTGATCGAGAGCAGCGCTCCTGAAAACTCACCTGCCCGGCTTTTTCCCAGCCACTCCTGGGAACATAGGCACTTGATCATTTTTGTTTTTACACGAGATGTCGATCAAACCTCTCCGGTGGCCGTTGCGCGTACCGATCGGGGGCGGTAAGTGCTGGCGCTTTCTTCCGTTCTCGTTTTTTTCACCACCTTCCTGGCGGCTGGCCTGGCGGTGTTGATCGGATGGTTCGCGCTGCAGCGCATGGGCGCCGAGGCGCTGGCCGAAGACCTGTCCGAACACCTGCTCGACGACAGCCCGCGGTTGCTCAAGGATGAATCTTTGAGCAGCATTTCGCCCTGGGCACGGCTGCTCGAGAAATCCGATTTCGTTCGAATCATGCACCGCCATCTGCTGCAAGCGGGCCTCAGTTGGTCGGTGGGACGCGTCACGCTGCTGATGCTGCTGGCCACCAGCGTAGCGCTCGGCTTCGCAATGCAGTTTGAATGGCTGCCTGGTTGGGCGGATCTGTTGATCGCCATGTCCGTGGGCGCTCTGCCCTATCTTTATATCCTGCGTTGCCGCGCCAAGCGGTTCCGCCAATTTGAAGAGAATTTCCCCGATGCGCTCGATTCCTTGGCGCGTTCGCTGCGCGCCGGGCATCCATTTCCAGCCGCCATGGATATCCTGGCCGAAGAGTGCGAGCAGCCGGTCGCGGCCGAAATGCATCAGACCGCGGTGGAAGGAAATTTGGGAACGTCCTGGGAGCAGGCGCTCAACAATTTGGCCGAGCGCATGCCGCTGCTCGAAGTCAGTATGTTCGCTTCCGCGGTACAACTTCAAAACCGAACCGGCGGAAAGTTAAACGAAGTCCTGGGAAAGCTGGCTGAAAATATGCGGGAGTCCGTTGCGTTGAAGGGTGAAGTCCGCGCCCTGGCGGCGCACGGCAAGCTTACCGGCGCCGTGCTGACGGTGCTTCCGATTGGCATTGCAGTCGTCATGACCGTGGTGAATCCTTCCTACCTTGCCGTTTTGGTTCACCATCCCGACGGGAAGTATTTGATTGCCGCGGCGGTGGCGTGCCTAGTGGCGGCCCACTTTATCATTCGGCGGATTGTGGACATCAAAATATGACAGGCATATTGGTGGGGGCAGGGTTCTTCGCGTTCGTTCTCACCGCGGTCGCGCTGGCGGGCTACTGCTACCAGCGCCTGGCCGAACGACGCGACTTGGAAGCCGGCGGGACGTTGTTGGCCGGCGGCCAACAAGCCACCTGGAGCGCGGCGTTCGCGAAACTGTTTGAGTCCATCGGGGAGAATTTCCCGGCGTCCAAAAGTGAACAAAATCCCTACCGCATCCGGCTCAGCGCGGCGGGATACCGCTGGGCATCGGCGCTGCCCATATTTTACGGAATCAAATGCGGGAGCGCGCTGTTTTTTGCAGGATTGCTAGGAATCCTGGCGTTGCTTTACCAGCACGATCCCGCCCTCACTCCGCTTCCGATGATCTGTGGCTTGGGCATTGGGTTCCTGTTGCCGGATCGCGTGCTGAGTTCGCGCGTCCGCGCCCGCGCCCAACGGTTGCGGAGCGCTGTTCCGCCGGCGCTCGATCTTATGGTGCTGGCGATGGAAGCGGGACAGGCGATCGATCAATCCATCGCCGATGCCAGCCGCGGGTTGAAGCGTACACATCCGGATTTGAGCGCCGAGTTTGCTCAGCTCTATATGGAGCTCAGGACCGGCAGTTCGCGAGCGGACTCATTCCGCGCGCTGGCCGCGCGCAACAAGGAACCCGAATTGCGCAAGCTGGCGAATCTGTTGGTCGACAGCGACCGTTTTGGAGTGAGCATCGGCCCGGCCCTGCGCTCGCACGCCAAGTATCTGCGCACGCGGTTTCGCCAGCAAGCGCAAGAAAAGGCCCGAAAAGTAGGCGTGAAACTGATCTTTCCGGTGTTCTTCTTGATCTTTCCGTCGGTCCTTCTGGTGACGCTGGGCCCGGCCTGCATGATGATGTACGAGCAGTTAAAGGCGCTGGTGGAATAGCGGCGTACCGGCGACGCTGGGCGCCGGCCAAAAGTAGTTAGGATGAAACGATGGGACGTGCTCTCACTGCTCTTCGATACCTTGGGCCGCTGCTTCTTACCGCGACCACCTGGGGCCAGCAGTACAAAGCCGATAAAGCCGGTGCGCCGCCGCCGGAAGTAGCAGCCGGCATCTGGCAAGCGCTCGATCCGAAAGGATTTCAAATCAGCGCCCAGCCAGGAGCACCTTATTGTGAGCTTTGGCTGCGGGAACGTGTATCTGGAGTAACGGCCTCACCTGGGGGAACGGCCTCACCTGGGGGAACTGTCTCACCTGGGGGAACGGCCTCACCTGGGGGAACTGCCTCGGGGGAACAAAACGTGACGCTGTCTGGCATTCCGCCGGGAACGCTGCTTGGGGTAATCCGCTTCGACAGCCAAGGATCGGACCGCCGTGGGCAGAAGATCGAGGCTGGGGTTTATACCTTGCGCTACGGCATTATGCCGTCCAACATCGATCACGAGGGTGCAGCCCCGCAGCGCGATTTCCTGCTGCTCGTACCAGCCGCCGAGGATCGGGATTTAAACGCCATTCCCAACTTCGATTCCCTGGTAGCGATGAGCCGGAAAGCCTCGCATACCCCTCACCCGGCGGTGCTCAGTTTTTGGAAAGCCGATGCCGACTCGCCCGGCTTCAGCCAGCACGGCGATATCGATTGGGTGCTGCAATCGAAAGTGGGCGACATCCCAATCGCCATCATTGTGGTGGGGACGACAGCCGGCTAGAACAACTCGCCCGCGCGCCAGATCGCCCTTCCCTCTAACCCGCGCTTTTTCCTAAAGAACCCCTCCTTAGTCCGATAAGACAGACAGGCCGCTAGGAAGTAAGGGAGGCGAGGGCACTTGTGTTAGACGTTCTCATCGTGGATGATTCGGCTGCGATCCGCAAGATCCTGCAGCGAGTACTTCGGCAGACTGAAATTCCGATCGGCACGGTGTATGAAGCCGGCGACGGAGTAGAGGCGCTGGAGACATTGCGCCGGCAGACCATCGGGCTGGTTCTTTCCGATATCAACATGCCCAACATGGATGGTCTGGAGTTCTTGACCAAGATGCGCGCCGAACCGGTTTGGAATGGCATTCCGGTCCTGATGGTCAGTACCGAAGGAACCCAGGCCAAGGTATTGGAAGCGGTGGAGCGCGGCGCTTCCGGCTACGTTCGCAAACCATTCACGGCCGAACAGATCAAGGAAAAGCTGGTTGGACTGATCTAGTTGGATTGATCTAAAGAGACTGCTGATTGAGAACCGAGGAAACGATGTCAACAAACCCAGAACCGGTGCAAGCGTTATCGCAGGACGAACTGGTGGAGGCCATCCGGGGAGCGACCAACGAGGTATTTACCACCATGCTGAACCTCGAGGCTACGTCCGGCGAGGTGTTCGTCGAAAAAGAAGAGGCGGTCCCGAGTTCGGGCGTGGTGTCGTTGATCGGACTGGCGGGAGCTTGGGTGGGATCGGGAAGTATGGCGTGCTCGGCGGGCTGCGCGGCCAAGATTGCATCGGCTCTATTGATGGCTCCCTATACCGCCATCGACGAAGATGTGCTGGACGCAGTGGCGGAAGTGACCAACATGATTATCGGCAACGTAAAAACGGTGCTGGAGGCGCGGCTGGGCCCGATGGGGTTAAGCACTCCCACGGTGATTTACGGCCGCAATTTTCAGACCCGCAGTTCCGGCAATCAAAAGTGGACGGTGGTGCCATTTGCGCTGGGCGAAGACCGGATGTGCGTCCAGGTCTGCATCGCGCCCAACGATGAGACGGGCAAGAAGACCACGCGCACCGGCTTTCCGGTGCCCCATGTGCTCAGCAACTGATCGGGGAGCGTGGCTCGGCCAATTCACATGGGAACCATGACCGCCGCCCTGGAAAGGGGATTCAACCCAGCACCAGGCCGATCCGCGTGCGGGCAAATATCTCATGTTTTGACTGGGAAGGGAAGAGTTTGCCATTCAGGTACTGCGGGTCCGCGAGATTATGGGCGTTCGGGAAATCAACACGGTGCCGCAAACGCCATCAATCGCGTTTTGTCGGTTCAGGAAGCCGCCGGTCTGGGATCGTTGTGAACGCCTCCTGTGGCGTGTTTCCTGAAAGGAGTGGCCGAAGATGAGCGTTTCTGCTGACCCGAATTCCGCGTCGGTCAATCCTTTAGCCAGCGATCCGGAACTGATCGGCGATTTCATAATGGAATCGCGCGAGCATTTGACCGCCATTGAGCTGCAATTGCTCACGCTCGATCAAGACCCGGCCAACTCGGAAGCAATTAACGCGATCTTTCGCGGTTTTCACACCATCAAGGGGATGGCGGGTTTTCTCGATCTGGATCCGGTGCGCGATCTGGCGCACGAAGTGGAGACGGTCCTCGATCTGGCCAGGAACGCCAAGTTAACCATCGACTCGACCATCATCGACCGGATTCTGGAGAGCAAAGATTATCTGAACGTTTGGATGACGGAGCTGGAAGAGATGCTGTGGACCGGCAAGACGCCGGCGGGTCCGGAAGCAGCCGGATTGCTGGAAGCGATCCGCGGCTTGGTGACGGGCGCTCCGGAAATTCCGGCCGCGCCTCTTGTTGGTCAAGCGGCCGCCCAGCCCGCCTCCCCTGGATTGATGGAATTGGCGCGTGAAGTAGCGGCTCCCCTGGTTGCCGATACCGCGCCGGAGACGGCGCCCGCCGAAGTGGTCGAAGCGTCCAAGACGAGCGAGGCGCGTGCGGTAGGCGCGCGATCCATTAAGGTGGAAACGGCCAAGCTCGATTATCTGGTGGACATGGTGGGCGAGATGGTGATCTCGCAATCGCTGGTGCGGCACGATCCGGACTTGTCGGCCGGTTTGAAGCCGCGACTGGCGCGCAATCTATCGCAACTAGCGCGCATCACCGACGATATCCAGCGCACCGCGATGTCGATGCGCATGATTCCAGTGGGGCAATTGTTCCAGAAAACCTCGCGCCTGGTGCGGGACTTGTCGCGCAAAGCCGGGAAGCTGGTGGAACTGGAGCTGGCCGGCGAAGAGACCGAGCTGGACCGGAACATTGTCGAGGAGCTGGCCGATCCGTTAATGCACATGGTGCGCAACTCGGTGGATCACGGCATCGAAGTTCCCGCCGATCGCGTTGCCGCGGGCAAGCCGGCGCAGGCCCATGTCACGCTCAAGGCCGGGCACCAGGCGGGACACATCGTGATCCAGATTTCCGATGACGGACGGGGCCTGGCGCGCGAGAAAATCCTGCGCAAGGCGCGCGAGAAGAATCTGATCGAACCCGGCGTCGAGCTGAGCGAGAGCGAGATTTTCGCCCTGATCTTCCATCCCGGTTTTTCGACCGCCGATAAGATTACCGACGTCTCCGGGCGCGGTGTGGGCATGGACGTGGTGCGCAAGCAGGTGCAGAAACTGCGCGGGCGCATCGATGTGATTTCCAAACCCGGCGAAGGCACCACGTTCCTGCTCAAGCTGCCGCTGACGCTCGCCATCATCGACGGTCTGGTGGTGGGCGTGGGCGATCAGCGCTACATCGTTCCGATCTTCGCGGTGCGCGAGATGCTGCGCCCGGCCAAGGAGGCTATCTCTACCATCCATGGCAGGCAGGAAATGGCCCTGGTGCGCGGCAGCCTGATTCCGGTGATCCGGCTGCACCAGCGCTTTCAGGTGAAGCCGAAAAATCAGCACCCCTGGGAGAGCCTGCTGATCGTCACCGAGAACGGAAGCAAACTGTTCGGCTTGATGGTGGACGAGCTGATCGGCAAACAAGAAGTGGTGATCAAGAGCCTGGGCGAAGGGATGCGCCACATCGCCGGGGTAGCGGGCGGGGCGATTTTGGGAGACGGCCGGGTGGGCTTGATCTTAGATCCCGAGGGGTTGTTTGGATCGAGCAACGGGGCCAGCCATGGCGAATAAAGGGTCCGCTTCGGTTGCGGGGGCTTCGGATTCCGTTTCCGGCGGCGCGGAGCTGCAACTGACGGCCGGAGAATTTCGCGAAATCAGCGATCTGGCCTATCAGCGCTTCGGGCTGGATTTGAAGCGGGGCAAAGAGGCGCTGGTGGCGGCACGTCTCGGCAAGAAACTGCGAAAACTGGGCTTCCAGACCTTCGCCGAATACCACCGCCACATCCTGGCCGATTCCACCGGCGATGCGTTGATCGAGCTGATCGACGCGCTGACCACCAATCACACCAGTTTTTTGCGTGAGCGGGCGCATTTCGAATTTCTAGCCCGGGCGGCGCGGGAAGAGTTTCGCGATGTGTCCCCGCTGCGGGTGTGGAGCGCGGCCTGTTCGAGCGGCGAAGAGCCTTATTCGATCGCCATGTGCCTGGCCGAAGCTCTCGCGAAATCGCCGGCGCGGGACTTCCGCATTTTGGCTACCGATATCTCGACCCGGGTGCTTGACACGGCGCGGCGCGGGGTGTACCCGGTGGGGCGGTTCAGCGATGTGCCGGATGCACTGCGGCGTGCCTATCTGCTGCGTGGACGGGGAGAATCGGACGGATTTTATAAGGTCAAGCCGGAGTTAGGGAAAACGATCGAATTCGACCGCTTCAACCTGATCGAGCCGTTTTCCGAGCGCGGGCTTTTCCATGTAATCTTTTGCCGCAACGTGATGATGTATTTCGATAAGCCGACTCAGCAGGATATCGTGCAGCGGCTGAGCCTCTGCCTGGAACGCGGGGGGTATCTCTTTGTGGGGCATTCCGAGTCGCTCACCGGCGTCGAACATGCTTTGCAATACGTCCGGCCAGCCACTTATCGCAACCACAACCCTGAGGGCGGATCGAAGCTCTGGCGGAAAAAAGCGGTGCGGTGAAAAAATCATGGCGCTGAGTTCACTGGTGGTGGGAATCTCCGATTGCAAGGTGACGCGCGACGCCGATGCGGTGCTGGTGACCTACGCGCTCGGCTCCTGCATTGCGGTTGCGATGCACGATCCGCTCACCAAAGTGAGTGGGATGCTGCATTATATGCTTCCCGAATCGGCCATCGATTCGAGGAAGGCCGAGGAGAATCCCTTCATGTTCGCCGACACCGGCATTCCTCGGCTGATAGACGAGCTCAGGGCGGCCGGCGCCGACGGCAAGCGGATGGTGGTCAGGCTGACCGGCGGCGCGCAGGTGCTCGACAGCCAGGGCGTATTTCAGATCGGCAAACGCAATTACCTGGCGGCGCGCAAGATTCTGTGGAAGGCGGGGATCCTGGTGGCGGCTGAAGCGGTGGGCGGCGAAGTATCGCGCACCACGCGTCTCGAAGTAGGCTTGGGCCGATTATGGGTGCGGGAAGGCGGCGCCATCGAGCGGGAGCTGGTGCGTTCCAATGGCGCAAAAGGACGGAACGGGAATGAATGATCGCGGCGGCTGGGAAACTGGGGCGGCAATGCGGCCGACAAGGCAGCGGGGGAGCAAACCATGGCTTACTCGGTCCTGATTGTGGACGATTCGCCGGTCATGCGCAGCTTTATCCGGCGCGTGCTGAACATGTCCGGATTCGAGGTGGGCGAATGCACCGAAGCCGGCAATGGCATCGAGGCGCTGGCGCAGTTAAGCGCCCATCGAGTGGATGTGATCCTGACCGACATCAACATGCCCGGCATGAACGGCGAGGAGCTGTTGCGCCGGCTCAGCGCGGATGGAACTTTGAAAACCACCCCGGCGGTGGTGATTTCAACCGACGCCACCAACGAGCGGATCGTGCGGATGATCGAGCTGGGCGCCAAAGGCTACATGGCCAAGCCGTTTACGCCGGAGACGTTGCGGGATGAATTGGAGCGGGTATTAGGAGATCGAGATGCCGCCAGAGCTTGACCAACAATCGTCGCTTGAGCCAGCCTCGACGCCACACCAACCAGGCAGGTTGGACGAGGAGCCGACAGCCTCGGATACGATCCGCCAGGTGGCGTCCGAAGTTCTGGAGGCGATGTTTTTTACAGAGGCGGAACTGGCGGCGTGTGAGCACGCCTGGTTGGACCCGGCGCGCTGCGCCGGGATTCGATTTGGAGGATCTCACTTCGGAGAAATGCTGTTGGGAGTTTCGGCCGAGGCTGCCGACCCGATCGCGGCGTCCTTCCTGGGTCTGGACCCGATGGAGTTGACCGATGCGCAGCGCGGCCAAGTAATCCAGGAGCTCACCAATATTCTGTGCGGCGCGATCCTGAGCAAGCTGTGGCCCGAATCGAAATTGGCCTTATCGTCTCCGGAGCTGAGCCCCTGGCAGGAATGGCCCGATGCGGGAGCTTTACATCACTGTTTCGTAATTCCGGAAGGGAAATTAGGCATATCGATCCGCCTTACCGCGGGATAAAGGATCCATGGAAGCCGGGCGCAAAATCCGCGTGTTGATCGTCGACGACTCCGCAATTGTTCGCAAGATGCTGGCCGAAGCCTTGGCCCCGGAGCCGGATATGGAAGTAGTGGGTACGGCGCCGGACCCTTTTGTTGCGCGCGATAAGATCGTGAGTCTTCGCCCGGACGTAATAACGCTGGATATCGAAATGCCGCGCATGGACGGGCTCACGTTCCTGAAAAAGATAATGAAGTTTCATCCGCTGCCGGTGATTATCATCAGTTCGCTGGCGCAGTCTTCCAGCCAGTCCGCGCTCGAAGCGCTGCAATGTGGCGCGGTGGAAGTGCTGGCGAAACCGGGCGGCCCCTATTCGGTGGGCGAGCTCAAGCACGACCTGCCGCACAAGGTCCGTGCCGCGGCGCAGGCCCGGGTGGGCAAACCCAAAGCGCAACTCACCGCTCCCACGCCCACGGCCCCGCTTTCGATATTAGGCGCGAGCGATTCCACGGTCATCGCGATTGGCGCGTCCACCGGCGGAACGGAGGCGCTGCGCGAAGTGCTCAGCGGTCTGCCGGCCAATATGCCCGGTATCTTGGTGGTGCAGCATATTCCCCCCGTGTTCTCGCTGGCCTTCGCCAATCGGCTGGACGGCTTGTGCCGGCTGCACGTCAAAGAAGCCGCCGATGGCGACCGGCTAACCGCGGGGCTGGTGTTGATCGCGCCCGGGAATTTTCACATGACGCTGGGCAAAACCGGCGGTCAGTACAGCGTCAGGGTCCAGGATGGACCGCGCGTCTGCTATCAACGTCCTTCGGTGGATGTGCTTTTCGACTCCGTCGCCCAGGTGGCCAAAGGCGATGCCATCGGCGCGATTCTCACCGGCATGGGTTCGGACGGCGCGCAGGGGCTGCTCAAAATGAAACGAGCCGGAGCGCGGACGCTGGCGCAAGACGAAGCAAGTTGCGTGGTTTTTGGAATGCCTCGCGAGGCCATCCGGATGGGGGCAGTGGATCGCATTGCGCCGCTCGACCGGGTGGCCGCGGAATTGACCGCGTTGAGCGCGGTGTCCCTACGTTAAAAGGAAGAAATTTCAAATGTCACGCATGACGATCGGGGCAAAACTATTGGCCAGTTTCGCGGCGCTGCTATTTGTAGCGCTCGCGTTGGCGGGCGGCTACCTGTATTCGGTCCGAAGTCTAGCCGGAGCGCTGAAAATGGCGACCGATATTACGGCCAAGAAAATTCTCCTTGCCGCTGACCTGCAAGCGCAACTGTTCCGCATGCGGAGCTGTCAGCGAGGCGTCATGTTGTTCATGCTGGAGCAACTTCCGGCGAAAGCGCAAAGCAACAAGCAAGAGTTTGACACCCGAGCGGCCGGCGTAACCCAAATCCTGGCCCGAATCAAGCCGCTGTTGACACTGGAGCGGGGCCAGCGGGATCTGGCCGCTCTCCAAAGTGAACTTCCCCGCTTCACAGGCTACTTCCAACAGGTACAGGCGGCGGCGTTGGCGGGCGATTCCCAGGGAGCGTTGAAACTGTACACCGACAGTTCGAGCAAATCGCTGGATTCTCTGGAAGCGGCCGCGCTCGATCTGGTGGAACTGCAGGAAGCAAATCTCCAAGCGGGTTCCGAGCAGGGCGCTCGCGATGCTTCCCAGGCGCGTTGGTTGAATTACCTTCTTTTGTTCGCCGCCATCGCGATAGCGCCGCTAGTTTTGCTGCTCGTCACTCGCACCACCAGACAACTGCGGGGCGTAGCCGCCGGGCTGGCCGAAGGCGCCCAACAAATAACCAGCGCTTCGGCGCAAGTAGCGTCTTCCAGTCAAAGCCTGGCCCAAGGCGCTTCCGAGCAAGCTGCGTCGCTTGAAGAAACCTCGGCGTCGAGCGAAGAGATCACGTCGATGACACGGAAGAACGCTGAGAGTTCCAAAGAGGCCGCGAGTGTGATGGCGGAAGTGGACGAGCGCGTCAGCGAAGGCAATCGAACGCTGGAAGAAATGCTCCAGTCGATGCAAGAAATCACCAGTTCGAGCGGCAAGATTTCAAAGATCATCAAAGTGATTGACGAAATCGCCTTCCAAACCAATATTCTGGCGCTCAATGCCGCTGTGGAAGCGGCGCGGGCCGGTGAGGCCGGCATGGGATTCGCGGTGGTGGCCGACGAAGTGCGAAACTTAGCGCAACGCTCGGCTCAGGCGGCCAAAGACACTTCGGCGCTGATTGAGGAGTCGATAGGCAAATCCAACGAAGGCAGCCGGCGGCTGGAACATGTGGCGCAAGTGATCCGGGCCATCACCGAGAGTGCGGCCAAAGTGAAGACGCTGGTGGACGAAGTGAACATCGGTAGCCAGGAGCAGGCGCAAGGGATTCAACAGATCTCTAAATCCATCGCGGAAATGGACCGCGTCACCCAGGCCAATGCAGCCAGTGCGGAGCAGAGCGCGTCGGCGAGCCAAGAGATGTCGGCGCAGGCTGAAGCCTTGCAGTACATCGCGCAAGAACTGCGAACGATGGTGGGCGGTGGCGAGGGTAGTGCTCGCGCCCGCTCGGTGCGCGACGCGATTACTGCCGACTGACGGTTTGCGATCCAGCCAGCGCTTCACGTTCGAGCGTCCGCAGCGCGGCATCCGGAACGATGCGCCAATTGTTGTCCGGCTGCGCGGGCAGGGTTTTGTGCTCGCGGTAGTACTGAATCACCAAGTCGCGGATTTCATCCGGAGATCGCCAGATAATTTTCGCGCCGCGAAACATCGAGTAACCCGCGCTGCCACCCGCCCGATAGTTATTCACCGCGATCCGCAGCGGCTGATTGTCGTCCAAAGGCTTGCCGTGCCAGCGAAGATTGCGAATGCGATGGCCCGCGGGTTCCCTTAGATCGATTTCATAGTCCACCCCTTGCGCCATGTCGTAGTTGTACCCAATCACCTGCGGATT
>Ga0210383_10004168_pt1 | contig 12809 bp, 6 predicted proteins | sample IncBWC14OmetaG_FD_160072 | JGI IMG/M metagenome (GOLD analysis project Ga0210383, IMG submission 160072) | Forest soil microbial communities from Barre Woods Harvard Forest LTER site, Petersham, Massachusetts, United States - Inc-BW-C-14-O ...
TTTCGATCTGACAGACTGTGCCCGCCAATATGCAATGGCAGCCAACGTCGCCGCGAGCGCTGAGACGACGGTAAGCAATGGTGAAAAGCGGGAAACCATTAGCGCCGCGGCTAACTCGCGCGCTCCCTGGGCACGGAATGGGCGGATGACGTAGAGCGGGTATGCGACCAGGATTAAGGAAACGGCGAGGCAGGCCAACAGTACACGCTTCATATTGGGCCTCGCTGGAACAGTTCCAAGTACAGATTATTCGGATCGCGCAGCATGCAGAAACGCGATTTCCCGTTCAATACCGGCCCTCCGTTTTTCGAAATCACTTCCACGCCCGCCGCCTTCAGCGCCATCACCGTAGCATCAATATCGCGCACGCCCACCTGGAGTATTGCGGTGCCTGGGTCCTGGATGTTGGTGTGCAGCGGCTTGCGATCGATATCTTTGAATTCCATGAACGCCATCGTGACCGAGGTCCCTGGAATTGTCGCTGCGCTTCTGCGAAACTGCGCGCCGGGCGTGCCGGCCGTATCCATCATCATCTTGGTTCCATCCCAAGCCGTCGGAGGTAAGGTTTGAAATCCCAAGACGTCGCGATAGAGGTGGAGGGTCTGGTCCAGATCGGCGACGATAATCTCGAATGCTCCACCGATGATGTTGCTGGAGTCCGAGGCGGTAGTGAAAGGCGCTGGATCGCGCTGTGAAATTTCGATGAAAAAGCCGTCGGGATCTTGCACGAATACCACGTGTCCGCGGATGCCATTCGCGCCTTGGATATGCGCGTGCGCCGTTTTGAGCTTGGCCATCAGCGGATTGATATCGCGGACGGTGAGGATTAGGCTGGCCGCGCCAGGGTCCTGAAAACGAGGATGCACGGCCTTGCGTTCAATATCTTTGTAATCGATCAGCTCCACGCCGAGCCTGGAACCGGGAATGTGCAGGATGGCGGGCCGGGATTGCGCGCCGGGTGTATTGCCCATAGCGATGATCCACGGGGTGCTGTCGAAGGGACGCGGCGGATTCGGCATTTCGAGGCCAAGCACGTCGCGATAGAAGGCGACAGATCTTTCGACGTTTTCGACGATGTGGCTGAAGCCGCCTACGCCGACTACGTCGCCCGGAGGGGCGGGCCAGGGCGCTTGAGCAAAGATACAAGTTGACGCGGACGCCATTACAACCATTGCCGCGGTACGGGAGAATAACATTTCCGCTATGATACACTGCGCCGAGAACATGCGTTTACTTTCATACATCGCCTTCGCTATGGCTGCCTGTGCCGCGCCGCCCGACGGCTCCGTAATCTTTGAAACTCATTGCGCCACTTGTCATAAGAGTGAAGCTGGCTCCCGCATACCCACCCGCTCCGAGCTGGGCAATCTGACGCCGGAGCAAGTGATGACCGCACTGCTGCGCGGGAAGATGACCATGCAAGGTTCGGTGCTGTCCACCGCTGAAGTTCGCGCCGTTTCAACATATGTGACGGGCAAAAGCTTTTCGGCTGTGGCCATCGATCCGGCGGCGGACCGCTGCGCTGCCAATCCAAAGTCTTTTGCACCGGGGGCAGGCGATTGGAATGGATGGGGCGCCGATGCGTTGCATGCGCGTTATCAGGCGAAACCCGGTTTCCGCGCCGAAGACGCGTCGCGGCTAAAACTCAAATGGGCTTTTGGATTTCCCGATGACACACAGGCAGCCGGACAGCCGGTGGTGGTGGGTGGGCGCGTCTTCGTGGGAAGCAATGGCGGGACGGTATATTCGCTGGACGCTTCCACCGGATGCGTCTACTGGGCTTACGATGCGGGCGGCGTGGTGCGCTCGGCTATCAGCATTGCGCGCTCGCCCAAGACGTCCCGATGGATGGCTTATTTCGGCGATTATCACGCTCAGGCGCATGCCGTGGATGCCGAGACGGGCCAGCCGCTGTGGAAGGTGAAGATCGACGAACATCCGACGGCGCGCATCAGTGGATCGCCCACCTATTCCCAGGGCCGGTTATATGTTCCGGTTGCATCGTCGGAGGAATTGAGTGGCGGCTCGCCGCAATATGAATGCTGCACATTTCGCGGCAGCGTGACCGCGTTCGATGCCGAAACCGGCCAGAAGATCTGGAAAAGCTATTCGATTCCGGATCCGCCGAAGGTATATAAGACGAGTTCCGCGGGCACGAAGCTGTATGGCCCGGCGGGCGCGGGTATCTGGAATTCGCCGACCATCGACGAGAAGCGCAAACGGGTCTACGTGGGAACCGGCAACTCTTATACCGGTATCGCCATCCCGACCAGCGATTCGATTTTGGCGTTTGATCTGGAGAGCGGGAGTTTGATTTGGTCTTCGCAGGCGGCACCCGGCGACAACTGGATGATGGGCTGCCCGAAAGGCTCGAATTGTCCGGAGAATCCAGGCGGAGACTTCGACTTCGGCAGTTCATCCATTTTGAGATCGCTGGGCGGCGGCAAGCAGATCTTGATCGCTACGCAAAAGTCGGGCATGGTTTACGGGCTCGATGTGGATCAGCGGGGGAAGATCCTGTGGCAGACCAGGATCGGCTCGGGCGGCGCGCAAGGCGGCATTCAATGGGGCGCGGCGGCGGACGATCATGCCATCTATGCGGCGGTTTCCGACCTGAACCAGCGTGAAAAGGGAATGCCAGGGATGTACGCGCTCAAGATCGATACGGGCGAGAAGCTATGGAGTACGCCGGCGCCCGAGGGAGCCGGCAACAAAGCGCAAGTGACGGCTGTGTCGGCGATGCCCGGTCTGGCTATTTCTGGATCGTGGGGAGGGCACCTGCGCGCGTATTCGACCAAGACGGGCGAGATCGTTTGGGATTTCGACGCGGTGCGCGATTTCGATACGGTGAACCACGTGCCGGCGCAGGGCGGAACGTTCAACGGCGGCGGCGCGGCCATCGCACGCGGGATGGTGATTACAACTTGCGGCTACGGATTCGTGGGAGGAAAGGCGGGCAACGTGCTGCTGGCTTTTTCGGTGGACGGCAAGTAGGGCGGACGGGGCGCGGTTAGAGCTTGGATTTTCGACACAAGATCCCGCGCGTGGATGGGCTTCGACAAGTAATCGTCCATTCCCGCCTGGATGCAGCGCTCGCGGTCCCCATCCATGGCGTGCGCGGTCAAAGCGAGGATGGGCGTGTGGCGGCCGCCAGGTTCTTCCAGCTTGCGAATCGCGGCGGTGGCTTCCAGACCGTTCATGTTGGGCATCTGGACGTCCATCAGGATCAAGTCGTAGGTATTTAGAGAACACATTTCCACGGCTTCCAGGCCGTCCTTGGCGATCGCGACGGCATAGCCGTTTCGCTTCAGAATGTTTGTGGCAAGCACGCGGTTCGTCGAGTCGTCTTCGACAATCAAGATGGTCTGGCCCGCACCTGCGGCCGGATTTTGCGCCGGTGATCGAACCTGAGAGGCTATGCCGTTCGCGCCCAGCACCTTGAGCATGGCATCAAACAGCGTGGAAGTGGTGACCGGCTTGGTGAGATAGACCGAAATTCCGAGCTCTTCGCATTGATCGGAGCTTACTTGCCAGCCCACCGAACTGAGCATCATGATGGGCGGCGTGGCGAGGGACGATTGCGACAGCGATGATTGCGCTAGCATCCGACGAACCAATTCGAGACCGTCCATGCCGGGCATTTGAAAATCCACCAAGATGAGCTTGAAGCCCTGGCCTTCACGATCGGCTTCGGCTAAGATTTTCAGGGCTTGCGAGCCGCTACTGGCGGCAACAGCGTTCATTCCCCAGCGCTTGCAGTTTTCCAGTAGTATTTTGCGATTGGTGGCGTTGTCATCCACCACCAGGACTGGCAACCCGTGAAGATCGGGCGGCGCAGTCAGCGGGATATCGCGGCCCGGGGCGGTTTCGGCGTTTCCAAAACGAGCCGTGAAGTGAAACAAGCTGCCCTTGCCGGGTTCGCTCTGCACCCAAATCTTGCCGCCCATCAGGTTCACCAAGCTACCGCAAATGGCCAAGCCAAGCCCCGTACCGCCATGACGGCGCGTGCTAGACCCGTCTACTTGCACGAAAGCGTCGAAGATGCTGGCCTGTTTACCGGCGGGAATGCCGACGCCAGTGTCCGCGACCACGAAGTGGACGACCGTTTCATCGACGCCCGCGGCTTCCAAGCGCACCACCACTGTCACCTCACCCTCGTCGGTGAATTTAATTCCGTTGCCCACCAGGTTCACCAGGATCTGCCGCAGACTGTTCGGATCGCCCACCAGGATGCTGGGTACGTCAGCGTGCACCTGATAGGTGAGCTCCAGCCCTTTCTCGTGGGCCGGAAACGCCAGAGCCTTCACCGTGTCGCCGACCAGGCTTTCAAGCCCGAACTCGACTCGATCAAGCGTTACCTTGCGGGCCTCGAGCTTAGAGAAATCGAGAATATCGTTAATGATATTCAGCAGGGAATCCGCGGAGGTTTGAACGATATCCAGGAACTCACGCTGCTCGGGCTTAAGATCGGTATCCAAAACGAGCGCCGTCATGCCGATGATGCCGTTCATGGGCGTGCGGATTTCATGGCTCATGTTGGCCAGGAACTCACTCTTCAGGCGGGCCATTTCTTCGGCCCTCTCTTTGGCGGCGCGCAATTCCTGATTGGCCGCGTTCAATTCGGCGGTTCTTTTGGCGACTTCTTCTTCGAGCTGGGCGCGGTGACGCTGCAACCTCAGGTCGCGTTCGGACAGCCGCGCGTTCTCTTCCTCCAGCAGGCTCTTGGCGATAGCGCTGCCCATCTGTTCTCCGATAAAGGTAACGGAACTGATTTCCTGTTCGGAATGAGGGTGCGATTCCCGATGGTGCACGTTGATAACGCCTATGGTCCGGCCTCTGTACAGCAGCGGCACCGACAGAAACGCTTCGTAGGTGTCTTCCACCAGCCGCGAGAAACTTTTGAAGCGCGGATCGGCGGAGGCATTAGAACCGAGCGCCACCACGGACTGATGCTCGGCCACCCATCCCGTAACGCCCTCGCCCGGTTTCACACGGACGTCGTCCAGATTCTGAGCGCGAGGAACCTGTGAGGCCCGAAGCACAAACTCGCCGCTGGAAGATTCCAGCAGATAGATCAGACAGGCGTCGCAGCGTGTGGATTGGGCTGTCAGGCCTACGATTTGCCCCAGCATTTCATCCAGCGACAGCTCGGACGTAACAATGCGGCTTACCCGATGCAGGAAAATGAGGTCAGAGCTTCGCCCTTGTAAGTCGTCCGACATGGGGTAATAAGAGCCTAAGAGAGAAGGTCCGTGACGGTCCAATCAAAACTTTCTATGGAGGGCATAGACTCGGGGTTGAGCAGTAAGGTAAGTTCTGAAAACGCTCCCCCGAGCGTCCTTAAGTAAGCATGCCGTGCCCCACGCAGCCAACATCACACTACCGTCGCGCCGGCGCAATGATGGGAGAGATCTTCGACCATTGGTCCCAGGACAACGCTCCTAGGCTGGCCGCGGCGTTAGCCTATTACACAATTCTTTCGTCGGCGCCCCTGCTGGTGATATCGATCGCGATGGCCGATCGTGTTTTCGGGCAACAAGCGGTGCAAGGCCAGCTGGCCTGGGAAATTCAAACTCTGGTGGGGGGCGACGCCGCGCAGGCCATTCAGGGCGTATTGCGTGACGCGCATCGGCCGTCGAGCGGCCTGATTGCGACGCTTCTCAGCATTGCCACGCTGGTTGTCGGGGCGTCTTCCGTGGTGGTGGAATTGCATTCGGCGCTCAACCTGATTTGGGGCGTACCCGACGCCGAGGCTTCCGGCTGGTTTCGGAATGTCCTGGCGTTAATCAAAGAACGGCTTTATTCGTCGCTGCTGGTAATCGCGGCCGGGTGTTTGCTGTTGATCTCGCTGGCGGCCAGCGTTTTCATTTCAACCATCGGAAACTTTTTTCAGTCGCTACTTCCGGCTCCCGAATGGGCGCTGCACATGGAGGCCTTTGCGGCGTCCTTCGTCGTGATAACGCTGCTTTTTGCGGCCATCTACAAGCTGATTCCCGATATCCGGCTGCGCTGGAGCGACGTGGCGATTGGGGCGTCGGTAACGTCACTATTGTTTACCATCGGCAAGCAACTCCTGGCCCTCTACTTGGGACGGGTTGGATTTCAATCCACTTACGGGGCTGCTTGGACGGTGGTTATCTTCCTGGTATGGGTTTACTATTCGGCGCAACTATTTTTTCTAGGAGCTGAATTCACCAAAGTGTATACGCGCAGTTATGGCTCACAAAGCAACCGGCCGCCTACTCCGCCACATACCGCCGGCACTCCGGCTAAGATCAACAATGAAGCGGCGTAACGAAAACAACAAGTAGGGGTCAAATATAGGTGCGGTGTTCGCTCCGGTTAGTGGCGAGGTGTTTGTGTGTCTGCTTCCTGGCGCTGGCATTTCGGTCTTTTTCCTTTGGTCAGGGGCCGACGGTGGCTTTCGAGGGAAGGACGATCGTCGATATTCAATTTCCCAATGGGCAGCCACTGGACCCGGCCGATCTGGCGCGCGTCCAGCCGCTTAAGAAGGGGCAGGCGTTGCACTCTGACGACGTGGCACACGCCATTGATGGACTATTTGCCACGGGGCGTTTCGACGACATCGTGGTGGAAGCCGAGCCTTCGGGCGACGGTGTGATGGTCCGCTTTGTGACGGAGAATGCTCGATTCCTGGGCGGCATCACAGTGGAGGGGAAGGTGATGGAGTCGCCTAACAAGGCCCAGGTGGACAGCGCGGCGCAACTGTCGCTCGGCGCTCCGTTCCAGGACGACGATGTCGCCCAAGCCGTGGATCGCATCCATCGCCTGCTGCAGGCCAATGGATTTTATGAGTCGACGGTGACGCCCATGGTTGAGCGCGCCGACGATGCGCAGCAAGTCTTCCTTACTTTTCAGATCCACGAAGGCAAGCGGGCCAAGTACGAGATGCCTGAGATTACGGGAATGACCAAGCTGCCGGACGCCGTTATTTTGCGCGCTACCGGCTGGCGACTTCCGATCATCCACTGGTGGCGGCACGTCACCAGTTCGCACACCCGGGCCGGGGTGCAAGGCGTCTTGAATAAATATGGCGGCAAAGACCGTCTGATGGCGCGCGTGGAGTTGAAAAAGCTAGATTACGATGCGGACCGGCGGCGTGTTCGCCCGGAACTGGATATCGATGCCGGGCCGACGGTCAAAGTGACGGCCGTGGAAACCAAGGTTTCTCGCCGCCTGCTGAAGAGGTATGTGCCGGTCTTTCAGGAGCGCGCGGTGGACGACGATCTGCTGGAGACGGGCAAGCGAAATCTGCAGGAATATTTTCAGAGTCAGGGCTTTTACGACGTGAGCGTCGACTTTAGGATTCAGCCCGTCCACGACGATCAGGAAACCGTGGAGTACGCCATTTCACGCGGCATGCGCTACAAACTGGTGCGTGTCTCCATCACTGGCAACCACTATTTTGATAAGGATTCTATCCGCGAGCGGATGTTCATGCAGCCCGCGAGTTTTCTGATCCTGCGCCACGGGCGCTACAGCGAAGCTTTCCGCCTCAGGGACGAGCAAAGTATCACGAATTTGTACACCTCGAATGGTTTTCGAGATGCCAAAGTCACCTCCGAAGTTGCTCGCGATGAAGGCGGCAAGCCGGGAAGCATCGGGGTGACGCTGCATGTTGAAGAAGGGCCGCAATGGGTGGTCGACGATTTGGCTATCCACGGCAACACCGTATTTAAAACAGCGGATCTCCCCAGCCTGGCGTCTTCCATGGGGCAGCCTTTTTCTGAAGTCAACATTGCGAACGATCGAGAAACGCTGCTCACCTACTACTACACGCGTGGCTTTCCGAAGGTGACATTTGGCGCTGCGTGGCGGCCCGTGATGCCTGGCCACGTCAGCGTAGTTTACACCATAGTGGAAGGCGACCGCGAGTATGTCCGAGACGTGCTGACGTCGGGGATCACGACGACGCGGCAGAGATTGGTGGATCGCGCCATCACGCTGAAGCCGGGCGATCCGTTGTCACCCACCGCGCAAACGAATATACAGAAGTCGCTTTATGATTTGGGCGTCTTCGCGAACGTGGACACCGCGATTGAAAATCCGGATGGCGACACCGACCACAAATACGTTCTGTATCATTTCGATGAAGCCAATCGGTATACATTCTCCCTGGGTTTTGGCGCGCAGCTGGCGCAATTCGGAACACCGAACACAAGCAGCCTGGCGGCGCCGGGAGGTACCACAGGTGTCAGCCCGGAAGGATCCGTAACCGTCAGCCGCCTGAATTTTTTAGGATTGGGGCACACTGTGAGCGTGCAAGGCGTGTATTCCTCCATCGAGAAGCGCGCTTCATTTACTTATTTGCAATCGAACTTGTTTGGCGTCCCAGGACAAAATCTGACTTACTCGCTGCTCTACGACGATACATTGAATGTCCGGACTTTTGCAGCCCGGCGCGAAGAGGTATCGGTGCAGCTTTCCAAGAAATTTTCCAAATCGTTTACCGGCTTGTTTCAAGCTTCGTTCCGGCAAGACAACGTGAGCGACATTGTTATCCCGGTTCTGCTGGTATCGCAGTTTTTGCAGTCTATTCGGATTGGGATGCTCTCGGCCAACCTCGTTCAGGATCGACGCGATAACCCGGCCAATCCGCATCACGGCATGTACAACACGGCCAGTTTCGGTTTGAGCGGAAGATTCTTCGGGTCGCAACGGAGCTTTGGCCGCGCGCTGCTGAGGAACGCGACGTATTATTCACTAGGAAAGAATTTGGTGCTGGCCCGGCAGACGCAATTTGGAGTGATTGTGCCTTTCTCGCCGCCGGCCGGTATCGACGCTCAAGAATCCGTCCCGCTACCGGAGCGGTTCTATGCCGGAGGCGCGGATTCGCTGCGCGCCTTCCCCTTTAACCAAGCCGGTCCGCGCGATATCGGCGCGTCGCTGGTACGGGGCGGCCCTACGTCGGAGCCTACCGGTTTTCCTTTGGGGGGCAACGCGCTGTTCATCAATAACATCGAACTTCGTTTTCCCTTCATCGGCCCGAACCTCCAGGGCGTGTTTTTTCACGACATGGGAAATGTGTATCAAAGTTTGAGCGACATCTCGTTCCGTTTTCACCAAGACAATCGGCAGGATTTCAACTACACGGTGCAGGCGGTAGGTTTTGGCGTTCGCTATCGAACGCCGGTGGGTCCGGTGCGCGCGGACTTCGCTTATACCCTCAATCCACCTTCTTACGTTGGATTCTCGGGGACGCCGGCGCAAATTTTGAATTGCAATCCGAATACACCAATTGGGCAGTTGCCCGGCTATTGTGCGAGCACGCCGCAGAGCATCAGCCATTTCCAGTTTTTCTTTTCGATCGGGCAGACCTTCTAGCATGCGCGGCTTGCTCTCACTGGTCGGCTTTTCGGCGCTGCTTTCAGCCGCGGTAGTTCTGGATCGCATCGCGGTGATCGCCGCAAATCATGTAATCAAGGCCAGCGACATCGATCGAGACATCAGGCTGACGGACTTTCTCAATCGGGTACCGCTCGATTTCAGCGCGAGCGCCAGGCGCGAATCGGCGGAGCGGCTGATTACGCAGCAGATCATCCGGGATGAAATCGTGAGCGGAGGGTACCGGCGGCCGCCCGAATCGGAAGGTGCTGAGCTGGAAGCGCAACTGCTGCGCGATCGTTTCGGTGGATCCCGAGAAAAGATGCGTGACGCGCTGGAGCGTTATCGGCTCACCGAGGCGGAACTGCGCGGACAACTGTTGTGGCAGATCACGGTGCTGCAGTTTATCAATCAGCGCTTTGAAGGCGGCGTGGTAGTGACGGACGAAGACGTGCGCGCTTACTACGATCAACATATCGCAGACCTGCGGCGCGAGTATTCCAAAGACAGTTCTTTCGATACGCTGGAGCCCAAGATTCGAAGTTCGCTGGAAGGTGAGCGCATCAATCAGGCATTCACTGAATGGCTCGATCAGGCTCGCAAGGGCGAACACGTGGAATTTAAATCGGGAGCGTTCGAATGAGCCGGCCCATGCGAATCTTTCGAAATATTGCCATTGCCCTGGGCGCGCTGGTACTGGTGCTGGCTATTGCGGCTGTGTTGATCGTCCAATCCGCGTGGTTTCAGAACTACGTCAAGCAGACAATCATTACGTCCACGGAGGACAGTACGGGCGGAAAAGTCGAGATCGGAGGCTTTGGCTTCGACTGGCGACATCTGAGGGCAGTGATTACGGATTCCGTGATTCATGGAAATGAGCCCTCGGGAAAAGCGCCGCTGGTTCGCGTAGCACGATTGCAGTTGAATTTTCGCCTTTTCACCAGTCTTCATCATCTGTGGGACATCACGTATTTGGGTATCGATCGTGCACAAGCAAATGTGATTGTGTATCCCGATGGCCGGACGAATATCCCTTCGCCGCGAACGAAAACGAGTTCGAGCAACTCCCCCCTCGAAACGGTGGTGGATCTGGCGATCGGGCGCTTCGAGCTTACGAACGGGGCGCTCACCTTCGCCCAGCAAAAGCATGAGCTGAACGTGAATGCCAACAATTTGCTGGCGCAACTTTCGTACAACATTCTCAGCCAGGAATACCGCGGACAGATCGCGCTGCAGCCCATCTATGTAGTTTCCGGACGCAATACGCCGGTGAATTTCACCGTGAATCTACCGGTGATAGTGGCGCGCAATCGACTCGATTTGCACGATGCAAGCATTTCATCTTCGGCTTCTGCGATTACGCTAAATGCCTCGATTCGAGATTTGAAGAACCCGAAACTTTCCGCACATGCGACGGGGCACATCGCGCTTGTGGACTTGAAGAATGCGGCTAATGTGCCGCTGAACTTGAAGGCGTCGAACGTTCCATCGGTAATCGATCTGGATGCCAACGCGAGCAATGCCAACAATGCGATTGAGATCACTGGACTGCGTTTGTCTCTGGGCCATTCGAATATCGAGGCTTCGGGAAGACTGAACACCGGCCTCGCTTTCAACAGCCGATTGGCATTGGGCGAACTAGGCCGGCTTGTAAATCAAGCGGCGCTCCCGAACGACGTGGCCAGTCTGAACGGCACTGCTACGCTCGATTCCCAAAATAACCTTACGCTGACGGGACTTCGGGCTGTGGCCTTGGGCGGCGGATTTAGCGGCGAGGCTGCGCTCAAGCAATCGAACATCTATCAACTGCATGGGGAGCTAAAACATCTGGATCTCGAGAACGCGATCCGCGCCGCGGGCCAGACCCGGTTGCCTTATGATGGCGTGCTGTCTGGCCCGATCGACGTTGCCGGAAATCTAAACGCGGGGCTGCGTAGTTTGACGGCGCAGGCCAAGCTGTCCATCCAGCCCAGTGGACATGGAGTTCCGCTCTCGGGCAATTTGACCGCGCAATACTCGGGGGCACGGGACGACGTCACCATTCAAGAGTCCCTCATCACTGCGCCGCATTCCCGGCTCAGTGCGGATGGCTCTATCGGGAAGCAATTGAATGTTGCGATCACGACCACGAATCTGGACGATCTGTTCGCCGCGTTGGCATCCGATTCGCGGCCCCCTATTGAGCTTCATGGTGGGCAAGCTAGTTTCACTGGCATGGTTACGGGCAGCCTGACTGCGCCGCATATTTCCGGGCATTTGACGGCCGACCGATTCAGCCTGGCCGGCCGCCAGTTCGACAGCTTCAACGCCGATGCTTCCGTAACGAAGCAGAGTGTCGCGATTCAAAACGGAGCCCTGTCTAGAAACGCAATGCAAGCTCATTTTTCTGGCACGGTGGGTCTCCGCGATTGGAACGCGCCGCCCAGTTCTCCGCTTGCGATTGGAGCTTCCATCCAGAATGGCGATTTGGCGGATCTGCTTGCACTGGCTGGCCAACCGAGCGGCAACTATTCCGGACAACTAAGCGCGAATGTCAGCGTGAACGGAACGCTCGGAAATCCGCGAGGCGCGGGTTCGCTGGTTGTAACCAATGGAATGGCGCTGGGGCAACCGTTCGATCGAGCGGAGGCGCAAGTGAATCTGACCGATCAATTAGTCACTGTGCCGGCAGCGTTCGTGCAAGTAGGCTCGGCCCGCTTAAACTTGAATGCCCGCTACCAGCATCCTCGCGATAGCTTCACGAGGGGCCAACTGCAGGCCGATCTTCAAAGCGACCAGATCAATCTGGCGCAGCTGAATGAACTGCAGAAACAACGTCCGAAAACGGTAGGCACCGTCCAACTGCACGTGAATGCCACTGGCAATCTAGCGGGAGAATTTCAGCTGACCAGTATCAACGGGAATGCAGCTTTGCACGGGCTGCAGTCGGAAGGGCAAAATTATGGCGACCTTACGGCTACCGCTACCACCAGCGGCCAAGCGGTAAATTACAACCTCACGTCGAACTTCGCGGGCTCCAATATTCACGTCGAAGGCAATACGCAGCTCACGCATGACTACCCAACTACGGCTCGCGCCAGTTTCGGGAATCTGCCGGTCCAGAGGATGCTGAGCGTGGCGGATCGCGGCGATGTCGCGATTAGCGGGCTGCTCTCTGGAACAGCGAACTTTCGAGGGACCATCGCCAGTCCCCAAGGCAGCGCCGACTTGACTTTGGCGAACGCGAGTATCTACGACAACGCCGTCGATCGTGTCCACGTTACCGCCCAATACGATCAGCCCGGTAGTCTCCGATTTCGCCTGGATAATACGAACATCGATCTGGCGCGCGCCAAAACGCTGACCGCAAGACAGCCTGGGCTGACCGGTATGTTGCAAGTGAGCGCCGCGGGCGAGGCCGAAATTCGCGATCGAGAACCACGAATACTGGTTCGCAACATCAGCGGGAATATCAAGACCACGGG
>Ga0210383_10004169_pt1 | contig 12807 bp, 9 predicted proteins | sample IncBWC14OmetaG_FD_160072 | JGI IMG/M metagenome (GOLD analysis project Ga0210383, IMG submission 160072) | Forest soil microbial communities from Barre Woods Harvard Forest LTER site, Petersham, Massachusetts, United States - Inc-BW-C-14-O ...
AAATGTCAATTAACAACTGGATAAACTTGGTTTGTTGAAATAAAATCTTTATTATTGTATTAAGTTAGTTAATAAGTTAAGTTGAGTTGTTGCAATTCTTAATAGACATAGTAGATAATATCAATATTACAAATGATGATAGTAATAACTTCTGAATAAAATATGTTTGCAGCATAATAAGTTAAAGTTCATGGTTGAAGTCAATCATTGGAAGTAGTTAAAGATTTGGTCAAATTAATATGTTAAACTTCAATAATTTCCAAAAGAAAAATATACATACATAAGCCACTCTAAGGTCCTCCAATCAGTCACAGTGCAAGCACTCCAAGCCTCCACAATTGGGTTGAATAAACATGCAGTACCCTGCCCTACAGATTCTCTTAGATCTTCTGATTCCAGAAAATGGGGTTTAGATCCCTACAACTCAGCACTGTAGCCTTATGAAACATTTCTCAGAGTAGAGGCTTAAAAATTGGACATGACTTATATAAAATATTGTCTCAATGCACATCAGAAAGTGTTCAACAACTGAGCTATTCTATGCTTATAAATATAACCTGTTACTTGACAAGGATAGACATTTTTTAATGTGTGCTTTTTATGCTTTTTACCATTTGTAAAAATGTAATATATATAGGTATAAATATATATTTATTCTACTAAGCCAGGGAGTAAGTGAATAAATGAGCAAAGGACAATATATTTTAGAGAGTGTTATAGGGTGGTGGATATTTGAGGTATATATAGGTGGTAACAGGTTATATTTACAAGAACAGAATAGTTCAGTTATTAAACACATTCTAATGTGCATTGAGACAATATTTCATATAAGCCTACATATACTTTAAATGTCCACCACTTTATAACACTTTCTAAAACATATTGTCTTTTGCTCATTTACTCACTTACTTCCTGGCTTAGTAAAATAAATAAATATTTATAACTACATATGTTACATTTCTACAAATAGTAAGAAGTATATATTACAAAAAAGAAAAGGACAGACACTCAATTTGTCTCTATCTTGTACAAAAGTAGGGAAAATAATCAGCAAACAAGCCATATCTCCATGACCCTAGCTAAATAAAAAGGGGTGTATCCAGGAGGGTATGTATGGCAATGGCAAGAGGGGTAGAATAATATTCTGCATGTTCATTCTTGTCAATGTGGATGGTTGCAACTGAAATTCCTCATTTGAAAATTCCAGCAGTCATATGATGTATTTTTGATGCATAAGAAAAATGTGGGCCATTTCTACATAATGGTAAATCTGGAAAACATATAAAACATACAATGAAATTCACTCATATAATGACAACATCTAGCTGTCTCATTGGATGTTAACTGTGTAGCTTCATTTTTCATTTATGTAGTCCAGCAAGAACTAATCACTTCATCTGGTCTCCTCTTCATTGACTTCAGCCAATAGTAGCTACTACTTATAATCATAATAACAAGGGATTTACCAGATAGGCATTGTATATATTACCATGGCAATTATAAAGTTTCAACTCAACTTGTATATGTTGTCAAATGCACAACTGATTCTACAAATGGAGCTCTAACAGAAGACAGAGGCATTTGACATGGTGGAACACAATGTCAATAAAACTATAGTTGCCCAGGCTCTATGAGAGTCTAAGAATGAACACAGCCAAGTTGCAAAGATCAATGTACAGAAAGCTACAACATCCACTTAGCAAAATCAGAGAAAATGCAAGGCCCCAGTCCATATGCAGAGGAATGACATTGCCAGATCAGATGATGAACACCTGGACAATGTTGTGGTAGTTGATCTGAAGACGTTTGGAGAGGAAATGGATTGAGACAAGAGAGGCATAACACAGATCACCTAAAAGCAACTTGAGCAGCTTGAAGTGACATTCAAGAACAAATTCAAGACCAGCAGTCCCACCAAACAATGCCAGTCCACAATGCTCAAGTAATAGTATGGTGCAGAGCAGGTCACCACAGCTGACATTTAAAACCAACTCATCTCCCCCTGCCATTGCACCACAATAACCACAAATGCTATCTGACATGGTAATGACTAAAGTTTCTTCACCTGGGCTGTCAACATGTAACTCTCCTTCTTTGTACCATGTCTTTACTTCCTGATTCTAAAGAAAAATCCTATACTTTGTCCATGAAGTCAACAGATTTATTCATATTTCAGCTGAGCAGATAGAAAATACTGGGGTTTCTAGAGATAATACCTGGACACCATTTATTGATTTTCATCCACTGACTCAAAAACAACTCCTTCTTACTCTTTATTCACTGCCACTATTCCAAACTCTTCATTTTACACCTACATTCACTACTACCTATATTTCTTATGTTTAACACTGCCAACACTCTCCTCCCGCTATATACCCCACCTTCTACCAATACCTCTACCACATCTGGCTAAACATACTCTTACTCTTACTCACTTACTGTCACCCCCACTACCAGCTCCTGTGACACTGGCAAAAGGCATCTGCTAAATGGTTTTATAAAACTCTTTACCATGTATTGCAGACATGTGTATAAGTATAACCAGAACCTGTTTGTCTCCTAGCCTCATATAATAATAGACTGTATTTTACCACCACCTATTATACTGGCTTTGGAGATGAAGGTAGCATTGACAGAGGTCAGAGGGAGGTTGATGGAGGTCAAGACAAAGTTGACAAGGGTATAAGGGGTGCAGAATGGGCAGGTCCAGTTTGTTTTCCAGTCTAACATTCCACACTGTGCATATCATGTATGTTGTGTTGCAGGTAAGCAGGCAGTATATAAGACTGTCCTAGCACTGACAGGCAAAAGTAGCACTCTATCAGTTTGTTGGCAGAAAATGCTATTAAAGGGTGGATGAAGTGTCTCTATATACCTGTTTTTGCCTTCCCTCCTATTCTAGACTTTATTATCCCCTCTCCTACCTCACCTTTATCAGTCATTCCTGTTGTGGCCAGCTTCTAGTCTGTCTTCTCATTCCTATTATGTTGCTGTCTCAGCAAAAGCTTCTAACAAAAAAACTATATTACAGTAACAGCTGGTTAAAGAAACTGAGCTTATAGTAAACTTTGGCTTATATTAAAGTCTAACCACAGTAAAACTAATCTTCAGAATAGTACTGCTATTTAGTTAACTTTAAAATTAGCTATAGCTGCTTTTAATATACTACAAAAATATACCAATGCTGGATATATAATTGAGTATTAACTACTGGGAGGTATAGGTATGGGTAGACTCCAAAATACCTAGTGGTTATCTGTGCCAATAGCTAATTCTACCTATTATAATCACTGTTGTCAACTTGCCTCTGTTATAGATGTTGTTTGTTAAAAATATATATTTACAATAAAAATTAGAGACTAGTGTTGAGCCTTAAAAAATAATAGTTGTACCAACTTTATAACTATGCAATTCTGTTCTTTTTGTTTTATTCTAATTAATTGTCAGTTATCTGGGTATAGATGCTCTGGAGATGGTTAAACCTGCAATGAGTCAGTCAAATATTCAATTTAACAATAAAAACACAATCTTTGAATTAATTGAACAAACTGAGAAGCCACATCCAAACAAAAAATTAAAGTCCAACAATATATGTAATACTTTTATTAAAGATGGTGACATACAGTTGTGCATATGATATCTTATTTACAAATACTATTTTCTATATCAACAGAAAATCCTCAATATTGGAGAATAAAATTCCAAGATATCAATAATATACTGAATCTTCTAACAAGAGCTCCTTATCAAGCAAATATACAAGCTACAACCTTAGAAACTGCATGAGATACAGTAAGACATTCTTTATATCAGAAATGCCCTAATTATTTTCCCTATGGACAAAATAGAACTAGTATTAGTGATTTAGCAAACTTTTTATTCAAGCCCAATAAGACACTAGCTTTATCTATCATAAAATGTGTTGGTTATAATAATAAAACTGATATTATGGACTTTCAAATTTCATATGTAATTTATTGTCCATCTATTTTTGTAGGAGTATTTTGATGAAGTTCTACTGCCTCAACAATCAAATAGATATACACTTTGTAATAGAAGGACAAATACAATAACTAATTTCATAATAGTCCTCCTATGTTAATCTTGGCTATGAACAATAACACTAAACTACACGTTAGTAAAAACATAACATTTCTCATATAAATGAAAATTACTGATTATGAATTAAAAGCTATAATATAATATATCTTAGAGACTTTTGTTTTACATATTATTTAATTATATCTGATGATAATATTTGATTTTATAATGGTAGAATTACAGAAAGAACATGTTATGAAAAAGGTTACTTGAGTGATTTCAATAAATCTGATTTATTAACATGTAAATGCAGCGTTTGTAATATATGCACAGAAATTATTAAAACACCCTACTACTACTTGAAATATTAACATCCACAATAGGATGAGTAACATGTCATGCAAAGCATTGGCCCACTCCCAGCAAATGTAAACATATCCACTGGAATGATATGACAACAATAATAACAGATTGGATAGAGAGGCAGGACAATGCCAAGGTGGAAGTTACACTTCAGTTAAAGAAAATTCAAGGACCAGACAAAAAGCTGATGAATATAGGTTCTATAGTAGAAATATAGTAATTAAGTAATAGAAATAGATTTTTTTATTGCTGTTATGCTCTATACTGAGGAAGGAAAGACTATAAGCATGCCGGGTCTAATAAAATATGTATGGAGTTTTTAAATATTAATTTTCAAAATGACAATTCAGACTAACCTGTTTTATCAGCATCTATGGAGCAGTCTTTCTTATCATTATTGCCCACTTTAACATTTTAGCATTGATGAACTATCAAACTTCTAAAGTGATTCCTTTCTGGAGATATCTCAGTCAGTGATGAAATTAACTTAACATAATATGCATTACCAATCTTAATATATTTTGAGAACATATTGCCAACTTATTAGTATAGACTATGAAAACATAACATTATTTTACATTTAATATACCATTTTATCTAAACTACTGACCATATACAATAAGAAAGAAACAACTTACACTTGTGGGGGATGGTGGTAAATATATGTTGTCATTATTTATTTCAATTGTGTTGTTTCAGAAAAGTAAATTGTTCAGTTCAAGTTGTCAGTTAGGCAAAGATCAGTTCCCTTTGACAAGTGACATGTGGATCCATCATCAAAGAACCAAGGCAGATTGTATCAATTTTTCTTCAACAATGGTGTCAATTATTATTCTGGTGTGGAATATTAAGACCCACAGGATGTATCCTGGATTGATAGGATGGGGTTGAATTACTTGAAAAGACATACCAGGAAATCCCCAGTCATTAAATAGGACATTAAACACTTCAGAAATTTGACCATTGCTGCCAAAATTCTGTTTCCAGCCCCAGATCATCCAAAACAGCACATTGTTCAGTGGACTTTACTTACCAAGCTTCATGCACATATGATAGCATGTCATCAAGATTAATCTGTACAGGCATCTGTAATCCTATTATGCAGGGCATCTTGCCACTATAATTCAAAAAGTCATTAGAAACATCTACATCTCTGCACAGGTTAGTGATCACTATGTAATCGGACAACTAGACATTAGGCAATATTGGTGTCACTATTGAATCAGATATATTGGTTATATACTGCCATGATCAGACAGGTATGCCATTTAGCCTACTCAGTTGCACAATTGGGAAACATGACAACCACTAGCAAGATAAGAAGATGATCACTTAAAGCCCTGACCACAAAGTCTACTGGTAATAATGCAGAGGTAATGGACTAGGTATTATGGCAATTGTGTTGAGTGCTAAATGCCCAAAGAGATATTATGGACAAAAAGATATCAAATGTCATGGTAAGTGCAGCTTCATGTGTGCTTATGTGAATTTGGATATACAAAGTCAGTAATTGATTAGCCACATAGTCCAGGACTCTTTGTATGATGGGTTCTGACAGCCTTGAATTTGTCAGCAGCAAAACATAAAAATTCAATGAAATCATTGGTCCACAAGTATAAGTGAATTCCAAATCTGAATTGTTTGTCAATGCAAATGCTGTAAATCAGCTGGCACATCAGATGTGATATTTAGATGGTGGAGGTGCAAAAAAGGTGGGTGTATACATCATACACAGGATAGAAGGGAAGGACAGATAATGAGGCCAAATATCTTCCATTAAATGAGGGTCATTATGCAGAGCAGCAAGTTGGATAGAAAGAGGATTGAGCAACAGGATTTTTTTTCTTTTTTTATAACTCCATTCATTAACCTACATGAACATCTATTGTCTCCTTTGCAATAACCCTGGCAACAGGCACATCTGCAGAAGTGCAAAATGTGCCATCTACCATGCCATTCATCATTATCAGTTGGACATTATTTATCTGTTCAACTGTAGATTTAAATGGTTCCACTGGGTGTTAATATAAGCCCCAATCATTCTTGTGCATGTTTGTCTTACCATAATCATATATGTCAAGGGGCCCACTACCTCTGTCTGAATCTGAGCCAGAAAGGCATTAGACAGTAAGAGGATTTTCTGTGTGGGCTGCTCTTTGCACCCTGCATATGTATTGTGGCCATTGACAGGCTTGTTTCTTTGAAAATGGGGGTTTCTGGGAACAGGACAGTCTTCAGTTGAATATACACCATCATTGCCATATTTTGTAGAGGGGTTGAAAGAGGTGATGCAGAGGTGATCTTTAATATTTGTGCAAGGAAAAATCATACATACCAAATTTTAAGTCTAACATCTTCAAGTTTGTTCTGTAGAGTGTGGTTAATAATATAAAGGCAACCCTAGGACTGAGGATATCACTCAGGCTAAGAGGGGAAATCTAAAGTATATAAATGAACACGTCTCCCACAGATCTTCCTGTGCCTACCCATGAATGATCCACACTTGTGACAGTCTCTAGTTGCCTTTGAGCCACCAAGCTGCTAATTCTGCCATGGGAACAGATGTGCTAGCATTGGGCAAGGTTTTGGCAAGGTGTGATTATTGGATCACTGACAAGCCTGTGATGCAACTCATGACAGTATGGGAACTACCTGCTGAGGACATTTCAAAAGTTGATTGAAATTACTGGTCTATATCATAAATCATTATGATGAGAATTTACCTAAAGTTCAAATCTCATTGAAGAGCTTTGTCTCTGCTGCTTAATCTCTGTTCCCATCAAATCCTGAACTGACATAATATTTGAATACATTCATTCACTTTGTCCTCACTGTTGAGATTAAATCACTCAGGTTCCATTACAACCTTTGCAAACCAGATATGGAGTCTAATAATGCATTTACAGCTAAGATCTATAAGAACATCTCCGGACACACCAGTTTTCTTTAAGAACATAGCCTCTTTTGCAATGAGCTAGCTATCTATGTTTTAGTTTTTACAATTATATTCTTAATAAATGACATTATGCAAAAGCCACAACATGAACAAGTATCCTGCCATGGAGAGCAATGACACTCTTCCAACAAGTAGAATAACAGTAAGAACATGTTGTGACAGTCTTTTCAGTGATTTCAGTAAGACTGACTTATTGATATGTGATGGGAAAATGGCCATGGTTGTAGTGTATACTGAAAAACATGTGTAAATATCATCCTGTAGCATCTACAAAGGGATGAGTAATATGCCATGCAAAGCAATGGCCCACTCCCAACAAGTTATTATTAATTAAATAGTTATAGTCACTGTTAAGATCATTATCAAAATTTTCACTATCTCTTTATTTTATTGAAAAACAGGAAAATATGGACTGCATGGGAGTATTTATACCTAATATGGGTGTTTCATTTTAAACAGCATGATGGACCTTCAGAAAGATGAAAGGTGCAAGAATTAGGGATTCTATACTGTTAGTTGTAGAACTGGCTGGCAAGGTGACTGAAAGAGAGCATAGAAAGTGGACAGAAGATGTTTATATCCAAGCAAATATTTACAGCTGGAAACTGCTGGTATCTAGTCTCTGAATCCAGGAAATTGGTTATTATCACTTGATATTCTTAATTGGTAGATCATTAATTGGGTTGATCTCCATTGAATGGGCGGATATGGTGAATGGATGAATATTATTTCAGATATTTGCCATTAATTGATTCATAGTTATATATATAAGGCTTACTTTCAAAATCATAACTTCAAAATAAATATGTCTTACAATTCTGCTGCAGAATGGGGCCACTATCAGATCTTGAGTCCAAGCAATATTCTTTTCCAACCTTCCTTCCTTGTACCATCACAACCATCTCAAACAGTAGCAGTGCCTTCACACTTTGCCAGTCAGACTGTATCCCCCTCTATGTGGCAAGCAGCTAAATCTTAGATTGTAGTTATATACCATACTCACTAAAACACATTTTCTTAATAACAGAAAGTCAGCTATTGAGCTTAATGGTACCCATACATACATTCTTGGCAAGAGGATGTCCAATGGCACATAACCAGGTGGGACATCTCACATCTGCAAGTCTCATATCATCAGTTGAGCTCCTAGCAGCAGAAGCAGCTGCGGCTGCTGCAGCTAGCTGCAACCATTGTGGCCCCTCCAAACTGAGCTGCTGCCAATCAGGCAGAGTGCTTTACTTTCACCCTGCTCATCAGTGCAAAACTTTAAGTATAAATATGCAACCCATCCAACTAACCTCTCAACTTCAGCAGGTTAACATTGATGCCCATGCTGTGATCAGGTTCTCCATTGCCAAATGTGTGGGCAACATATTCTGCAGCCCCTTGGTTATAATTCTGCCAAATTATTCCCATCTTAGGCATCATCTTCATCTTACCCTTGCTCCTACAATGATGAGTGTTGGCTTGGCTCATCCATCCCTACATAATATTGGATAACTTTCATTGATACAATCTAGTTGGCCCAAGTAATGGATCCAATAATTCCCATTAATAAAACCTAGCTATCCAGTACTGCACCCCTGTGATGAAAGACTCTAGTTTTATTAATTTCACTTCAGTTTTTACAACATATTGTTAAATAGCTCTTCCTAAATACTTTATTTGTCTCCTCAGTCAACAACTTCCAAATATATGCCTGCAATCTAACATCTTCTTTTCATCAGGGCCTGCCTGCCTGCTATTCCCTTTCAGCAGACTCCCAGAATGGATCTGCTTACTCAGTACTTAGCAGTGGCATGCCCATCAAAGGGGACTAGCTTGCCAAAAGATACAGTGGGTAGAGGGACTTACTCGCCATAGAGATCAAGGGGAGCCCTTGAACAGTGCTTCGACCACCAACTTACCAGTGGGTGTTGGTGCAACTTGAAATAGTAAATAGGTTCAATTGCAAGTGACAGCACCCAATCTCCTCAAAGTAGTTGCTTAGTGCTTATCCCTTCCTAAGTACAGACATTACACATTTTCTGAATGACCACATTTATGGATCTTATACATAGTAAGGTGCATTGGCCAATTGACCTAGTGTGAAATGCATTCCAGAGTGCTATAAGCTTTGTTTGGGTTGTAAATCTGACCACTTCTGCCCAAGCTGATGTCATTTAAGGAGCCGTGTGTCAATCAATCTCAATCTCAGGTGCATTAGTGGTATCCACCAGTGTTGTCATCTTTTATAAGACCAGTTACTGTTTATTCAATCTTGCCGTTCTTATTGATGGTGTTCCAGCAGTGACCAGTCATTCAGAAAGTGGTTAATAACATGTTATCATTCTGGAATCCTGCAACCACATGTTGCCAGACTGATAAATCAGACAATCTCCACTAAGGCTAGTTACTGTTTATCCCATTCTTACTTATTTGTGGCACCTTATAAATAGTTTCAACAACCTATATAAATGCCTACTATTTTATTTCATAATATGGTCAACTAAAAACTGACTATAAAACTTGAGCTTAAGAACATTCACAACTGTCAGTTTTATTTCAGAGGATATTATAGGTATCTGAGTAACCACAGAAACTATGGATATAATCAATATATATGAGTTGTGACCACAATGAAGGACTCCATGGAGAACAGGCTTTTACCAAGCTATGTGTTTATTGAGACATCAAACTGGATTATAGAGTGCTGGAAGCAGTATGTCAGTGAAGATATGTGGAAGTGTATTGGGTTATTGAACAGAATTATGACTAATAATTATCATATACAGCCAAGGCCAATGATGAGGGATCTGTAAGGGAAAGCCCTTATCTATATATTAACATCTATTATCTTTTCTTTGTCTCCTCTTAGCTTATATTTTCAGCCATATTCCCAATTAGATAGAAAATTATATAATCAGTAGTAGAGTAGTAATATCTAGACAAGGAGAACCTGACTCTGTTTTCTAAGATTCTCCCTCTGTCTAGACCTGCCTGAACTCTTTTGAGTGGTCTAGAACTATCTGGGCTTAGCTCTAGGCAGTTTACTCCAGTGAAATTCATAAATTCAGCCTTAGCATGGCCATGTCACCTTTAGTAGAATTCAAAGCACTTTTCATGGTAACCAGTGCACCAGATTGTGAAGAGTCAAGTTATTAGTGTTTGTGACATTGTATTTGGCATGCACTATATATGGAGGTTCACCAATAAGAATGACATTCTATTTCCCAAATTTGTGAAGTGTTGAAATGAGCACCTAGGCTCCTGCACAGACACAGTAGAGGTTGGCTGACTTAATATCAGTTCATCCAACTATTCCTGGAACATCATTATTATTCAAAACTGAGACAAACATGACAAGTATTGTATATGGGATTTAGTCAGTCAATTTGTGCTTGTTTCACCTGGGATCTCCCATCTGCCCTCTTTTGATAATCATTGGGATGGCATGAATGTAGAGTAATGTTTATATATTTTATTGTCATTTAAGAGCTATTATTCATGCCTGGTTATTATATTCCTTGTTCTCCTCTTTGTAGTTTATGTTTCTTAGCACAAAAACACCTGTAAATCATTGATTCAAAAAAGAAGTTTTTCCACTTCCCAGCATGTGTTTTATCTTCAGTTCCAAATCCTATTCATTGTTCATTCCAATGTAGGCGATGGTCAATGCCTTTTTATTGAAAAGCCATATGGTTATGTTGAGTTAGGGGTCTATTAGGCTAATGGCAGTACTTCACTTGCCAAATCTCTGTAAATGACTTGATTACTAGGATTTCCATGATTAGGAGGACTTACAATAAGTTGGATATCTTGCTGCAGGATGTAGCTGGCATAGTTGGGTTTGTTGTGAGTGATTTGAGGAAAATGAGTTCAAGTCCCAGATAGTGTGTGTATTTGCCTTTCTTGTTATAAACAGTTGTGACATATGCACTGTCACATGCCCAATCTGTCTGCATGTGAATACAACATTCATTCAATCATCATTGACAATGCATTGCTCAGCAGAGTGTCTTCATCTGCAAACCAGTATACCCGAATTCCTTGCATGACCATGCAATTATGTGACAGTTGATTACAGTGAGCATACATGATATTGATGCATTGCTAAATAAGAAAATTGGTAATAAAACACCAATTTTTCAAATTCAGTATGTTATTTGACTGATAATTTTTATTCATTTTGTGCTAGACTGATGTTTGATTTATAATGGTGTCACACTGGTCTGAGAGCAACTGAACTCCACACTATACCATCTGAGTGCTGGTACAGCATCAGCACTGTTACACCATGCATGTTTATAGCAGTGGTGTTAACACTATTCTCTATGATAACAAAGGGAACAATTAATCATATTGGAGTGTTTATAGAGTAACCTCAGCATATAAACAATTGTAGATAGCAACTTTCATTGTATACTACAAGAATATTCCCATCACAGTCATACATTATAAGTTACATATACTCTCTATTCCTAGCACATTATCAGCCACAAGACAAATAACTTAACCTGCCCTAATGTATTTGCAGGTTGAATAGACACAACCAGAGAGTGATGATGCCATCATAGATGGAATACATTCAACCAGTGAACAATGATGTCATTGCAGATTGAGTACATTTGACCTGTGAGCAATGATGTCATTGCAGCTCAAAAGCATTCAACCTGCTAGTGTATTCTCACAGATCCAACAAATATGACGACCCAAAGATCAATTTACAATACCATTGGTTATGACGTTGATCACATGAGATACACATGGTTGATAAATGAACTTGACTTCCTTGGGCATGACAGATTAACAATAGAGAAATGAGTGAGGGATCACAACAAAAAAAATGCCTAAAACATTGATAAACCAGATACAAAAAATCACATGGGGAAGAGCAGTCTAAGTCCAATATAGTAACCAGTTCTGTCATGCTCTGTTTGTTCTTCTTAGGAACTGAGAAGACATCCATCTAAAGTAGTGCCTGTCTCTCACCCAGGATGGCAATGAATGATTTTATTTTTGTATAGTAGGTTTTAAGCATACACGTTATGGTGCATGAATGGATAAAGGTTTGGTATACACAATCCAGAAATAAGTCATTGCCAAACACTGATCAACATCTATTATCCGATTCTGCATGATAATTTGAGTTCATCCGTGATTCTTTCTTTACTTTATAATTTTCAAGTTATTTCAGTCCTTTAATCATTCCCATACACTCCAAGCTCAACTTGTATAAATACCATTCTCACTAATCCCACCCTGCTCTGTTACTCTGTGGGTGGAAGATTGTGGAGCTATGCAGCATTCAGCTCATACATAAACTAAGAGAAAATGTGAAACTTACACTGATATGGTGTCATCAGAAAACCACGCAGAGCCATGGCATGGGCATGGGTGAAACCTAGCAGCTTTCTTGGGCTGGCATTTGCCTTGAGCTTTTCATTGGCCATCTTGTAGGCCTCATC
>Ga0210383_10004170_pt1 | contig 12805 bp, 15 predicted proteins | sample IncBWC14OmetaG_FD_160072 | JGI IMG/M metagenome (GOLD analysis project Ga0210383, IMG submission 160072) | Forest soil microbial communities from Barre Woods Harvard Forest LTER site, Petersham, Massachusetts, United States - Inc-BW-C-14-O ...
AGGAATTTGGCAGGGGATGTGTCCATTCAAGAGCAACAAAATGTAATTTGGCATTCTAATCTATGATACATGATAGGTGTTGTATATTTAGCAATAACTAACCCAGAAAACCCCTTACATTTGTGTTGTGGAAAGCACAAGATACATGTCTCAAGATTTTGGGGTGTGACAGTGGGTGACATGCATGTGACGTGGAGTCACACATACTAAGCATTGGTCACCCCCACTTGCACCACCCACCCACACTCCCTACAGAGGGCAGCAAAGGCCTTTTGTGCCTTTGCTGCCCTTCATTCTTCTTCACCACTGATGTTCATCACCAGCTGGTGCAGGCCCCACCACTGCTCATATCTACTCCTGATCACCACTAGGACCGCCCAACAACCCCCCAATGATGCCAGCAGACTGCCAGAATGGAATGAGAGGCCTAGGGCCTCTTGTTCTGTTGGATTTGTCATGATCATGATGATTGCAGCGACACAATCCCTCTACTTACCCCACTCTGACCCCCTCCCACTGCTTGTACCCACCCATGATGACCACCAGGACCCCCCCACAACCTTCCAACAATGCCAGTGGAACGGAACAAGAGGCTTTTGCCCTCATTCCATTGGATTCATCATGATTGTGACACATGATCCCTCTACTTACCCCACTCACTCTGACACCCCTCCCACTGCTCGTACCCACCTGCGATCACCACCAGGACCCCCCTTTGACCTCCAATGATGCCAGCAGAATGGAGCAAGAGGCATTTGCCCTCATGCACAGGTGGGCCCCTTTGAGCTCCTTGCTCTTGGTAAATGTCAAGCTGTTGAATCAAACCTTTCATGAACCGCTTGTGGAGAGAAGGCAAAGGTAAGCATATGGAACAGAGAATGACAGTATTTGATATTTTTTGACTGTAGGATTCAAATAAAATTAATGGAAACCTCCTCCCATTCAGAACCAGCAAACTCTGGAACCCTGTTGTCAAGGCATCAAGGTCTTATGGTCACGTTGTGCCATTTCCAAGATACATTTGCCAATGCTGCAACCACCCAATTTCTGGATCATATTGCTGATAAAACTTGCAGCCAATTCTCCAGATTCTTTGACTCTCCATGTCCCTTTTCATTTCCATGTCAAAAGACGGTAATGGTATGGGTCTCAATAGAAATGTCTGCCAGTGGTTATGAAACAGGGTCTTATGATTATCAGTGGGTTTGTGAGGTTCTACAACAACACTGGCAGCATGTCACCAACCTTGGTGCCAAAATCTATCAACAGGCCACTTTAGAGGTGTCTCCCACTGGAAGCCACCTAGTCCTTGTGTCACGGTTGGATCAAGGTGTCCTTTTTTCCACATTCTACTGGTGCAGTCGTTAGTGGGGTCACCTTCAAAAACTTAAAGGGGAACCAGATCTATAATTTTCATAATAACAAACCCAGACCTCAGATCTCAGCAAAATACTTCCTCTCATTGACACTATGTACCACCATTGCGGACTTGTGGCTGGTTACCACCCACATGTGAAGATTCCTGTGGGGATTATGTGATAGTTGATGAAGATGGTGACCACCCAATTCATTGGCTCAATGGCTTAGTCTGAAAGTTGCAGACCATCTAACACTATGCTGCACCCTGCCCTATCCATAATGACATCCAAGGCAACTCATGTCTGTAGAGAGTTGTGGGAGATGGAATGTCAACCTGTACTTACCTTGCCTACCACTGAAAGGTTTGTGCATCAGTGTATGAAATAGCATGAGTTAGTAATGGTATCACAGGGCTTTGTCATGGAGGTGCATAGGTGTCAAACCAACTTGTTTGGAGGGCCTCCCACACACACAGGCTGAGGATGTAGAGATGTAGTGTTTGTTGCATTGGGCAGTTGCCTGTGTTACACATACAGACTATCAAGGCCCATCACCATCACCTATGTCTAATGGCTCACCAAGTCTACCTACGGGAAGCATGTGTTGAGAATGAGCAGGGAGTACTAGGATAACTCATCTTGCGAATGTGAACGGGAGGCTGTAAATGATAGTCAGCAAGACGCTTCACTTGGCTGTTCATTCAAACTGAACATTGAGAGTATCTTTCATGTATCCAGATAGAAGATGCTTAAGGGGTGATTTCAAAATGGTTCAAACACGCAAATTTTCATGTCCATTCAAGTTCAGTTATTTTTCACCATATGAGAATGATTCGTGATCATGGAACCCTACCCGTTCCCCAACCAAGCCTTTCGCCTCTCCACAATGCTCTCCACCTTTTCCTCAAATCACTATATTCATACTTGTTTCCCCATTCTGGATTCCCCAGTCCCCAGTGGAATACCGCTCAGGGTAAGTGGCAACTTCTGGACTCAGAATCCTTCACCAAGCCCCACCTGAACACTTTGGATGACAGGAATGTTGGCCAACACCAGCAAGAAGCATCACAGCAACATTTATGCAAAAACACGTTACTATCTACCTCGACAACCAACAGGTAACAGCTTGTGCAGATTTTCGTATACTGCATGCCCAGCCCTTCAAGCCTGAGCAGTTCTATTGGAGGTTTTGGGGCTACATTGTGGGGAGGGGGAGACCCCCCATCCCATTGAATGATGGTCTAGGTTTCTGTAATGCGGACAAGTGGTTTGTGAGAGCTGGGTGATCTGTGTCTGGGCATGTGCCACAGAGAGTGGTCTTGGATCGAGTTGCAGGATGATCTTGTGGGATACGATCAGGTACTCGCTGCTGCAAGGTGGCTCAGATATCAGCCTTGGGTTAGTAGTAGTAGTATTAGTTGTAGTCAAGTAGTTACATGACTATAGAGCTCGGGTTTCATTTCAACCACCTAATCCAAGTCTAATCCAATATTCTATTTGTTTATCCATGGAATATTATCATAGACATTCCCCAAAGAATGTCTTCTCCTGAGTCATGCCCTCCTCCTACCACAGCTTACATGCTCACTCTGTGCCTCAATCAATACCTTCCACATACATACCACTGATAAAATCCAAACCATGCTTGTTTGCAAGTTTGGTGATGTAGGACAGAGAGAATGAGTGCTTGCTGATGCACCATGGTGGTGTCACAGCAGAGGTAGGGAGTGGGTGTGACTGAGTTGTTGGGTTCTTCTGCAAGGGAGCTTGGATGAATTATATCCACCTTATTCCAATCCTGGCTCACCCACACTGCCAAGTATGTCACAATATCCATCTCCACTTTCGATTTCAGCCCTGGGTGATGACACAGGCATTTTTTCACATTAATCACGCACTCGACAAATCCTGACTTGAGTCAATGTGGATGTGGACTTGCTTTTAGACTTCGGACTTGCATCAGGATTTCGAGTTGTGCATGGTGGTAGGATCTAAGATTCCTGTCATCCAATTGGCTGGTGATATGCCCTGGAATAGACACAACCCCCACTAAATCCACCCCACCCTCCATCCCACCCATTGCCATGTCAACTAACAGCTGCTCCACAGGTTCCATGGCGAAGTCTCCAGGAATGGGCCTGCTGCCATCCCCAGCACTCACATCCACCACACGACTGCTATGTGCAGGGGAACCCAAGAAGTCCAAGCTGTTGAACAGCAGTTCCCTGCCCTCCTGATCAGATCCCATGAGGATGGGGGTAATGCTGACACTCGTGTCAGGGAGTCCATTGTTGGCGTTGACTTTTTTCTTCTCGGTGTCTCGTCAGTTGAGCTCAGTCCCAAGTCATTTATGGCCTTGGTGATGGTTAATTCGTCTTTGTGCAGGTTCAAGTCACGGTTGTGGCAGGTGAAAAACAAGTTGGTGGTGGTGCATGTGAGACTGAAACAAGAGAATCAAGTGTGGAGGTGAGCTCTAGGTGGAAGAGTTTGCAGGCATTATCTGTAGTATTTGCTGAGATACTAGTGTCGGAAGGTGGTACTTGGAGCTGATGTCACAATCATCCAGTTAGTCTGCGAATTGGACAGGCAAGATGAAAACATTAAAATGACTCACTGGAAAGTGATAATGGGGTTATCCTTTGGGGATGTGGAATGGCGCCAACCCGCAGATTGCACACAAGGAATAAAAGAAGGAGATGGTGGCCTCACCTTGTTCTTCTTCAGTTCCCATGCATGGGGATGAAATCCGATGAATATAACGACTGCACTGCACCAATTCATCACTGGCCAGAATTTCGTCTCTCCCATCTGGGGTGTTGTTTGACTGTTCAGCCTTTTCATCATCTGCATCCCTCTTGTTCCACCTTCTTCAACTACCTAACCCTAAGACCCAAGCGAAACAACAACAAAAAGGACTATTTCCTGTTGTGCCACCACAAGGGACATCAATATGATTATGAGGAACCCAACAACATGACAATAAAACCCACAACACCTACCATCTGTAACCTAGCAGATCATCCGCACTCTGAATCAAACACCACAATCCCTACAATATCATTGGCAGTTCCAAAACAATAGTTGGCCTTCTTCCTCTTGATTCCAAACCCACCTTCAGCACCAGAACAGCACCAGCTATTCCAGAATGTCTTCCGCTTCTCCTTCTCCACCCCAGTCACAGTTGGGGTCCTGCCCATGATAAGGGCATCCCATTCCCAGGGGTGGATGCACTGCCTGAGCTCAAATGAATTATGGCTAACACAGGAACATGAGTTGATAGCTTTGAAGCAACTGGGAGAGTCACATTTGATTGCCCACTTCATTGATGAATACCTGTGAAATCTCTAAACCAATGATGCAAAATAAATCCTGATTCTAATTCAATTTTTAGCATTCTAAATAGATAACTGGTAACAAAGTGTTGAATGAACAGCAAGTATTAGATTGGGATGGGTAGAGAGAAATATAAAAACTGAGATACCAACATAGCTTAAGGCCCCTTATTTGATCAGGGCAGTAACAAGAGAAGCTGTCTGCATAGTGCAAAAGCTTTCTGGATGCCTGGCCTGTCATAAAGGGAGTGTTCTGGATAGAAATATATAATACCTGATCTCCTACTTTGAGCTTAATGCTGTTGATTGATCTGTTGTAGGACCCTGGCATAACTCAATTGCCTCCACAGCAGCAAGTGAAGCCTCTTCAAGATGACCCAAACCAGCAAGACAATTGGAGAGGTTATTGAGGGACCTTGCAAGATCAGGATTGAATGCAGCTGGTTGATCTGCTGCAAGCTGTCTATGCAGCTCAATTGCCTCCTCAATGGCAAGCAGAGCCTCCTCATGATGACCCAGGTTAGAAAGACAATTGGAAAGGTTGTTGAGGGACCTTGCAAGATCAGGATTGAATGCAGCTGGTCGATCTGCTGCAAGCTGTCTACGCAACTCAATTGCCTCCTCAACGGCAAGCAGAGCCTCCTCTTGATGACCCAGGTTAGAAAGATGATTGGAGAAGTTGTTGAGGGACATGGCAAGACCAGAATTGAATGCAGCTGGCCGGTCTGATGCAAGCTGTCGACGTAGCTCAATTGCCTCCTCAATGGCAAGGAGGGCTTCTTCTTGATGACCCAAGTGAGAAAGACAGTTGGAGAGGTCATTGAGGGATGTTGCAAGATCAGGATTGAATGCAGCTGGACGATTTGCTGCAAGCTGTCGACGAAGCCCAATTGCCTCCTCAATGGCAAGCAGAGCCTCCTCTTGGAAACCCAGGTCAGATAGACATTTGGAGAGGTTGTTGAGGGACATTGCAAGATCAAGATTGAATATAGCTGGATAATCTGCTGCAAACTGACGACGTAGCTGAATTGACTCCTTGACAGCGACCAGAGCCTCCTCTTGATGACCTAGGTTGTAAAGACGATTGGAGAGATTGTTGAGGGACATTGCAAGATCAGGATTAAATGTAGTAGGATGATCTGCTGCCAGCTGTCGATGTAGCTCAATTGCTTCCTTAATAGCAAGTAGAGCCTCCTCTTTATGACCCAGATCAGAAAGGCGATTGGAGAGGTTGTTGAGGGACATTGCAAGATCAGGATTGAATGCAGCTGGATGATATGCTGCAAGATGCCTATGTATCTCAACAGCCTCCTTGATGGCAAGCAGAGCATCCTCTCGGCAACCCAGATCAGAAAGACAATTGGAGAGGTTGTTGAGGGACTCTGCAAGATTAGGATTGAATGCAGCTGGATGATCTGCTGTGAGCTGTCGATACAGCTCAGTTGCCTCCTCCATTGCAAGCAAGGCCTCCTCTCGACGATCCATGTAAGATAAACTCTTTGACATGCTAGTGGTTACTGCTCCAAAACAGGGGTTAAGGATACCATTCATCAAGTCAGTTTCCTGAGGCAAGGTGTTCTGAATTGAATCAAGAAAATCAGATCTCATTAATGCTGATTTTGGCTGTTATGCACACCTGCACCCATATCCTCAGTGGCAGTAACTGCTGGAACTTATTTATTGAGGTTAAAATTTCCATCCAAAAAGTCATCTGTGTTGAAACAAAAATCTGCAATGATTTAATGAGAAGGCTTGGTACTGGAGCTTCAACTTCAAGAATGTGGTGCATCCAGAATCTGCATGCATACAAGAGTTCTTCAGAAATATCACTGTCAGTCATCTTTGGGATACTGCGTGAATTTCCCATTAGATATCCAACACCATGTGTATCCTGCTTTAAACCCTCATTCAAAACAGTAAGGCAAAGGACAGCAAGCCGCTGGCTATGCTCTTTCTCACTGATCCAGAATTGTGTGTGGTCTTGTGAGAGCTGTGCACGAATGGTGAGGAAATCATGGAGTGAAAGATGAAGAATTTGTACAGGTCGCTTTTTGTCTGTCAAGCCTGTTAGTAAAGAGCTAAGGCAAGGTATAACTTCAGCAACACAGAGTGCTGGCATGGTGTGATGCAGAGATTGGAGAGCAGACATCGATAATGGAGTCTTGGCTGCCAGGATAGCACCCATAACCAGGCCATACCCTTCTACAAAGTCGTCATCATCCCAATCACAGGCATGGAGAATTGCAGCATAGAGATCATCCATCTTTTTCTCAGCGGGGAGACCTGTCGGAACAGAGTTCGACAGAAACAAACGAAGCTTGTTGTCCGGGTAGGTGGTACGGCATAGATATCGGGAGACCGTAGCCACCCACAGAAATAAACCCTCCGCCTTTCTTGTAAATTCATCCGCAAGATGTTGATCTGGCCAATCGTCACCTAATTCTTGCAGTTCCGCGACATTCTTCAGTTCGTGCTTGATGTAAATAGCAATATCCTCGAGATTGGTCCGTTCATGGATATCGATCGACCGTGGACGAACATGATTCACCTGTGCCATAAACTTGTTGATGTCTCGTATCACCCGGAAGGTCAGAAATATGCGGAAGGTCCCGGGAAGTTTGGGAATTTCATCACGGAGGATTTTCAGCAGTTCGTTGTTGTAGCCTTCATCCAACGCATCGATTACTATTACCAAAGGCCTATCAGCAGGATACCGCAGACAAGGCGCTAGAATCAATGGTCCGAATTGACGAGATATTGATGCCGTAGCAAGACTGCGGTCGGATTCAATGGCAAGACTGATTTGTTCGCAGAGACCTTTACTTTGCCCAGCCAGATCACGTGCAATCGTACTCAACAGCATCTTGGGATCGTTCCTTCCCGCAACCTCCCGATTGAAGAAAAATGACGAGGCGAGCACACCCTCGTCGTGACAGCGCTGAGCGACAGTGTGTGCAATAGCACTTTTTCCAGCACCTGCAACACTCGTCAAACAGAAAATCGAGGCTATACCCTTGACGTCGGCGGTGTCGATCCACTTCCAGATGTCTTCGAGAAGTGCTTCCCGCGTGTTGGGCAAGCAGGCCTCGTTCGAGCTCCAAGAAGCACCCACGGCATATGGAAGCTTGTCTAATGTGGCGGTTTGTGCTATGAGGTCCACTGTGCGAGAGATGGTGGTCAGCCCGAGGTGAGGAAGAATAAGGGAAAATGCAAGCCTTTATCGCTGAGCTTGTTCTTTACAGCCTCTAAGATTTCGCTGACACCGAGTCCCGTCGTTATCGTGGCGCTTAACTTGCGGGTTAGAGACAAAGAATGAGTACTTTCTCTATGAAAGAAAGCAAATCGATACAGACTTGAAACAGACCAATCACATTATCAAACTCCTTCCTCATACCAACAATCTTCTCGGGATCCTTGACAAATGTCCATGCACGTTTCAAAGGCGGTACGCTTTGCAGATCTTTTATCTTTTCAATAATTCCGTTCAGAGTGCTAAGATCAACATAAGTGAAAGACGAAATCCATAGAGAAACTGGTATTCTTACTCCCGCAATCGGTTCAAGTCTCTTTGCAGATCCTTCGGAGGCTTCTTGTCGTCGGGAAGAGACTGGATGACACGTGCAAGATTCTCCTGAATATACCGGCCAAAATTGGCCCAGTCCTTCTCGTTTGATTTGAATTTCTGGACCTGAAAGTGAGCACGCGTCGACGCTGGAGTCTCGCACACAAACGTACCACAACGATCTCCGCGATGTGCAGAGCACCGCTGGCGGCGCTCTTCAGTGGTGGGAATACGTCCGCGGAAACGCTTGTAAGTCTGAGTAGTGCCAAGGCAATCTCCCCTGCTTCTTTCAAGACACGGTCGATGTTCATGATCAGGATGTGGGAACAGGGTTCACACCGCTGTTGGATATATAGACTAATATAGTGTTCAAGTCGATGTTCGTGCGCCACGATAGAATCAGATAACGAAGTTCGGCAACTTACGCATTACATGCCTATTTCGGTCAAGTATCCGTCGCCAACTTCGTCTTCCCGAGGGGCAGGCGACTGAAGGATCATCGCTCCCCTCATTCCTACGCCTTCTTATCAGCTTTCCCATTCTGTCTCGACCACGAAACTATTGAAAGCGAGCCATGTATCACCCGTCAATCGCAATTAGGTACTTGTTCCATCATGTGTCAACTGCAACCAAATGGTATACTCGAAGGTCGACTCGGATACAGCCCACACTTTGAGATACAAGACGTGCGGCGCAACATTCTTAACGAGTAGAAACCCATAAAGGCGATAAGAACTAAATATATGTAGGTGGATAACCTGAATCTGTATCCTCAGGTCAAGTGCACGTCCCTGGAGTCTGAGCGAATGGGCAAGTCCAAAACGACATAGTCCCAACACCACCAGCCACCTTCACATCGCCAATGCGGCAAAGATGTACCATGCATGGAATATACAAGTCGTTATTATGACGACATACCTGAATTTAAACATGCCAGTGGTCGGTTTGTCATCTTCAAACTAGACATACCAGTTGCATCTGCTTTGCTTTTTCCGCAAGATCCCAACCTAGCTTGCACGGCAGGCTGTTGCACAGCTTCCAAGAGGCGTGCCCATCATGATGATCGACTGCATGTCGGCGTAAAACCGATGCAAAGATGAAATGTCCCAAGCCGTTGCGAGAAGATACTACTCTACACTACTGTGTCGATCGACAGACTGTACAAATCATTAGTATTTCTCCCATGACATAAGTTGACCGGCCCGGGTACCGGTGACCGGAGGTGACCTCTCAATGCGGCCTCATTGTCCTGTTTGGCCTAGTCTCTCCTAGACAGACACATCAGAAACTTCGTATGGCCAACGGTTGTCCTCAGCTGCCTCCGACTTTATTGTGACAATGGATCGACGGCGGTCCTCTCATACTTCTCCTTCTACGCGACCCACAAAGAAAACCAAAGGGGTATTCTCTCGCTTATTTAAATCAGTTGAACAAGCTGATATCGATGAGGAGTTGGCAGCTTGGGAAGAAGCCATTCACCACTCATCCTTCGCACTGCTGCCGGTGGTCCTGACTCCATCTCGCGGACCATCAAATGCATCCATCGCATCATCCAGAGCGCCATTTTTTGAAAAACCAATGGTGCTTGACTTCGCTTCCGGCTTGGACAAGGGGCCAGTAATCGAGTGGTATCACAGCCACAGAAGTAAAGGTCCCACCCTCATCGAAAAGCTGCAACTTCGGAAGGACCTCCAGCCCCCATACTACCACGAATGTATCGTCGTATTTACTCGAAGTGGCCACAGATATCGAGTCGATCGTAGGCCAGATGCAGACGCGCCTTTCGATACCATAATGAAGGCGGGGTGCAAAACATATGATATGATTCAAACGGTTGGATCACGGTCATTGACGGAGCTGCAAAAAACCTCTGACTGTGTGGTGGAATTGCACTGGCCGGGCGAACGAACAATTGATCTATTATTGATCCTTTCTGTTTGTTTCGCGCTCAGTCAAGATCAACAGGCGCGGCAATACACTCTCCAGCGGTATAACTGCTACTTCCTCTCGTGGACTATAGTCATGATTGCTATGAGAGATACGGCAGCTTGGGAAACCCGATTGAACACTGTGATAACGGAGGTATTCTCACGAGATGAGTGGAAGGAAAACTTACATGTAACGGGTGCTGTATCGCAGGTGCTGGAGCGGGCACTGGACTGGGAACGAGAACTGGAGCGGCTGCTGGACTGGCAACGAAAACTGGAGCGGGAGCGTGGGCGGACCAATGTGTTTGGTCTCGTAAATCCCCAAGCAGCACGGGCGCGGGCGCTGGCATTGGCACGGGAGTTGGGGTACGACTCGGAGGTGGGGTCCGACTCGGAGGTGGGGTACAACTCGGAGGTGGGGTACGACTCGGAGGTGGGGCACGACTCGGGGCTGGATCAGGGGCCGGTATTGCAGGCAGAAGAGTACATATTGAGGCAGGCGATGAAGGCTGTAAGACAGGTGGTGGGTGATGATTTGATGCTGGAGCTTAATGCACCAGGAGGTGAAGACAATGCGGGACAAGGCTTCAATCTAAATGTGATGCTGCAGCCACTCACAGACAAGCTGCAAGAATTGATGCGACAAGGCTTGGATCCCATGTCAAAACTACTTTTTCCAGGGGATTTGGATATCTGGCAGTCGAGGATGCTGAAGACTGTACAAAGTAGACGTGTTACCAGGAGTTCCACATAGTAAGTCCCCCAGAGAGGTGAATTGGTTGTGACTGAGGAATTTAACTGCAGCCCGAAGCACTTGTTGGAGGTGGTTCTTGTGGTACATCAGCTGACCGCTGGAGCTGAAGAAGATCTTGCCCGATCAGCAGTCTCTCAACTCGTTATGGTTCCTGCTTCACTGTTGGCAGTCTCTTTGACTTGTCAAGTGAGTTGTTATGAAATTGCCTTTGGGAACTTCGAGTCACTGATGGCTTGAGCCAGGACTCAAATTCCAAGCCAAGTGTTTCCAATCTGCAACAAGTAACGCACAATGAGTTGGAACAATATTTGATGAAAGTTATTGCCAATCATGCGAAGAGGGTCGCCCGTTTAGGTCTAGCTACAGCTGCAGAAGTGGAACGTGATATGCTTGACGGAATGAAGCGCATGTGGTTGTTTGTGTTGCAACACCCTTTGCATATTTTATAAGTGAAGGTACAAGCAATTTTAATTTCTATGTGACAAGATTTTAAAGGATTTTATGGAAGTGGACCAGAACTAACTGTACAAGGTCACCTGGGCCGGTAACCCACAGATCCTTCATCCGGCGATCGCTGATTCAGCGGTTCACTAGCTTACATAAAGAGCGCTCGAGGAAGAGTCACGAGCAAGCAAGAAATTATTTCCTTAGGTACTATTATGAACCACATATCCCTTTTTTCACCTCCGTCCGGGCGCATTCTCGGATTCAAGACCGTAACTCGAATGAGCTAAGGGTTCCAGGCAGTGCATTCGCCGCTCGTGACTAGATTCGGTACTAGTATCGTATCGGAGACAATATCAGCTCAACCGCAGCCTTGACAGTGCAAATGTAAAGCACCTGGGGTGCATCTCAATTTTACCAGGAGAACTGTACCTGACAGAAATCGCCGCGTTCAGTTTAAATTTGCTCTCTGCCCGTCGACTGCGTGCCAATCCATTCATCCTATGATTCCTATCTTGTAAAGCCCACCCTCGCATTTATCACCAATTTCCCTTTCTGCCACCCCTTGCCCAGCCCACATTGACTCCGGGTCCTCCGAGTCGCTGGTTTTTTTAATGGCTGTTGTCCTGTGGCAGCTTCTAATGAACGCTCCATCTCATCCACAAGTCTTTTCCGCTCTGATAAGTTGTTACAAAGTATATATCAGTGTTTGGTGCGAGTAAGTTCTTGATCGTAGCTTGCCACTTGCGCTTCAAGAGTCCGACCTAGCATCTTTCGCAGATGCTTGATCTGGTGAAAAACCTTCTCGTGTCCCTCGTGTTCTAGATTTCCTTTCCTGCCCCCCACCTGATGTACCTCATTCGCCCTGTGAATACCCTGTTTACTACGATCCTTTATATTTTCCCGAACTCCATTTGTCAGTCTTTCAGAGTGTACCATCAGTATCGTCTTGGTTCCAGGTTGCTTTGGCATATCACCCCTTGCACTGTTCTGCCTGCTTGTCGCATTTGGTACCTGGTGACGATTTGACTGTTACTCTCGAAAACGAATCCTTCTTGTTATCCTCTGGCATTCGGAGCACTATTGTTCACAAAACTATGCTTGCCGACGAGACGTACTCTCATTGTAGAGTCCTTCGTCTTGTATGGGATGCTGTCGCTTTTCGATCTGTAGCCAACCATATCATCCCTGATTTTGTTATGAACCCCAGACCAGAAAGCCCATCCTGCTCAGCACTTCCCGCTTGCCCAAACCCATATTCATCGTCGTCCCCCCCGCTTGTCTTACGAATCACCCATTCGCCGCCAGTCTTCACCCATCAGTAAACCTACAAATGTCTCATCGGCGCTCATACGAGCTCCTGTGAGCTCGTACGAGGGCAAAAAGTCAAAAAGTAATGAGGGCAAAAAGCTAGGCTATACTTTTTG
>Ga0210383_10004171_pt1 | contig 12805 bp, 16 predicted proteins | sample IncBWC14OmetaG_FD_160072 | JGI IMG/M metagenome (GOLD analysis project Ga0210383, IMG submission 160072) | Forest soil microbial communities from Barre Woods Harvard Forest LTER site, Petersham, Massachusetts, United States - Inc-BW-C-14-O ...
TCATCACTATATCCAGTAGCTGATCAGGGCTTGACAGCTTTTTAGTTAGGCAGGTTCCTCAAGAGAGAAACCGCATAAGACCGGTAGCGGGAGCCTCTCCTGCCATAAAGCGATTGGCATCTCCGGCTAAGGCTCCTGCGGCTAGCCTGCCGCTGCGAACGGCGCCTTCCATGGTGGAGGGCCATTCGGTGGCGGTCCAGTCGCCGGCGATGTAGAGGCCCGGCCAGGGGGTGGTCTGTTGCGGCCGGTAGCGGTCGAGTCCGGGAATTACGGAGAAGGTTGCGCGCGCCTCCTTCAGGACGCTGGTCTTGAGGAGCTTTGCCTGTCTGGCGGCGGGAAAGAAGGTCTCGAATTCCTGCAGGGCTGATGCGAGGATCGCTTCCCTGCCCATCTCGAGCTCGGGCCATGAGGCGCTGATAACGAGTTCGAGATAACAGCCACGTTCGACAGGCCAGCGTCTGATACTCGACTTCACGAAGACCCACTGGATGCGCGTGTCGAGGAGAACGGCATGGTCGAGTCGGGTTACATCGCGGTCGTACCAGAGATGGACGGTCGTGATGGGCGCGGGAATGAAGTGCTCGAAGACTTCGAGCTGACGGGCGGCATCGGTCGCAGGAGACGGTAGTGTGGCCAGGAGGTTCCTTGTCTGTTTGAAATCGCTTGCCAGAATGACGGCTTCGGCGGAGTGGATTTCGTCTGCTGCGTAGACGTGCCAGTGGCCGCCAGGGACCTGTTCGATGCGGTCGACTCCGGACTTGAGCTTGACGGTTACGCCTTGCCGCTGGGCGAAGTCGGCGATGGGGGCGAAGAACTCGCTGAGTGGAGCGGCAGGGATGCCGAGACGACCGGCTTGCGGGGAGCGTAGGAAGGACTCGTGGAAGACTTTGCCAGCGTATTTTACGGAGCAGCGGTCGAAGCCGTCATTAAGAGCTCCGACGACGACCGGCTCCCAGAAGTGGCGGATGGCGCGGTCAGTCTGGCCGGTGCGCTTGAGCCAGGAGGCAAAGCTTTCGGCGTCGTCGGCTGGGTAGCCGCGGAGGAACCTCGCGAGGCCAGTGGCGATAGCGGCCTTGTCGCGGAGGCTGAGCATGGGTGCGCGGAGGAAGCTGATGGCCTGGTGTGCGGGGGCGGGCAGCGAGCTGGAACGCAGAAGGGTGCGGCGACCACTTGGTTCGAGGAAGGTAAGCTCGTCGTACCACCGGATCGTATCGGCCATGCCTGCTTTTTGGCAGAGATCGAGGATGTTGGTGCAGCAGCCGAGGACGACGTGCTGGGAGTCGATGGTCTCTTCGAGCGCTGGATGGTCATAGGAGTAGGCTCGGCCGCCGATGTAGGGCCGGCGCTCAAGAAGAGTGACCTTGGCACCCGCTACGGCTAAAGCTGCGGCTGCTGAGAGACCCGCTACGCCTCCGCCGACGATGATAACGTCCTGGTGCACGGTGGTCATCGCGAGGTTATCCGGCTACGCATGGTCATGGCTGCTCCCTGCGCGAGGATGAACAGCTTCTCCGGCGTGGGGACGCTGATGCGCTGGCTGAAGACATCGCTGTTTGCGGCACGGATTTTATGGAGCAGGCGGTGATAGATAGTAACGAGCACCCACAGCGCGGCGCGGCTGTCGGGGTCGATCAAAGGCAGAAGACGGTCGGCGGAGGTGTAGTACCGTTCGGCTTGCGAGCCTAGAGAGTAGAGAGCTGAGCGTTCGTTTTGACGGAGCTCCGCGCCATCTGCGAGTGCAAGAACGCGTTCGAGGCTTATACCGAACTCGCTGAGCAGATCCAATGGCAGATAGATGCGTCCCCGCTCTGCGTCTTCTTTTACGTCGCGAAGAATGTTGGTGAGCTGGAAGGCTACCCCCGTCTCTTCGGCGAGCTTTTCGGCGCTGGGATCGGTGTAGCCGAAGATGCGGATGCAGACCAGACCGACCACGGAGGCGACGAGATAGCAGTAGCGGTAGAGGTCGTCAAAGGTGGCAAAAGTTTGAATCTTGTTCTCGAGCTCGGGATGTGGCTCGAGGTCCATGGTGGTTCCCTGCACCAGCTCTTCGAGGAGAGCGTCCGGAATTGCGAACCGCTTCTGAGTGTCGTTGAGGGCGAGGAAGACGGGGTCTTCGGTGACGCCCGAAGTTCGCGCGGTGCGCCAGCACTCGACCCACTTCACCATGACGACACGGCGCTCCGGGATAGGCAGGGATTCGTCGTCGGCGATGTCGTCGGCGCGTCGCATGAAGGCGTAGACGGCGCACATGGCGTTGCGCTTATGCTCGGGGAGAACGCGGAAGGCGTAGTAGAAGTTCTTTGCCTCGCGCTGCGCTATGGTGCGACAGATGGAGTAGGCTTCGGCAGTGGTCAACGTGACATCCCCGCGCGGATCTTCGCTCCCAGCGCCCCGGCTAGCAGGCTTAGCTTCTTTGTCTTCGATACGACGGGTCTTCCGCGCAGAACGTCGAAGTCTTCCGCGGTAATGCCGGCGAGGATGGCTTCGCCGCCTTTGCGGAAGAGGTCGAGGGTGACGGCGAGGTCCTTGTCGACGTGCTTGCTGATGACTCCGCCCTCACGCAGCATCTGGCGGGTGCGAACAACGAGATGCTCGACCATGGCGCGGAACTCGGGGGTGAAGACGCGGCCAATGATCTGACCCTCCTCGACGCCGAAGCGCTCCATGGCATCGGCGGGCAGGTAACGGCGGCCACGCTCTGCGTCTTCCACGACGTCCTGCCAGAAGTTGGCGAGTTGCAGCGCGGTGCAAACCTTGTCGGAGAGCAGCGCAATAGACTCGTCTTTATAGCCGCAGACCCAGAGAACGAGGCGGCCTACGGGATTCGCCGAGTAGTGGGAGTATTCGAGCAGCTCGTCCCAGGTGTTGTAGCTGGTCTTGACCTGGTCCATGCGGAAGGCATGAAGGAGATCGGCGAAGAGTTCGCGGGGTACATTGCACTCGCGAATGGTCTCGTGGAGCGCCACGAAGACGGGATGCATGGAGCGCTCGGGGGTATCGTAGCACTCGTCCAGCATCGAGCCCCAGGCGTCGAGCAGGCGCAACGCAGTCGTGGGATCAGCTACCTCGTCGCCCAGGTCATCGGCAACGCGGCAGTAGGCATAGATGCTCTCGAAGTGGGGGCGCACTTTCTTGGGCAGGAACCAGGTGGCCACGTGGAAGTTCTCGTAGTGTGTGGAGGCCAGGTGGCGGCACCAGGCCTTTGCCTCTTCGAGGGTTGGGCGCTTGATCGGGGTCAGGTACTCGTGGGGAGCGCCCAGCAGCGCGTGTTGCGATACGGTCATCTCGCTCACTGCGGCACCCCGTCAGGAAAGACCGCTGTCTTGATGTCGCGGGAGTTGCGGGTCATCATGCGGGCGAAGACTTCGGGGACCTGATCGAGACAGACACGACCGGTGATGTATTCTGCGCACTTGAAGCGGCCGCTGGTCACTAAGTCGAATGCCGTGCGGCAAGTCGCTGGGGTGTGGTGGAAGCTGGCCTTCAGGGTGATGTCGCCGTAGTGGAGGCGGTTGGTGTCGAGCTGTACCTTGGTTCCGCTGGGCGGGCCACCAAAGAAGTTGACTAAACCACCTTTTCGGACCATGTCGACGGCCCACTCCCACGCTACAGGGGTAGCAACAGCTTCGACGACGACATCGGCTCCTCGGCCTTCGGGGGTAAGGGCGCGGGTTGCAGCGACGATATCACTGACAGCTTCGACCTGGACGACCTCACGAGCACCAAAGAGCTTTGCGGCAGCGATCTGATCCTCGCGCTTGACGACGGCGATAACGTTGACGCCGGCCAGCTCAGCGACGTGCATGAACATGAGCCCGATCGGACCCGCGCCGATGACGATCATGGTGTCGCCGGGGTTGGCCGCGCTTTCCTCAAGACCGCGAACGACGCAGGCGAGGGGTTCGGTTAGCGCAGCATGTTCGAAACGGACGCCGTCCGGTATGTGCAGAGTGTTCTTCTCGACAATACGGGCTGGGATGCGAATGTATTCGGCGTAGGCTCCGTTGTTGAAGAGAAGGTCTTCGCAGAGATTCTGCTGGCCGTGGCGACAGAAGAAGCAAACGTCGCAGGGGGCCGAGTTGAGGGCCACGACACGGTCCCCCTCGCGGAAGTTGGTAACCCCGGCGCCAACTTCGACGACCACTCCGGCCAGTTCGTGTCCGAAGAGGATAGGTGGTTTGAGCATCATCGCGTGGTAGCCCCGGCGGTAGACCTTGAGATCGGTCCCACAGGTGAGCGCGGCACGCACCTGGACCACGAGCTCGCCGGGAGCGGCCTGAGGGGCTGCCACCCTCTCCATGCGAAGGTCTTCCTTGCCATGCAGCACTGCCGCCGTCATCTGAGAGATCATTCTTTCTATTTTCTCATTCCGTAGCACACTCCGCATCCCCGCTTAACACCCCGTAATCCCTTCAACAACAATGCAATCGCTCCGAACTCACCGCGCATCTGATACATTGAGCCTGATAACACATGCCCTTTGTCTCGCCAGAAGCCTTCGCCAAAGAGAAGATCGCCGCCGTGCAGGAGTACTCAATCCTGTCGTGGCGGGCTGTCATCAACATTTTTTCAGTTCCGCGCTACTGGGCCGATCTGTACACACAGATGGACTCGATCGGCGTCGGTTCGACACCAATTGTGGTGCTTACGGGGTTTTTCACCGGATGCGTTCTGGCCCTGCAATCCGCGACTTCGCTGCAGGCGTTTGGTTCGGTCAGCCTGACCGGAAATCTGGTGGCGCTTTCGATGGTGAAGGAGCTTGGCCCTGTGTTGACTGGCCTCATGGTCTCTGGGCGCAATGCGTCTGGGATGGCTTCGGAGATCGGTTCGATGAAGGTAACGGAGCAAATTGACGCGATGCGCGCCCTGGGTACAGACCCCGTGCGTAAACTCATCACGCCGCGACTCTACGCCACGATCTTTATGCTGTTTTTTCTGACCATTCTGGCGAACACGTTCGGTATAGCCGGCGGCGCGCTGGTCAGCATCGGGTTGCTGGGACTCAACGCATCATCCTACTTCCACAACTCTTATCGGGCGCTTCAATACGGCGATGTCGTCCAGGGGCTTACCAAGCCGCTCTTCTCAGCTTTTATCATCGCCACCGTCGGCTGTTACTTTGGCATGACCACAAAGGGCGGAACCCAAGGCGTCGGTCGCGCTACAACGCAGGCCGTGGTTGTCTCTTCTGTCTTTATCATCATCGTCGATTTGATCGTCACGCGTGCGATGATCGGCATCTTCGGCAGGTAACCCGAGACCATGCCAGACCTTATCACCAGCGACGTTTCAGAAGAACAGCACGTTCCGGATGCTGGTGCACCTGTAGTTGTGTTTGACGATGTCTCGATTAGCTTCGACCAGAAGGCAGTCCTCGAAAATATCTCGTTCAGAGTCGCGCGCGGAGAGACCAGGATCATCCTGGGACCCGCCGGCGGGGGTAAATCTGTCCTGATGAAGCTTACCAACGGACTGCTTCGGCCTGACTCCGGTACGATTCAGGTTTTCGGCGAGGATGTGACGACCATGCGTGAGGTCGATCTGTTCAAGCTGCGAGCACGCATTGGGATGGTCTTTCAGGAGTCGGCGCTGTTTGACTCGCTTTCCGTCGAAGACAATGTTGCATATCGGCTTCACGAAGATGGCGTGCCCGAGGAAGAAGCGCACGCCCGTGTTGTGGAGGCGCTGCAGTTTGTCGAGCTCGAACAGGCGATTGCGAAGTTTCCGTCCGAACTCTCCGGAGGTATGCGCCGCCGCGTCTCAATCGCACGGGCCATTATCAGCAAGCCTGACCTGATCCTCTACGATTCTCCTACGGCCGGTCTTGATCCCATTACGTCAACGACCATTGTAGATTTGGTGATCAAACAGCGGGATGTCTCCCATACGACGTCGCTGGTGATTACGCACCGGCTGCAGGATGCATTTCTGCTGGCCTCGCATCGGTTCGACGAGAAGACAGGCAAGATTGAGCCTATCCCGAATGGTGGAATCGATGACAGCACAAAGTTCCTGGTGCTGAACGAGGGTAGGATCGTCTTTGACGGCACAACGCTCGAACTGGTTCGTACGAACGATCCATGGCTGAAAGAGTATCTAGCGTAAGACTTACCGCTTGCCCTGCTTCCACTCTTCGAACGAAATGCGCGGGATTGACAGGAAGGAATCCCGGGTTTTGACGTAGGAGCCCAGGCCGTTCATGCGGCCGATGGCATGAAGCTCTTCAGCGCGAACGTAGGGTCCAACGGGGTCGACGAACCTGTCATCGATGTAGATGGAGACGACTCTTCCGAGGATGATGCGGGAGCGGCCGATCTCCATGGTGGTATGCTCACGGCACTCGAGCGCGGCATGGGCCTGCTGGATGCGCGGCACCTTCACGACCTGCGACGGCGCGGTATTGAGGCCTGCCATGTCGAGTTCATTAACCTCGGAGGGAAAGTCCGTTGCGCAGATATTCATCTGTCGGGCCAAGTCTTCTGTCACGACATTGACCACAAACTCCCCGGTGCGGCGGATGTTCCGCGCGGTGTCCTTGGGGACGAAACTCGCGGAGGGGCGGTCGGTTACGCCTACGCCGATAATCGGCGGATCGGTACATAGATAGTTGTAGGCGCTGAAGGGGGCGGCGTTCAGGCGTCCATCCTCGTTCATGCTCGTGATCCATGCGATGGGCCTCGGCGCTACCAGACCGATTAACAGGTTGTAGGTCTGGCGATGTGTCGCTTCTTCCATGTTGAACTTCATGAATTGGCTCCGTGGGCGCTCGTTGGCTATCTTACCGAGGATTCGGTTCAGAACGCATCGAGATCGTCTTAGCGCTTAGCCGTGTTGGCCGGAACGGACGCATTGTTTGCGGATGTCGTGGCAGGCATTGTGTAGATCACCTCGCCCGGACGGGTGTAGTGCAGTTCCTCGCGGGCCTGGTGCTCGATTGCATTAGGGTCGTTCTGAAGCCGATCGACGTGCCCCTTGAGCAGCTCGTTTTCTCTTTGCAGGTTGTGGAGCTGGCCATCCAACGTTCTCGCATCCTGGCGCTTCTGCTGGTACACCGTGAGCCCATTCTGTCCGAAGATGACGTGATAGCCCATCGCAATCGCAAGAACAGCCGCAGCTCCGGTAGCGATCCTTCGCCAGCCCGTCTGGGCACGGCCATACAGACGCACGATGGCGGAGGACAGACCCCCATCCGAGCGCGCTGTGACTGAACGTGACATTCCATAACAAGTGGAAATTTCGCGGCGAGTGCCGTCAAGTGGAAAACCTCCTTGCCCGGGACGCGAACCAAGTTCGTACTGATCTTCTCTTTTGGAGATTCCCCCGCAAGAGTGATCGACGGTTGTCTGTCCTGCCTATTTTCTGCTCTTAGCGTCGAAAATCGCCTATTCCCTTGCAGAATCGTGCGCAAATCACCGGTAGCGATCGAATAAAGTGCATAAGCCTTTGCACCTTGGTATCCTTCTCTAGACTCATGCAGATTCTGCTTGCCATTTCGATTCTCTGTTTCATCGCCCTTTTATGGGTAGGATTTGCAATTGCTCGTCATATCCGTCTCGGACACAAACGCACCGGCGTTGATGCTCCTTCTCAGCGCGACTTCGCTCACCACTTCTATGCAGCAGCAGAAGAGACACGAGTACCGCGTGCTGTTCGCCATCAATCGGTCCGTGATGTAGCAGCCATGAAGAGTTGGAACGCTGCGACGCCTGCAGCTGTACAGATTCCGCCGTCCTTCGATGAAGAACGCGCCGGAACAACGGATAGGAGACTCAAGTTGCCTCAGTCGTCACACTCCCACACCCCGGAGCGGCTAGACTGGGTTTACTTCAACAAAGACGCTGGCGATCTCTCGGACCCGTATCAGCCCCGGCACGCTCGGAGAACATCGAGCGCCCAGGCAATTTCAACCAGGCGCTACTAGCGCGAAAGGACCCGCTGCATGCAATCCGCCGTCTCTTCCCCCTCCGGTCTCGCGCACAGTTCAGCCTTTTTCCAGAAGACGCTGACTGGGAGAATTATCCTTGCAGTTGCCGCCACTGGACTTGTCGCGGTGTGCGCGCATATATCTCTACCACTTCCCTTCACTCCTGTACCGCTTACCCTCCAGACATTCGCCGTCATTCTGGTAGGCATGACTCTGGGACCGATCGCTGGGTTTTCGGCGATGGTCCTGTATCTTGCTCAGGGTGCGATGGGCTTGCCGGTGTTCACCCCACATGGTCCGGGCGGCGTTGCACAACTGATGGGTCCGACGGCTGGTTTTCTTTTCTCCTATCCGCTGGCCGCAGCTTCTGCCGGGTGGGTTGTTTGCGCGCTGGGTAATCGGCGATCGCGGTTTATGCGGGCAGTGGTTGCAGGCTGCGTGGCCAGCATAATCATCTTCACTCTTGGCGCCGGTTGGCTGGCGACTTTACTCCATCTAAACGCATCAGCAACCTGGCACCTAGCTATCGCACCATTCCTTCCGGGCGAAGCGATCAAGGTTACGGCAGCAGCTGGCATATACAGCACATTCGAGCGCTGGAGCCGCTCCTGAACCCGAGCCCTAAAGCTTTCTTAACTACTATCCGCGCCGGGCGATTCCATCCGGTTTCAGCACTGAACACTTTCACCTCTCCCCAAGGATTACTGCATCATGAGCGCACCAACCAGCACCGCGATTCAAGAGATCAGCATTGCCCATAGCCCCGACTCCGATGACGCATTCATGTTCTACGGACTCGCAACCAACAAGGTCCGCGTCCCTGGCTACAAGTTCACTCACACCCTGACTGACATTGAGACGCTGAATCAGCGCGCCATCAAAGAAGCGTTCTACGACGTAACCGCGATCTCATTCCACGCCTATCCCTACTTGCAGGACAAGTACACCTTGATGGCCTGCGGCGGCAGCGTCGGCGAGGGCTATGGGCCGATGATCGTCGCCAGCCGCAAGCTGTCGCTCGATGCAGTCAAGAAGACGAAAATCGCTGTTCCGGGAACTCTGACGACGGCATTTCTGACGCTAAAGCTGTTCGCACCGGAAATCGAAACGGCGGTCGTACCGTTCGACAAAATCATTCCAGCCGTCGTCGCGGGCGAGTATGAGGCCGGCCTCATCATCCATGAGGGCCAGCTTACCTATGCAAAGGACGGCCTGGTAAAACTGCTGGATCTTGGCCAATGGTGGAGGGAGCAAACGGGCCTGCCGCTGCCTCTGGGCGGCAATGCGATCCGCCGGTCGCTCGGAGCGGAGACGCTGCTGACGACGACTAATGCGCTTCGCGACAGCATTCAACACGCACTCGACAACCGCGAAGAAGCGCTGGCCTATGCGATGCAGTTCGCGCGCGATCTGGATACATCGCTCGCCAATCGCTTCGTGGGCATGTACGTAAACGAACGCACGCTGAACTATGGCCCCGACGGAAGAGAGGCCATCAAAAAGTTGCTTGACATGGGCTTTGAGCGCGGCATCATCCCGCACAAAGCGAATGTGGATTTCGTTGGCTAAAGAAACGGCTTGCAGCGCACCTGTAACGCTGCAAGCTGTGTTATTCTTAAGGAGTCGATTGATTGCAGTCAGGCTGGTTTCAAAGGCGTGTCATAGCTCTCGATGACTTCTCAAAACCTGGACGCGTAGCTCAGCTGGTAGAGCATTCGACTCTTAATCGACTGGTCGTAGGTTCGATCCCTACCGCGTCCACCAATAACCTTCAGCAAAATGAATAGATTACAGTGCACAGTCCTCGCCCCTTCTATGGAGCGTGCAGGTTGGTGGCTGTTTCAGTAGGCGCTCCATGCGTCTCGGTGCAATTCCCTGCTATCAACCACGGATCTTTAAGTCTCCAATGAATTCATCGAGGCTGGAACACGAGTATTTCTATATTCCGTTGGGCGGGGGTAACGACCAGGTTCAACTGACTGCGAAGGCGTTCGAGAAAGTCGTTCTGTCGGACGCCACCTGTTCTCACCTGAAAGTCATACCTGCCCTCCAGGTGGGGCCATGCAAAAGCGACCTCTTGAAGGAGTACGCCTCCAATCTTAATCTTTTTGGCAGTTACGAGCGTCGTGCTCGATTTCTCATAAAACTGTTTTGCCGCATTCGTTCGAGCACCAGACCGTCATGCCCTTGAAGCCTTTAGCGCACAACGACTCTGCGAGCTTTCGTAGAAGGGCTGTTCCCACCCCACGCCCTTGAGCCTGCTCGAGCAGATGGATTGCAAACAACTCAGCATCGTATCCCTGCAACGGGTCGCGTATCCGGCCACAGCTAACGGAGCCCACAACCTTGCCGTCCAGTTCGGCGACGTATACGTCGGTGTCGCGGGTAAGCCAGTCTCGTCTCAACATAGAGCGCTCGACCTCGTTCAGAGCGGCAAGATATTCGTCCGGGACGATTCCTGCGTGTGTCGTTAGCCAGCTCTGTACATGCACGTGCGCGATCACACTCGCATCCTTGGCTGCCCTGACCAAAACCATACGCTCAAGTCATCCTTCGGCTGAGGCAGCAGGATGATCGAATTTGCCATCAGCGGCAAATCGCATACGGGAGCATCACCCCAAAAGACGGACACCGATCATAGGCGATCCCCGGCCAATCCGCCAGCAATCAGCGGGTTATTGTTTGGTGATTTGACGTTTTTGGCCGAACAAGCCCAGCATCGCGGAGCAGGAAGGCTATGAGGAAGACCAAGCCCGTGAACGCAGCCCCGATGAACGTAGGCCAGAACCAAAGCAGACACAGCAAGCGAATCAAAGATATGGTTAGACCACCCCCAGGTATTCCCACGCGCGGACGCCGGTTTCATCTGTCATGGTCAGTATGTCGCTGGACGATTAAGATTGTCTGAACTCGCCAGCCAAAAAACACGACGAAAGCGGCTTTCCTATGCTTATTCAATCCCCTCACCTCAAGTATGCGGAAGGGTCTAGGTATGGACGGTGAAGTTGCGCGAAACCACTACTTCACGGGAGCTCATTCCATGCGAAGGAGATTTATCATCAGATAACGAGCGGCTTGGGTCATGGGAAGGCCGCTTATCCCGCGCAACAAGAAGGGGGATTCACCATGCCGAATAAAGTTCTCTCGACCGGAGTCTTGATTCGCGATCCGGCCTCTTTTAATGCCAATGTGACTGTCGTCAATACTGGTGCCACCACCGGACAAACGGCGAAGGTTGAGATTTTCGACTGGGGAGTGGAGCAGCTCTGGAGCAAGCCTACGCCAGTGCCTGTCAGCCCTTCCACTGCCGTCGCTATCGGCGCTCACACCCAACAGGACTTCATCGCCCTCATTACCCAATCCACCGCGCAGCCGACATTGAATCTGGTGCTCTACGAAATCCGGATCACACTCCCCGGCAATAGTCCGCTAATCGTCAACTGTTTTGCAATCAATGGGCAAGGCAGCCTGGTCGCAGCAAATACAGTGCTGCACGCGCAATTGGTGCCAATCTAGCAGGGAGATGTACAGTCCAACGTCCCTTCCTTGAATGTGCCGGGTCTGGCGGGAGGGGATCACACCTGTTATCGGCAGGTTCAAGAGTACCGCTCAGGAGGGCGAGTTTGCCGGAAACCCCGTTTTCAGGAAGTTCGCTTTCCGAGAGTATTGGGATCCGATCTCGGCCTAGCGGCCAAATTTAGTCGAAGATGTGAGATAGACAAGATGTCACCGCAAACTTCCAAGATTGATCCTTCTGTCTGGTTGCACGATACAACGCGCCGGTACCACCGTCACAATCCGAGGTGTGTTTACGGCTGCAAGTTATATCCTCAACCCAGAGATAGGCCTCGGAGCTTGTTGGATCGAAGGCGACCCGCGAGAAAGTGAGGAATTCCATCGGGCGTAACGAATTGTCATGACTGCTCGTGAATGTGGCTATGTTTTGACCCAAGTTCGAACCCCAAGCATTCGGTGCAGCCTCGCGGATATTCCATTCGTGGTTGAACGTCACGTCGAATACATCCTGCAATGGCCATGGCAATCCCTCTATCTGCCTCTCCTTGATGAGGGCTCGTTCAAACTCGGCAAACGCGCTCATCACGGCGGATGAACTCATGCACCCACCCTATAACTGGGATCCCGTATTCTCGGCGGCAGACCGGGTCAGGGAGTTCGCGCGGGGTGCTCTCTCCACTAGTCGCAAGGCGGGGTCAAGATAAGGACCCATTTTGGCGCTGTCCAGCAAAATGGAATCAGACATGGCTCTTCAGTTGGAGAACGGTCGCGGTGGACTCCCCCAGTGCTCAGATTGGAGAGGCTTTGGTGGGTCCATACGACTGCGGTGGGTAGCATTTGTCCGTCGTGGACGTAAGGCGCTGATCACGCGCGTGAGGCTCATCGCCGGATAAAGAAACATCCAAGCTCCGCTCAAATTCCCGCTGCGCGAAAAGATGATGTCCACAAAACTGGCAATGATGAGCAAGTACGGGAGGATGAAAAAAGCTGGGTAGGCAACGACCTTTCTGGGAGCGTCGAGCAGTGCATCGGGCCATCGCTCCGACTCAATGCTGTTCCTCAAGTTTGATCCTGCGATCAGAGTTCCGATAAGCCCAAGAACAAGTGCCCCAAACGAGAACAACGCTACTTGGAGTGGTCGGCGTTGAGCGTGCGGGTAATGACGCGAACCCACACCAAGTACGCCGAAGCTCAAGCTGACGAGGACATTCGTGGCTCCGATCATCCAGAGTAACTGTGCCGGAGTTCGGTGCTTCAGCAATGGCCTCATGCGCGGGGGTGTAGCATAATGCAGTTGCCGCAACGTAATGACTTGGTGAGACTAACTGCACCAGCAGCACCCCGCCCGACCGCTACAGGAACGCT
>Ga0210383_10004175_pt1 | contig 12803 bp, 14 predicted proteins | sample IncBWC14OmetaG_FD_160072 | JGI IMG/M metagenome (GOLD analysis project Ga0210383, IMG submission 160072) | Forest soil microbial communities from Barre Woods Harvard Forest LTER site, Petersham, Massachusetts, United States - Inc-BW-C-14-O ...
GGAGCGCTGTTGCCGGCGATCATGGCGCCGCTGGCGGGAGCGGGCGCGTGCTGGCTCGGATTCCTCGGTATTGGCCCGCACGGCATCACCTGGTTTGGGGTCATCACTCTGTCGTATTTTTTTGTTGCTCCCTGGTTCCTAACGGCAGTGGCGGTTTACTACCTGGTGTGGAAATACATTGTGGGATTTCTCAATCAGGTTTTGGGAATCGCGTGATGGACCGGTTTTGTGGAGCGAGCACTCCACACAAGCCGCTGCGGACAAGCAAATCATCCGGCAGAGACGTGGCGAAGCGGCGTCCCTGCGGGACAAGGTTTCCGTAACCGACAACCCATGCATGGTCCGTGTTCTAATAGATCCGCAGCGGCGGAAGCCCGAAGTCGAAAGGCCGAAGCCCGAAGCCCAACATCATGCCTACACTCATCTCGCAGCCCACTCGGATTCAAGCAGCAGGTAACAAACCTAAGCTGATCGACGAATACATAGGCCGCGTTAATTCCAAAACCCAGGCGGCCAGCGTGGCGCACATGCGCAGCCCCCAGGGATGGGTTGAGCCCGGCCAGACGCCCGAGTTCGACGAATTCACGATTGTCCTGAAGGGCAGGCTGCGCGTCGAGCACAAACAAGGGGCGCTCGAAGTCGCGGCTGGGCAAGCCGTCATCGTCCACGCCGGCGAATGGGTGCGCTATTCCACACCCCAGGAAGATGGCGCGGAATACATCGCCGTGTGCCTGCCGGCGTTCTCCATGGATACGGTGGGCCGCGACCGGGAGTAGCGGCCAATAACATTCATTCCATCGGCTCCCCGAGGTGCAGCGAATGAGATCGCCAATCTCCTACTGAATCCGGATTAAGTCTTCTTGACGAAAAAACGGTGGTAGCGGATGATCTCGGTGCTGCGCATCACGATAACGAGGATTTGAAGATGCTTCGCGTACCGTCCTTGCTTCGGCCAGAGTTACGAACTCGATTCCGAGTTCGATCGGTTGCTTTCGAACTGAACCCGACTGCGTGGATCGTTCTGGCATTTCTTATTCTTTCCTCCAGCTGGGCTGTGTCGTCCGACGCCCCTCAAAAGGCGCTACACGTATTTTTTGTCGACGTCGAGGGAGGGCAGGCAACTTTATTCGTGACGCCCACGGGACAATCGCTGCTGATCGACACTGGCTGGCCTGGGAATGACGGCCGGGATGCGGACCGAATCGTTGCCGCCGCGAAGAAGGCTGGAGTCAGCAAAATTGATTACGTGGTGATTACGCATTTTCACGCTGACCACGTGGGTGGCTTGCCCCAGTTGGCTTCCCGCATTCCAATCGGAACCGTCATCGATCACGGAGACAACCGCGAGAGCACGGACGCTGCCACCGTTCAAGGCTGGCAGGCTTACCAGGAATTGTTGGCGGCGAAGAAGTTCAAACGGCTGACCGTCAAACCCGGGGAGAGGCTCCCGGTTGGAGGTATCGAGGCGACGGTCGTGAGCGCGGATGGCGCCGTGATGGACCGTCCCTTGCCCGGAGCTGGGGATGAGAATGCGGTCTGCAAGAACGCGGAACTATATCCCAGCGATCAGACAGAAAATGCGCGCTCCGTGGGCACGATGATCACGTTCGGCAAGCTGAGAATTGTGGATCTGGGCGATCTGACCCGCGACAAAGAGATGGAACTGGTGTGCCCGAAAAACAAGCTGGGCATAGTCGATATTTACATTGTCTCCCACCATGGCTGGTCGCAGAGCAGCAGTCCTGCGTTGTTGAATGCGATCGCTCCGCGGGTCGCGATCATGGATAACGGCGCCAAGAAGGGTGGAACGCCTTCCGTGTGGGACATTATTGAGAAGTCGCCTCGCCTGGAAAATTTGTGGCAATTGCACTTTTCCGAAGAAGGCGGCGCCGCGCACAACGTGGCTACGGAGTTTATCGCGAACCCGGCGGGCCCGGACGCAGGCAACTATCTGGAATTGACCGCCTGGCCAGATGGCAGTTTCGACGTCTTCAATTCTCGAACCTCTAACAGCAAGCATTATCCGGCGCGCTAGCACCGCACCCTGCAGCGCCGCCAGCTCGGCGGCGGCGAGTACGCCGCGCCGAGGACGGAACTTCCTCTCCGTATTTCCCGGAGTGATCAGCAACGTTCTGAACCGGCAAGTGAGCCGGTGCTGGCTGTGACAAACGAAGGTACGGAGATGGGCAATGCAAGAAAACTCTGATGAAAGCCCCAGCGATGACACGGATGCACTGTTCATGCTGAGCGCAGTGGCTCTGATCGTCTTGGGGTCTGAACCGGTTCGCGTCATCGAGAGGGTGAACAGCGGACCGTGACCGAGCGTTGTCAGTCGCGCCGGGGAGGGGACTTCGATGGTTTCGACTGCGAGTGCTGGCGCCAGTATTCGTTACGGGTTTGAAACGCGAGCGAGCCAGTTTATAGTGCAGGCTTTCGCCAGCGGCTTGATATCTGCACTCTCCCACAGCCCGAAGATCGCGATTCGCGAGCGGACGGGCGAAGTGCAGGTGGCCGCGAGCGCAACCGGAAGCTCCCTTAAGGTGCGAGTGAAGTCAGCCTCCCTGTAGGTCTTGGATGAACTCAAGCAAACGGATCGCCAGGAAATTCACCGGGTGATGAAGATTGAAGTGCTGGAAACTGATCGCTTCACGGAGATTGTCTACGCGAGCTCGGAAGTGAGGCTTGAGAAACAGAAGGAAGACCTTTATCGCGCTTCGGTGGTCGGGAAATTGAGCCTTCACGGCGTTACCAGCAATCAAGAATTTTTCTCGCAAGTGGCCCTCGGAGTTGACACTGCGCGCGCCTACGGAAACTTTTCGCTGCGGCAGAGCGACTACAACATTCCAATCGCGTCGATCGCCGGGGGCACATTAAAACTTCACGACGAACTGAAGTTTTCCTTTTACGTGGTGGCCCGCAGGCAAAGGTAGGAAGTTACCGGAAGTCGCGCCGGCCTGGCACGACTAAGAACTGCGATTCGATACGTCGATCCACGATTCGTCGATCACCGCCATCACAGTAGCCGTTTGGAAGCGGAAATCGTTTGCAGCAAATTGTCGTCGGCGCCTTCGTCTGCCAGGCGTTTTCGCATGACGGAGCTCAACTTGAAGTCCACGCCGAATTTCTGAACCAGAGTCGCCATCCGCTTGCTGGTGATCCCGCCCGTGAGTCCGGTTTCGACCTCTACAAGCGTGAAGGGCGCGGCCTTGTTTTTTGCTGGCTTCTTCGGCAAGCTGGACGCCGTTGGTTCGGCCGCACGCCAGTTTGCTTCCTCAGCCGAGATCAATCCCTGGGCCAACATCTCCGACAACTGATCTTGGGATAGCTTATTTTGTTGTCTTGCCGCTTTCCGAAAAAATGTCGCCGCCTGAATCGGGTCTTTCGGAACTCCCAGCCCCTGCTGATACATCCGACCCAACGCGTACTCGGCCCCGACGTAGTCCTGTGCAGCGGATTTATGTAACCACACAAGAGCCATATTTGGATCCCTTGCAACTCCAGCCCCGCTCATGTATGCCTTGGCCATATCGAATTGGGCAATGGCATCTCCTGCCTCAGCTTTGCGTCGGAAGGCGGCGAGATCCTGATCCTGCGCTGCAACGGACAAAGAAATCGCGCACGCCGCAACCAGCCAAATCGTAGAAACCCGACAAATCATCGATCGAAAAATCATGGATCGATAAACCTCTCTCACTGGCCGCAGATTCTAAGCAGAGCGTGGGCCTAAGTCAATTCGAGCCGCCCTCGAAGCACCAAAGATAACATCACTGTTATGCAAGAGCCCGACTCGCGAAGGGCAGAATCGGCAAAGGACCTTGACAGTAGACCATTTCTGCCTCAGCATTCCTTACTATGCGACTTGGCTGGCCTGCTTAGATTTCAGCTTCCTCGCGGCCTGACCTGATGCCATGAAATACTGCCCCGCCTGTCACAAAACGTATCCGGCCGATTATTACGTCTGCCCTTCGGATCAAACAGGTCTGCAGAGCGCGCACGAACTTCAGCCCGGCATGATCATCCGCAATAAGTATGAAATTCTGGGCCGGATCGGCATTGGCGGCATGGGCGTGGTCTACCGCGGCCGGCACCTCACCTTCAACGAGGTGTGCGCCATCAAAATCGTCAACGACGCCATTGCTGGAGATGCGAACTTCCTGCAGCGCTTCCAGACCGAAGCCGTGGTCACCCGCAAGCTCCGTCATCCGAACGCGGTCCGAGTAGACGACTTCGACTACACCGACGACGGCCGCCCCTTTATTGTCATGGAACTGGTCGAGGGCAAGAACATCAGCGAGATTCTCCATGAGGAAGGACCCTTGCGCGCCCCGCGGGCAGTTCGTATTGCGACGCAAGCGGCACGGGCGCTGGGCGTTGCCCACAAGCTCGGCATCGTGCATCGCGATATCAAGCCCGGCAACATCATCCTCACCACGGACGAGCAGGGTCAGGAAACCGCCAAGGTCCTCGATTTCGGAATCGCGAAGTTGCTTGAAACCGCCGGAGACGTCAAGCCGGGAATGACGATGACTGGCATGATGGTGGGCACGCCTCTGTATATGTCCCCAGAGCAGTTCATGGGAAAGAAGGCTGGAGAGGATATTGACGGCCGGACCGATATTTATTCGCTGGGTGTTGTGCTCTATCAGATGGTAACGGCGCGGCTGCCCTTTGAGGGTGACACCATCTATTCGTTGATGATGCAGCACATGGAAGGAAACGCGCGGCCTCCGCACGAACTTGTTCCCGAGCTAAATATTCCGGAATCGCTCTCTCGAGTGATTCTGAAAGCGATCGACAAGTCGCGAGACAAGCGATTTCAGAGCGCGGAAGAATTTATCGCTGGGCTGGATCAAGCAGAAAACGATCAGGTGACAAATTCGCAAGTGGCGAACGCGGTCGTGGAGAACGATCCGTCGCGGAACGACGATTTCGTAAAAAAACAGATCTCAAACGTCGCCGCGCCCGCTGGCGCTTCGCAGATCCGTTCATCGAAGAGCGAAGTCTCCCAGAGCCGGGCGTCGCAAAATCAACCTTCGCAAGCCGTGCCGACTCCCCCTAAATCCCAAGCTTCTCAAGCTGCGAATGTGGCGACACCAGCCCCATCGGCAGCCCTACCGTCGGCGTCGCCGGTTGTGGCCCAACCATCGCTGGCAGGTAGCGCGGGGACCGCACCGGCGGCAGACTCAGTGCTGGTGAAGAGCGCCGCACAGCATGTGCTTCTCCAGCCGAAAAAGTTTCGACTCGGACAGCTACTGACTCTCGTAGCTCTGATTTTGGCAGCCGCGCTGGTTGCGGGGATTGGATATGTGAAATATCAATCGCTTCAGCGCCTGAGAATTGAGAGCGCGGTTAATGAAAAGTTGAATACTTCGCAAACGCTCCGCCAGGCCGCACTAAGAGTGTTCGTATCCGACGCGCATGAAGTGTTCCTCGACGGCAATGTTTCGAGCAGTGAGGACTTGACTGCAGCCGAGGCCCTGGCGGCTTCCGTTCCCGGCGTCACTGGCGTGACCAATCGAGTCCAGGTGCTCCCGGCCGTGGGTGCGGCGGTGGTTCCGGCAGTGGTTCCGGCCACGCTTCCAGCCGGATCCGCCGAGTCCCTCGTCAACAAGGGCACTGCATTCCTGGACGCCGGCGATTACGCCGCCGCCATTGATTGTTTCCAGAAAGCGTCAGCCGACCCCAGCAACAAAGGCGCAAAGGAGTTGTTGGAGCGAGCCCGGCGAGCCCAGAAAACCGAAGAAGAGTTACTCAGAAACCGACGCTAAAATCGATAAACTGCGTCGCAACCGGGCCTCACGTGTGGGGACGGGCACTCTTGCCCGTCCGCCGAGCGCAACTCGGCTTGGTTTCAGCTGGCAGCGCCCGTCGCGTTCACGACCCCTGACTGAACGCCTCTTTCACGACCTGAGCTTCCGTTTGGTCGGCAGCTGCCTGCTGATCCTGCAAGGTCTTCTCGGCACTCGCATCCGGCGGTGGCGGCGGAACATCCGAAGCGACCGTGGAGGTATCGGGAGCCTTCGGTAAGCCACCCGTCCCCTGTTTCGAGGCGAGATCCTTCATGCCGCTGTCGAGTTGCTCCTGGAAGTGATTCTGCATCTCCTGCAAATCGTCAACGGAAACGGCCACTTGTTTGCCAGCGGCGCAATCCGCCTTCTTTCCAGCGGAGACACTCGCCGTCACTTTGTTGTCGTCATCGGGAGTGTCGGTGATCCGCGTGATCACGTCGCCCGAGGTCAGCTGGCATTCCTGGCCATCGCCCACCACTGCCAAATCGGAAGCCACCACGAACGTGCGCCTTGCAGGATCAAGAGCGGGTGGAACCTCGTCACCGGCGGGTGCAGCACTGGCCTGTGTAGCTGCTGGCTGCCCGCCAGAGGACGCTGGCTGGGCTGCGGCTTGTTCTGCAGCGAGCTGCGCCTTCACCTCTTCCGCAATCGCTGCCTTGACTTCGGGACTTAAGGCCACAGAGCCAGAATTGTCAGCGGGTGCGCTGTTGTTCGCGCTGTCCTGCGATTGGTCTGCAGCAGCGCCATTCGCAGCGCCAGCGCTCGCAGCCGCCTGCGCCGCGTAAGCCGCTTGCAGGTTCGCAGCGATCAAATAATCCGTGAGCCAAAATGCAGCCGAGGGATAGACGGGATACGGCGCGAAATACGCGCCGTAAAATCCGTACCACGGCGCCCCACCCCAGCCCCATCCGTAGTAGACCGGGGCCGCCCAGGGATTGTAGGCCCACCCGTAATACGCGCGCCCGTAATAGAACGCGGGATGGTACCCGTAATAGCCGTGGCCACGATAAGAGTACGACCGATACACGCCGGTATAGGCCCTGTGATTGACAATGGTCGTCCGCGACACATAACTGTGCCCGCCACGGGTGACATAAGCGCGTTGCACGTACCCTGAGCCTCGGCCCGTGGTTACGATGTGAGCGCCGTTACGTGTGCTCTCGATTCTGCGGCTGCCGTTGAGTCCGTGCTCGATGTGCATTCCATTCCGATTGATAGAACGGATCTGCCCATTCGGCCGGATGCTCGCCGTTCCGCCACCTTTGAGTGACACCTGTCTTCCCGGTGCGGCCCGGCTCCCGGTTTTCGCCATACCACTGGTTCCACCCGCTTTGGCACCGCCCGGTCTATTTGTCGCTGAGGGCGTGTGAGTTCCCCCGGCAGGACCTCTCGCATTGCCATTCCTGGCGGCTGTTCCGTTTCCAGTCCGGCTGGCCGTTCCAGCCCTGGCCCCTCCGGGAGTTGTGCCGGGTCTTGCAGTCCCAGGTCTGGCAGTGTTGGTGGTCGAGTGAGTCGCGGTCGAGGGACGGCTGGTCGAAGGTCGCGCAGCCGGAGCTTTCGCTTTGGGCGCGCTTACTTTCGGGGCGGGTGCGCTCGGCTTATGTTGAGCTACAGCCACTCCTGCAGCCATGGCGAGCAACAGCACAAGCACGAACGAATTCCTGAGAATGTTTTCACTCTTCGACACAAAATTCATCGCGACTCCTGGCGATCAAATCCAATTGTGACTTCCGCAAGCGCGGCGTTTCAGCGGCACTGGCTATTTTTCGATTGTCTGGACACCTGGTCTCAATCGCGGCGACGGCGCCTTACACCTTGGGGGGTAGCGGTCGGACTCCGCAATCGGTCGGCTCGGCCCTTGGCTCAATCTCTGGCACGACACCGCCGACTCTTGGCAGCAATTCTGATACCGGCGACCGGGCAAGTCAAGACAAATCCCGGCTGGGACATGCGCCTGCCTCGCTGTGCATTCTTCGCGATTCCCTGACAAGTGCGCGGTATAATCCTGCGTCAAGGACCGGTCGGTGCTTGTGCCGTCGGTTCTACAAAGAGGAGCTGGAAGTCATATCATAAACGGCTTTGGGAAGGGCTCGGCTTTCAGCCATGCCGCCCAGGGGCCAGGAAATCCGGGCTTTAGCCGCTGAGGTTTCGCTCGTGGCCACCCACCGGGATTTATGAGATAGCCTCCAGTGTTTCGTCGGGACTACGAACGTAACGGGGCCGAGGCGGTTGAGCAGATCTTCGGTCCTTGCTAAGAGAATTCTCAGCGAGAATGAAATTCGCGGAAAAATACGACTTGCAGGAGTCCCTCACCACCGGTGCGGTGGAAACATTTTTCGCCAATGACAAAGTCAGAGGCGAACGGGTGCTGGTGCATATTCTGCGTTGTGACCCGCGAAAGCCCAACCAGCCAACGGTGCAATGGGTTCTCGAGGCGTTTCGCCGCGTCGCACCGGAGCCCGTCGGGCTTGTGCTGGAAGCCGGCCCCTACAGCGGGACGCTCTACGCCTACCTCGTCACCAAACTGCCAGACGACGGCGCCTTGCGAGTTTGGGTGCTGCAGTACGAAGCTCGTCCCCGCGATACTCAGGAGATTCCAGCGCCTGTTCCAAAACCCGCTCCGGAGATTGCGGCTCCGCCGGCGGACGTTGCTCCCAAGCAATCTGCGCCCCTCCCGGGTCCGGTCACTCAATTGTTACGCAGTTTCGAACTGCCACCCAAACCGGGAGCCCCGAGTGCTCCGGCGAAAGAAATGGTGCAGCCTTCCCAGCCTCCGCCGAATATTAACCCCGCGGCGGAACGCTCCCCAGTTCGTACCGCCCCAGTTCCTACGGCTCCTGACCGGGATCCAGTTATTCCACCGCCTTCGGTCCCGCCAAGAACTGAACCAGCTGCGAGCGCGCTGGTAAACCCTATTCGCCCCAATCTCTCGACTAAGAATCTTCCTACCGAGCTAATCACCCCACCGGTCATGGACAAACCCAAGCCCGGCGAGTTTACGAGTGTTTTCCAGGGACCGTTCCACGGAGACGCGCCGTCCGATATGCCCGCACTCTCTTCCCAGAAAATAGAGCCTCCGCGAAAAACCGTCGGAGATTTTACAGCTATGTTTGGCGCGGTGAAACCTGCGCAAGAAGTGTCTCCACCGGCCTCGGGAGTAGCGGGAAACGAATCTGCAGGCACGGGATTCACTGGCTTTTTCAAACCCGATGTTGCGTCGCGGAATTCCAGTACCAGCGCGCCCACACCACCGATTTTGCCAGCTCCGCAGATTTTCCCGGCGCCCCAGGTTTTTGCAACGCCGCAACTTTTTCCGACACCACCGTCTCCGAACCCACCGATGCCGCCATCGCCGGTAGTAGGACCGTCCACTCTGCCTTCCGACGGGGCCACTGGTGCGTTCTCATCGCCGGTCAGCAAGCCCACCCCTGCCCCGCCCCCGATTCCAAGCGGGCCCAGCGCATACACGCAAATCATTTCTTTGAAAAACGCAGGTCCAGCGGCAGATCCCGCAGACGCGGAAGAGATGACTCCAGCCAATGCGGCAGAGCCTCCGGCGTTTCCCCCACCATCCCTGGCCGCGCTTCCGAAAGCGCCCAAGTTGCCGGCGATGCCGAAAGCACCCGTGCCGAAAATGCCAGCACCAAAGATGCCGGCCCCTAAGATACCGAAGATTGCTATTCCTCCATCGGCGCCGAAGCCGCCGAAAGAAGTGGGTCTTCCGCCACCGCCCGTCTCTTACTGGCCGCTAATCCTGACGCTGACGGTTCTGTTCTTTATCGCAGTCCTGCTAGTGCTTTACTTCGTTTTGAAGCACTGAGCCCGCCCTTAGCTTTCCGGAAGGGGCAGGCTTGGTCCGTTGGTCGTTGCCGCGAATCTCGAGCCACTTCAGCGTTGTAACCCACGCCGCGGTGCCACTATCTGGGCGGACGAGGGTGTCCGCTCCTCCATCAAGCTCTTAGTGGTGAAGCCCCAGCTTTTTCCAAGCTGCTGGAGCGGATTCCCGATGCCGGTTCAGCTCGACTGCGGCAGAAGGATGAGCAATTCGAGAGTAGGGTTCGGAAGCTCGCCAGGAACGTAGGCGGCAAAATTGCGGGCCCGGTTCACCGCTTCCCAAGCTGGCCCGGACTGGTTCAAAGCAAAATATTGATACTTCAGCTTGACGGGGATCGCGCTCGGCGGATTGGTCAGATGGCGGAGTTGAATTCCTGGCAACGCCTGCCTCACCAGGTGCTCAATGTGGGTTGCCGAACAGACCTTCACCAGCTGCGGCACTTTTTGAATGATGTTCTCTTCACTGGTTTCCGCATTCACCGCCAGGTACATGCGCGTGTTCACCAGATATTTGTCGTGGTCAATCGCCGTGGAATAAATCGAGTTCTGCGCCAGCTTCAAGGGCAGCGAGACCAGATTTGTGGGCACGACGGTTTCGAGAAGCGACCGCAACTTTTCATCAAGCTCGGAGAAAATCGGCCCGAGAGAATCATGCACATAGAGCGGCATATCGCGCGGCCGCATTTTTTGCGAGAACGTCGTGAGCGATCCGGCGAGTGCAACCATCGCCGCGTAGAGTTCCTCGGGATGACCCATCTTGCTCTCGTAGAGATGGGAAAACGCGGGAAAGTTCGAGTTCACGGTATAAAGCAGCCAGAAGTTGGCAATGTCAGAGGCCGTGAAATCCGCGAGGCTCTGATTTTTCTGTCGCCGGCCCGCCGAAAGCTGCGTGCTGCGTGCGGATAGCAGTTCCACCAGGCCGCGCAGCAATCCCACCAAATACTCGCTCGCGCCAATCTCGATGAGCGGCGGGATGAACCGGGGATTCAGTTGATAAGTTCCCGCAGGGGTGCACTCCACATTAGCGATGCGCAGCACGGAAGAACCTTCGCGATTTTCCGAATCCGCGAGCAGGCGCATATTCTTTCGCGCGACCTGAATCGGTTTTTCGCTGACGCCGGTATTCTCGTCGCGAAAGGCAGCCACTTCCGCAAGATACCGCGTGCCTCCGTCTTTTCCAGTGGAGACATTCAGGCCACGTTGCCGATAGTCGGGAATCGCCAGGTAAATGTCCAGGCTCTTGGCCCCCGGCTCGAAAAGCTCCTCCAGCGACTTGGACGGCGGCGGCGGATCGGCGTCCGGAACTTCGAACAGGAGCCCGTCGGGGAAAATGCCTGCGGCACGCGTTACAGCGAATTGCCCTTCGGCCAACAGCTCTGCGTTGATCGCCAGTTCGCGGAAACCCCAGGGACAAAACTTGAGCGCCTGCAGCCGGAAATTGAGCGCATCCTCAATGAAGCGATCCTGCACCTGAAGATGCTGAGGAGTCAGGAACGTGCCCTTGGTCCAGAGAACTGGTTTTAACTGCCTCATAAGGGTCGTGGCGCCGCCGATCTTTGTTGGCTAGAAGCGTTGGCTAGAAGCGCGCGTCAGGCGATTTTCAACACGGCTGCCCACAATAGCAATTCCCAAGCCAGGAAGCAAAGGGCAAATCTGGAAAGGATGACGCGGCGGTGGCGAAGGCATTCTTTCGCGTTGAGGAGGGTGGGACCGAGGACCTATCGGAGGGCTATTCCTGGGCGCCGTGGCCAGGCCACAGGCCTTCCATGAACTTCAGCCATTCCTGAGTTCTGGAACGCAAGCGCCGGGACAAACTTCGGGAAAAGACCGCAAGACCAAAATCTCCGCGGGCGCGGCGGAGAACCAACTGAATCTCTTCATGCACTTCTTCAGAAATGGAACCTTCGTTCACCAGGATTTCGAGCAACTCGAACATGTCCGGTGCGGCAGCGATGAGGCTGGCGCTGGCATTGGAGTCCGCTTCTGCTTCCACGGACGCCACCGGTTGCCCGCAGCGATCAATCACGCGCGACCATTTCTGCGGATCGATCCGCCACATGCCCGAACTCAATTTAGTCCTCAGAGCGTGTCCTCCGATGGAGTCTCTCCCTATAATGTAAGATGCCCTCCCGTCCTTCAAGGTTACTAATGTTCTGCGGGTTAACCGGAGGGGTTCGCCCCTTTTCCCCCAGTATCCTCTAAGGCTTTATGCTTCAATAGTTTACGCATGAGTGGCAGAGTCCAAGGACCTCCCAGGAGTTGTAGGCAGGGCCCGCCCCAAAAGGCCTGTCACGGATGTTTGTCTTGCCACCGAGTGGGTGACACCGCCACGACTTGACACAATTTCCGGTGGGACGCGACTTCTGCGGTGAGATTTTGACCGTCGATGCGCGGGCCGCTCTTCGGAGAGATCTTTAGCTTCAACCTTGAAAGGGCCTCTCCGAGCTGGTGGCTTGGGAGCGTCGGGGTGGCGAACAAATGTGGAAACGCCCGGGAAGCTGCCTCACTCTTTCACGGCATGTTGCACATGGGGCGGTTGCATTCGTTTCCGGCTTTGCTAGAATGCCGTGCAGCCAACTGGCGGGGGGGTCTCATATGGCGATGCAGGTTTGCATGGGAGCGACCATGATGTGCACCATGGGGGTGGCGCCGAGTTCGCTCGTGGTTCTGCCGACGAACATGGTATTCACGAGCGAGATGCCGGATGCCAACATCATGGACAATATTCCTATGGTGAACATCATGCCGTTTGGCATGTGCATGTCGCCGGCCAACCCGATGGTTGCCGCAGCAACGGCCGCCGCGATGGGCGTGCTGACTCCCATGCCATGCATTCCCATGACGGTCGCGCCGTGGGTTCCGGGAGCTCCGACCGTGATGCTCGGCGACATGCCCACACTCGACAATACTTCGACTCTCATGTGCATGTGGGCCGGCGTGATCAGCTTCGTTGACCCGGGAGAGTTCACGGTGATGGTGCCGTAGGACGGCTCACGTCACTAACCTGGGACGCGCCCTACTTCAGCTTCGTTCCCTTGCTGCCGTCGTCGGCGGTATCCGGATCATTCGGGGCGGTTGGCGAGTCGGGAGACTGTGGACTCGCGTCCGGAGCGCTTCCGGCTGCACCGCCGCTGTTGATGAACACCATGGTCCCGGTGATGAACACGCCCGCCGGGTTGA